>VFQN01001632.1_pt1 | contig 36813 bp, 45 predicted proteins | sample 3512371 | NCBI WGS metagenome assembly VFQN01 (sample SAMN10412370, study PRJNA504923) | tailings metagenome | isolation source: Replicate 2 from Balatoc abandoned mine | place: Philippines: Itogon, Benguet | collected 2017-08-28
TCACGCCGCCAGCCTCAACGCCCGCCACGCCGCCAGCCTCCACACTCGCCACGCCGCCAGCCTCAACGCCCGCCACGCCACCAGCCTCAACACCCGTCACGCCGCCAGCCTCCACACTCGCCACGCCACCAGCCTCCACATTCGCCACGCCACCAGCCTCCACACTCGCCACGCCACCACCTACCATAACCGCCACGCCACCAGCCTCAACACCCGTCACACCACCACCTCCCGCACCCGCCACACCACCACCTCCCACTGCAGCCCTCGGAACCCCTACTTCGCCACCCGGCCCGTCATCACCAGCACCCATTACTCCATCAGCTACGTCACCGTCGCATGTTGTCTTGCGACCACCACCTCCACAACTGCCACAACCCAACCTGCCGCTCCTCCCTCCTGCTGTCCCATTCAGCACCTCCCTGCCACCAACGTCACCCTCACCCCCCCTCTCCACCCTCCGACCGCCACCCCCTCCCCCGTCGCCCCTCCCTCCGTCTCCGCCTCCCCCTCCTGCCCTTAGCGGCAGCGACAACACCAGCTGCTGGGCGGAGACTGTCCTCCCTGGAAACCACAACGCCACGGACGCATGGAGCCTCATGGCCTCCCGGCCTGACATCAGCTCCAGGTTCATATCTTCCTCGCTGACGTGCCACATGATTGCAATCAGCTTCCACATTGAGGTTCCAAACCTGGCGGTCCCTCCGTCGTGCAGCGCAGCATCTCTGCAGTCGTACGCATCGTCTGTTGCAGCTGCATTGGCGATGAGTACCAAGGATGTAGTGGTGACATGCAGCGGCATGGAGGCAGCAAACTTGGGGCTTTCACTGCGCAAGAGCAGCACGAGCAGCAACAGCAGCGGCGGCACGGGTGCAGACGCACTTGCGGGCACGGCAGGAAGTACGTCTCGGGGCGGCTTTGGCAGCTCGTCCAATCGTACTGCTACGGATGATGGTGGCATCAGTGCCTTGGACGCAGCTACCACAGCACTGAGCATCAACATCACGGCTTGTGCAGCTGACACGGCGGGGGCGCAAGGTAACCAGGGCGTGCTGAACGTTACGGTGAGGCTGCCGGCCACGGCCGACACGTCCGCTGTGGGCGTGGACGCCAACGCTGTGCTGCAGAGGGTGGAAGTGGTCCTCAGCTCCCGGCTCCTTCCTGCAAGGTACGTGCCGAGGTGCCGTATGCATTCTGTAATGAGGAAGGAGTTGCGTGGTAAGCACGGACACGACCGTGCCGTACAAGGACTCTGGGTGCTGTAACTCGGGACGCTGAAAGCAGCAATTGCAGACATTGCATAAACCCTCCTGACGCTTTTCTGCCCCTGCAGGCTATGCATCCCCGCCGCCGCCCCAGAGCCCTCCGTGTCGACACGTGTCACGCTGCGCCTGACACCCGCCCCCAGCACCAATGCCACGTGCCTGCCCTCCGACCTGGATGCGGCCTCCCGCATCCTTGCATCGGTGAGCCGTGCATTTCAGCATAAGTAGCTCGCTTTGCCAATATGGCTTGTTTTGTAAAGCTACACGTGCAGCCGGTATGACGGGAGGGATGGCACATGGCGCCCAGGGCACAGCCGCAGGTGGCTGTAAACAAACCTACAACTGCAAAATCAGTTGCCTAGATGCCATCCTACAGCAGCACCAAATCGCTACTGACGTGCTCGTGCCCTTTTGGCGCTGCTAACGTCCTCACCCCGCGGATTACGAATGAGCAACTAACTGCCCCAACACCTGCTCCACCCACATTCCACGTCCCACAGGACCCCTTTTCGCCCCTGATCAGCTGGGGCAGCTTCAGCCTGGAACTCCCCAAGGTGTCTAGCTTGTCCGGAGGCAGCAGCCCAATTGAAAGCAGCCCTGCATTTAGAGAAGACAGCTTTGGGGCCCAACCGCCGCCTGCGCCGCCGCCCTCGGGCTCGGGCAGCAGCCATTCCCTGCCGCTGTGGCTATGGGTCGTCATCGCCATCTCGATCGTCCTAACAGCCACCGGATGTGTCGTACTGGCTGGAGCGATACGGCGCCGCCATGTACTGCGGAAGTATGACGTGGCCAAGTACGGCAGGCGGCATGCGCAGATGCGGGGCCGTACGGTGGTGACGGCCCCGGTAGAGAACGACCCAGCGGCGGGCGTCATGGGATTGGTGGGCGAGAGCGGCTCAGGCTCAGCAGGGGCGGCTGCGGTGGGCGCTTCGGATGAGGCGGCGTCTGAGGCGCGGTTGCTGCGCCGTAGCGTTACCGCTGGGGCGGCCCTGGCCAATCCGGAAGCGGCAGCACAGGTGCTCCAGTTGCGTCGTAGCGCCACTGGAGGGTCAGTGCTTCGGCTGGAGGATGTAGACCTGACTCTGGCGGGAGAAGCAGATGCTGTACGAACGGGTGGGTCGAGGGCAGCCGGCAGCGGGCCAACCAGCCCGGTGGGTCCATGCGCCACGTCACCGGCCAACTTGGAACGCAGGGGCTGGGGCATGGGGGCGCACTTCAAGGCTGCACCAGGTGCCGGGCCGGGTGCCAGCACGGGTGGAGTTGACGAGATCAGCCCTGCCTCGTCGCTCCATACCACCATGCTCGCAACCGACATGCACCTTGCAGCCCAACAGGGGGAGGAACTGCATGAGCACGAGCAGGAGCAGCAGGGGGCTGAGGGAGGTGCTCCCACGGGCACGGGCGCTGGGGCTGCGGCTAAGGCCGGCGCTTCGCCACACGAGCTGCAGCTGCCAGGCAGCACGGAGGACGTTAAGGGCGTGCGCACACTGCCGCCGGGCGCGGGCGTCACCGCCGCCGCTGCCATCATCGCCGCCGGCGGCGGCGCGGCATCCGGCCCCTCCTTCCACTCTCCGCCGCCGCCGCCGCAGCAGCAGCTGCCCAACAGGGCGCCATCTTCAGCCATGCGCGTTTCCATGAGGAACAGACGTGCTTCGCTGCCCACGTCTCTAGCTTCAGCTGTTCAGGACGCTGACGGCACCGAACGGCAGCTGTCCGACCCCGCCGGTCTCACAGCGGTCGGCAGCGGGAAGTCATACCGGTGGCCCGGCCTGGCGGCGCACTTCAGCGCCGACGGCAGGGATGTGGGTCTGGGTGCGGACGGCGCGGCGCTGGCGGCCGGCAGGGGCAGCTCGACCCGATGGCCCAGCCTGGCAGCGCGGGTCAGCACCAACGGTAAGGCCGCGAGCCCCAGTGCAGACAGCGCGGCATTGGCGGATGGTAGGGGAGGAGGGGGCCCGGTGATCCAAGCTGCGCCCGTGCGGCAGCCGCCGCGCAGGGTGCTCACCAGCATCGGATCTAGCGTGCTGCGTGAGCAGAAGAGTTCCGCACGCAGAGCCAGCACGCTAGGGTTTTCGATGGACGGCCGGGAGAAGCTGTCGGTAGCTGCCGGCAGGGCGAGTGTGCCAGGCCTTGGCGGCGGCGGCGCTGCTTCCGCCACCACCTCCGCCGCCGCCGCGGCGGCGGCCTCGGCGTCGCAGCCCGGCGTCGCCGACAGCCCCTTCCGCTCCTCAGCTTCGGTGGCGTGGGATGACCCACCGCTGGTGCCTGTGCCTGACGCCGCTCCTGGCGGCGGCGGCGGCGCGGGCATTGGACAGTTTGTCAGGATGAGCACCGGAGACCTGCAGTATCAGCAGCCGCCGGCGGCGGCGCCGCGCCCCCGCGGTCGCACCCTCGCGGCACTGATGCGTGAGCAGCAGCAGCCCCAAGCCGGAGGCAGCCCAAGCAGGAGGCATCCCATGAGCCGGCCCACTTCCATGCTGTCCGTGTCGACCTCCGCCCCCTTTACGCCGATGCCCCGCAGCCCCGGCAGCAGCAACTCCCCCAGGGCCAACACCAGCAGCAGCACGGACGGCACCAGGACGGCACAACCGCAGTACGGCAAGGCTGGCCTTGCCAGCCCAAGCGACGCGCCGCCTTCACCGTACACTGCTGGTGACGCCCGCGCTCTGAACCTGCTCGACGTGCTAGGCACTCCAGCGGTTGCCAGGGCGCCTGTGATCCCCGGGGCCGCCTCCAGGGTTGCAGGGGAGACCCCGCCGCGCTTGCAGCTCTCTCCCGGCAGCACGCCCGCGCACAACGCCAGGAACTGGGAACACACGGCGGGTACCACGGAAGACGTGCCCCGCCCCTTTTACAGAGCAGGCCCGCTCAGTGTAGGCGGCAGCAGCCGCAGGCAGCCACCTTCCCGGCTGCTGCTTCCGCCCGACTCCAGCAGGACCTACCCGCTCAGCCCCGCCGCCGCCAGTGCGCCGCTTCCGTCCCCCGCCGCCGCCCGCACCCCCTCCCGCACCGCCAACGGCTATACCCCAACTGCCAGCTACCCTTCCTCGCCTCGCGCGGGTGCCATTATCCTGTCCCCTGAGGCAGCAGACGCGGCGCAAGGTGCACTGGGCAGCGCGGCTGCTGCAACTGCTAATACACGTTTCCGCCGGAGCAGCTCTTCGGCCCTCCCTGTGGTCATGCATGAGAACCCCTTGGCACGGGGCACGGGGAGGCCGAGCTCGCTGGCGGTCAAGCCGGTGGTGGTAGAGAGTGGGTCGCAGCAAGGGCAGCAGCAGAGCCCGCCGCAGCCGTTACAAGCTCCGGAGCCGGGGGACGGCGGGAGCGCTCGTGGGCAGCTGTCGGAGAGGGTGATGCGGTTAGAGGGTCTGACGGAGGCGGTGGGTAGGCTGCGGGGAGCGAGGAGCCTGTTCACTGGGGTTATTCGGAGGAGCATGGCTGGGACGGGGGCTGGAGCAGGAGCGGTGAAGAACTGAGGGACTCACGCGGTCAGGGGTGCGGCTGTTTGCATGGCTGGATACGGTTGGTGGTGCGTGGGCGTGGGAGCTGGATTGAAACGGCCGTGGGCGTGGGAGCGGGATGAGGCATGGAAGGAGGTCGCGGCGTGGTGTTGGGAATAGCGTGGGAAAAGCAGGGGCGGTGGGAGAAGAAGAGGTATGCAATATGTGGAGGTGAGGAACACTAGAATACCAGTACTAGTGCACGCCGTTGGGCCTTTCTCGTAGCTTGTGATTAGGGCCGTGACCGCGGAAAGCAGGGCGGGATATGTTTGAGGGCCGAAATGCCCACTACTGTTGCTCCTTTGCTCAAAAAGGCAGCTGGAGCTCATTAACCTGATTTACGGCACGTGGGCGGACGTGTGCCAATGTGCGGCCACTCCGCAGGGACACAAGACACGTGCAGCTGGGGAAAGATTCATCTTGATCCGGTCGCGATGGTGGCGGTGTGCAGTCCTGCCATCCATGTGATGTACGAATGCTCCTTGGGTGTTCTTGGCAGCATGCGACAGCACGATCTGCGTGGCAGGTGGCACGCCCTTTCCACGCGCTACGCGTCCCGCATGCAGCAGCTAGCTAGCGTTGTTAGCGCTGACACGAGTCGGCGCCCGCTGCTCAACTAGGCGACCCGGATGCTGTTTTGGCGTTTGGGCACGCAGAGTAGTACGTACGTGTGTTTTGCGTTTTACAGTTGCTTGTATCGGGCGCTGAGGCATGGCTAGGACGCCCGTGTATGGCGCATCATGCCTGGCGCCGTGCGTGTTTGAGGCTTGTGCATGTATGGCGCGTTGGCGCGTCATGCAGCTGTTGCCCTTAGCCCACGCCCATAACCTGCTTGTGCGTGCCTGCAAATAAGTTGCTCAAACTTGCTGAACTCAAACAAACAATCCAAAGATTACTATGACACTTGATGCGTGCTTGCAAGGAGGGAGTCTAATGACGTGGGGAATCTGCTGGAACGCCATATATAGGAGGTTGGGTGCCCTGTGAACACGTGCCTGGCTGGGATACCTAAAGAGTTGATGATGGAGGGCCCCTGCCTGTCGGTGTGGCGCCAGGCGAGCACCCTGCCCTTATTAGCCGCGGAGAGCGGCAACCCTCTGTGATACGAGGGTGGTCTGTGTGTCAAGTATCCAACTACGTCTTGAACGAGCTTGGTTCTGTGTGTCGTGTGGGCACACGTTTGCTTCGTATGGCGTGGAAAGCGTGTCCCTAAAACCGCGGGGGTTGGTCTCCCGGTCTGCTGTGCAGTAAGCAACCTGCCTGTGGCACGCCACGTGTCAAAGAGAGGACAGCTTGCTAGGCGTGCCGTTTGTAAAGGCCAAGACGTCCTGATGCTTGTAACGCTGAGCTATTCGTTGTGTCTTTGCGGGGGAGTTGCTTTGGGACCATTGGTGTACCCTTGGTAACAAGGTGTGTTGTGCAGCACTACTGTGCGAAGCGGACTCGTGCGTTGGCTGCAGTAAAGGGCGTACGGTCGAGGGCATGCATGGAAAGCGCATCGGGTGCATGGCCAATTGAGTCGCCGACCTGATACCCGACATGCTTTGTGTGCTGAATCAGTGTAACCATTCGCTACAGTACTGATATTGGTGATGACATACATCTACTGCAAACTTCCCATGCTTCTTCCGTTGGTTCAGTGTCAGACTTCAGCTCCCGACTCCCGATACTAGGTTGCGACAAGCCTAGCATAGATTGGCCAACGAAGCACAGCTCTGGCAGTGCCGATTAACTAGCGCATTTGTGCTCGCTGCGGCCTAACGGCGACCAGCCAGGATGCGCGGTACCGGTGGCGGAAGCCGCTTATTCCGTGCCAAGGCGCGCCCTCATTTCTTCGCGGATCTCGACTTGTCATCCATTCTGCAACCGGCAGATCCCAAGGAGGGTTCCTTCGTGGCCAGCAAGGTGAGTCGAGCGGCGAAATGGCCGCTTCGGGTCGGTGGGTCAAATCGCCGAGACGGGACCCAAGCAGTGACGATCCGCCTGCGCAGAGTGTTCAAAAGCATAGAGGACATACTGGCTACTGCTGCGAATTGGGTGTGCGTTGCAACGGCTCGGAGAGTAGGAAAGGCAGGCAGACGTTGCCGGGGCCGCGGCAGAACGGAAGGGCCCCATCCTGACCCATGGGTCGGACGGCCTGGGCTCACACCGATGCATTGGTAGCGCAAAGCCGGCTGTAGTTCATGCAAGCAGCAGGCAGGCAGTTACATTTATAAGAGGGGATATTCCGCCTGGATATGCTTCGATACGGGGTAGCTGCTTTCGTGTCCTGCGCCTTCCCCGGCTCTGGTCTTGCATGCTGGACAAATCAGCAAACTCAGCTGAACCTTAGTAATGCGCGCAGTTGCATACCGTATACCGGTATACACAGGCCAGCAGCGGCCATCTCGACACCCTCTCTCCTCCTCCTTGTACATCCCTCACCATCACCACCACCACCACCACCACCACCGCCTTCTGCTCCTTCCCCCCTCCTGCCCAGGTTGTGGTAACGCTGGGCCCGGCATGTCGTGACGTGGACACGCTGAGCTCCCTGCTGGAGGCGGGCATGACCGTGGCACGCGTGGACCTCACATGGGGTGCGTAACCGCTCATCGGCCCTCCGCCCGCTAGGCTCCTCGGCACCTCTTTTGCACACCGTACTGCATCCTGTCCGTCCTTTGCACCCTTGAAGCGCCTCCATGCGCGTCGCAACACGTACGGCATGGTACGGTATGGTATGGTATGCGAACGCTGGTTAAACCGCCCCACTAGACACCTATGTGGCCAGATTCGCGCAGCTTCCTTGCGTTTTCCTAGGCTTCCTCGTTGCATTCAAAATGTCTCGTTCTATATCTGCATGTCGGCATCCAGGCGCGAAAAGGCCGCACCGAATTAAACATAGGCGCAGCACGGGGCCTCCGCACGCAGTCCGCACGGACAGCATACCGTTGTCCAGGCAGTTGCCTCTGCAGTCCCGACGAGCCGCCGTTAATGCCCGTCGAATGTGCAAGCCAGCAATTTGTGAAAGCCGTCGCGACGGCCTGCCGGAAATTCCCTGTCTAACATACTACGCGGGCTTCCCGAGGCAAGTCTCTAACAATTAACGTGGCAACGCCGGCCTCAATACATGCTGACGAAACGTCAGGCCAACTGCAGTGGTCTTAAGTCTTAAAGCATGACTCGGAGCAGTTGCCTATGTGCAAACGGGCCGGGTCGACTTGGCAACATGGCCGCGATGTGGCCATGCCAGGCCAGGCATGTTGGTCGCTGTTGGGGGGGCTCCGCCCCCCCAAACCCCCCCGACGCCCCGAGCGGACGCCTGGTGGACACCTTGCTATTGGATGGGGGAGCCACACGCATGAACACAGGGCATACGGCACGGCACCAGGGCATGCATGTCATTCGGTGGGGGAGCCACATCCAGGGCATCCGCTCGGGGGGGGTGGGGGGGGCGGAGCCCCCCCACCAGCGAATGACATGCATGGCCTGGTGCCATATGCCCTTATGAGGATGGCAGGGCATATGGCACATTCCAGGCCATGCCTGTCGTTCGCTGTTGGGGGGGCTCCGGCCCCCCAAACCCCCCTGAGCATGAACACAGGGCATACGCCTGAGGGCACGTATTCACTGCATGCTGTCCTGGCTGCGAACTTTGCCGTACTGATTAGGATGAGTCCTAAAACGGAGTCCCTGTGCACGTCTGTTACGTGGAAAATTGTGCGCGTTGCCTCCTGGGCCCCTTAGGCACCCATCGCTGTCCTCCTTGCTGCCCCCCGTCTACCGCATCATTCTCCCTCCCTCCTTCCGCCCCTGCTCCCCTCCTAACCCCATACCGTGTATGCGGTTTCAACGCGGTGTTCCCTGCCCCAAAACCACACGCACCTGGAAGCTCGAACCCATGCCATGGCCCATCGCACGCCCCACGCCTTGCCAACCCTATGCCTCCTGTCCACTGGTGCCCCCAGGCCCCCTGCCGTACCACAAGCAGTCCCTGCGCAACCTCAACGAGGCCATGAAGCGCGTGCGACGCATGTGCGCAGTCATGGTGCGTGCCTGCCGTACCACCGCGGTGTCCGCCGCCCACCACCGCCCAATGACCGTGTCCTTTCGCCGCAGCCATAACCGCTTGGAACTGTACAACAGCCCTATGCATGTGGACCCTAATCATTGGCGTGTTTGTTGCTGCTGGCTGCTGCTGCTGCTGCTGCTTGCGGCGCATGTATGCTTGTGAAGATATCCCAACAGGCGCCTGTCCTCCCGCTGCTCGCCGGCTGCCCTCTCTGCCGTGCCCGCAGGTGGACACGCTGGGTCGCGAGATGCTCATCCGGAGGTCCTTCAAGCTGGACAGCGATGTGGGTTGGCGCGTGGAAGCGGGGGGCCGGGCGCCTTGGGTGACTGCAGCGCATCAGCTGAGATGCTACCGTGCGTGTGCATGTGCCCATTATACTGCAGTCAATGGTGTTGCTGCGCAAGCCCTGTCTGCTTGCGTACGGAAGTCCTGATGTACCAGCGGCATGCAGACGTACCTGCACGTACACACACGCCCATGCTCCTGGGGTGGGTTGTCAGGCAAACCACCTGACTCCACCCCCCTACGGTGGATGGGGCTGGGGGCCACCTGGGCGCGCCCCGGGTGCAACCCTCCCCACCCCCTCAACCCACGCGAAGGTGCTTCGCCTCCGGCGTTAGTGTTATTGATAGTATCACACGCCCATGCCCCACGCCTGTTTTGTACCCCTGCAGGGCTGGCCGCAGCACGACACACCCTACAAGGTGTCCGCCGGATCCTGCGTCACCATCACCACTCGCGAGGGGCCCATCGGGCCCACCGAGCTGCCCATCACCTACCCCAAGTTCCCCTCCCTGGTGCTCCCGGACGACATCGTGTAAGTTGCTGGTGTGGGCAGGTGGCATGGGAAAAGGGGTCGGGGGAGCGGGGGGCTAGCAGAGGCGTCGTCGTTGCCTCGTGTCAGTTGCTGGTGTGGGAGGTGGAAAGGATAGGGAGGCGTAGGCGCGGGGGCTTCAGAGGGGCATAGTAAGCGGCTTCGCTGGTTTGCCTGAGGATATTTCGTATGTGCCGGAAAGGGAGCCGTGGCGGGAGTGGAGGCATTAGTTGCGAAGGGGGCTGGGCAGCGCGGGACAAACAGAAGGCAATGGCGGGTACGGCAGGCTAGTGCGGGGCAGTGGCAAGCTGAAGGCATCAGGAGGATTACTTGCGTCCTGTGCCGTGCTTTGAGGGTACTAGGCGGGTTTTTGTAGGCAGGTGCTTGTTTGTGGAAAGCTTGGCCGGGATGTGTCTAGCGATCGACAGCTGCGTCGTTTTGCGACAGAAGGCGCCGGCGATGGCGGCTAACCAATTGCAAAATAGCAGATCTCGTGCGGGTGAGTGATCTTGAACGCCTGTGAAGCTCCTTGGCCCCAACTGTGAATGACGGGTGCTCCAAACTCCAATTCGCGTTCGGGCTTTCACCCTCCCCACTTTTTCCTCCAATCCCTCCTCCCTCCCTTGCCCGCCCCACAGCTACATCGGACGCTACATGGCGTGCGGAGCCCCGGAGATGGCCTCCCTATACCTGCGGGTGGTGCAGGTGGGGCCGGGCGGGGGTGGTTGTGTGTGCAGCGTCAAGGGGTGGGATCACGTGCTGCGCAGAGTGCACATGGGCGGGTGGTGCAGGTGCGGCCGGGGCCGGGGGTGAGGGTGCATGTCCCTGTTGCAACCAACAGGGGCCCAGTTGTGGGCAAGCCATTCCGATTCCAACGTCGCAAGGGGCTTGCAAGGGCCGTATGGGCCAGCGGTCGCACTGTTCTGTTGCATGGCTGTGCGGCAATAATACTGCAAGCCTTCCAGAACCCCACATAACCAGCTCCTCATGTCGGGAAATGTCACGCCTGCGCACGCCTGCCCTGATCGGACCCGCGCAGCTGCGCGGCCGTAGGGGCTTGTCCGTGACCATCAGATACCGCCCCCCCTCATTATTATTATTATGTCCGGCCTGCCTTCCTTGCCCCTCTCCGGCCTCCCTTCCTTGCCCCTCTCCACTGGCTTTACATACCAAGGTGCTCCCCTACCATGGGAACGTGGTCTCGGCAACCCCTATGTAAACTCACCCTGACTCACCTGTTGCTTTCTCCCCCTGTACTTTTTACCTGCCCAACGCCCTCTCCCCTTGATACACACCCCAGGTGCACCCCGACCAGGGCGACGTGGTGTGCACCGCCCTCAACGACGCGGAGCTGCACGGCCTGCTCACCGTGTTCAACCTGGAGAGGTGGGGTGGGGGTGCGTGTGCGTGTGTCTTAACGGATGTGCTGTAAGTCCTGGCGGCACGGCCTGCCCACCGTGTTCAACTTTGAGAGGTGGGGCACCGTTGTGTGTGCGCACCAAGTCAAGTGTGAGGCCCCTTCCCGCCCCACCAACGAACACGGCGTGGCGTTATTTACCGGTACCACATCCATATGTGCATGCCGCACGTGGCTTCGGGGGCAGGCCGGTTTAGAGGCCAAGTACACAAAAGGACAAGGTGCAATGTTGCCCAGAGGTCCTCCGAGCCGGTGGGGCCGGCGGGGTTGCAGGCCCCTTGGTCAGCTCTTCATTGACCCAACCACTGTGCAATGCCGATTTCCGTACTCAGTATACACTGGATGTGCACCACTGCCCCCAGGTCCGCCTCTGAGCTGGTTGGGCTGCAGTCCGACCTGCCGGTGTTGTCTGAGTACGACAAGGTGTCAATGAGGGACCTGGCGGCGGAGGGCTTCGAGGTGCGTACGGCACCGTGCCACATGCTCAGCTGGCGCAGTTGGAACACATGGTGCACACTCCTGCGGGCCGGGTGGTGCACGGGGACGCGCCCTTATGCAGTGCCATGTACGGACCGCATGTATCGGCGGGCGATCACGGTTACGTACCCGTTCGTTATTGCTGGGCACCCATCATCCGTGCAGCAGGCAAAGTCGCGAGCCATTCCGCAGGAGGAGCACTGCCCTGGCCACCCCAGTTCACTTCGGTTTGTATTTTTCAATGCGACAGGTGGACTTTGTGTGTGTTAGCTACACGCGCAGCGGCGCGGACGTGCGTGAGGTGCGGACCTTCGTGGAGGGGGTGCCGGAGCTGGCGGCTGCGGGCGTGGTGGCCAAGGTGGAGACACGGCAGGCGCTGTTCAACTTCAGGGTAAGGCACGAGGGAAGAGGGGGAGATGCGGTGTGGTTTGGGGATGTTGAGGGCGCGGGAGGAGGGAGAAGGGAGCGGGAAGGCCCTGGAGTACAGGTGCCAGCGTGCGGGCTGCGAGGTGGTACGAGTGCAGTTGTTGGGCACGTACGGCACGCAAGTTGTGTGTGGTGCAATGCGGCGCAGAGGGCATACGAGGCATATGCGGCAGGCAAAGTGTGCTGGCCGCGGTCAACGAGGGCGTCTCGGGCTGCGCAAGTGCGCATGCAAGGGCAGCAGGCGGGCCGAGGCCCTAGCTACGAGGGCTCCCGTGGCGTCCCTTGTGTCTTCGCACCACCCAGCCCTGTCGACAATGGCCGGGGAAGCGGCAGTGTGTCCCTTGCCAGCTCCATTGGGCAGCCCACAAATTCTTACCGCGAAAGTACATTCCCCTGCAGCACACTGCCCATCCTGCTCCGGGACCGCCCGCTGTGTGTAGGGCATCCTGGAGGCTGCTGACGGGATCGTTATTTCGCGTGGGCTGCTGGGGCTGGACTGCGTGCCGGAGAAGGTGGGGCCTGGGGGGTGGGGGTGGGGGGTGGGGCGCAGGAGTGATGGTCATGGAACGAGCAACAGATGCAGGAGCGCGACAGGCAGGCCAGCTCAGGTGCATGGCATCATTCAGATGAGTAGCTCCTGCATGCATTGCGCCACACGCAGTGCTTCCTGGCTGGCCTTGTCCCTGCCTTGTACTGTTGTCACGCAACTGCCCTTGCAGGTGTAACCTGTCTTGTCACCCTACACTGTCTGCATAACCTCACCCCACCCCACCCCAACCCCGACCTGGCCTCCACACCACAGGTCACGCTGGTGCAGGAGAACAACAGTAATGATATCAACAACAATAATAGTCATAACAATAATAGTCATAAGAATCTTTTTTCTGCAAACCGCAGGTCACGCTGGTGCAGAAGTCGCTCATCTCTGCCTGCAACCTAGTGGGCAAGCCGGTGCTGGTGACACGTGTGCTGGACACCATGACGGACAACCCGCGACCCACGCGCGCAGAGGCAACGGGTGAGGCGGGCATGTGGCTACACGCCCGTGCGGGTAAAGCATACACCAATTGCTTTTCAGCGTGCCACAGCGCCTCATTGGCGCTGCCGGTAAACCACACGGCGCCTTGCCTTTGGGCAGCTGTGTCCTGCTGGCCTGTGGGTGAAGCCGCTGACAGTGCAGGCACTCATCACACGAGTGCCACACTGCAGTGATCTGCCGCTACCCTGGCACCGCACACGATATCACTATTACCATTCAGAAAATTAATACTCTTACCGTTCTGCTGTGTCTCCAGACGTTGCCAACGCGGTGCTGGACGGCGCCGACGCGATGCTGCTGGGCGCCGAGACGCTGCGCGGCAAGTATCCCGTGGCCACCGTGCGCACGGCCGTGTCCATCTGCCGCCAGGCGGAGAAGGTGTTCGACTTCAAGCACCACTTCGAGTGGCTCATGCAGGTGCGGGCGGGGCGAGTGGCCTCGCGCATAAGCACGAGCTGAAACTCAGCGAGTTTACCATGGCTGTTGTCAATCCTTGAATGCGCGCATACAGGCTTCCCTAGTACCGGTACACGGACCCTACACTTGCCCTCTACTGTTGTGGTCCTCCAGGCGGCCATGGACGCCCAGGAAGATGCAAGGCTAGACGCTAGTTGTAGTTCTTGCATTAGCCCTGATTTAGTATTTTATTTTATTTTGTTCCCGCAGGCGGCCATGGACGCTCAGGAGATGCGCGACATGCTGGCGGCCAGCGGCGGGCCCGGCGGCGGCAGCATGTACGACAGCCGCATGGGCGGCTTCGCCGGCGCCGACCTCGACGACGACAGCCGTACGGACATCCTGACGTACACGCCCGGCATCGGGGCGGGTTTCGGAGGCGGCGGCACCCTCAGCACTGCCAACAGCGTCGGCGGCCTCGGCGGCCTGGGCGGGTACGGCGGGTACGGCCACTTCAGCAGCAGCGTCGCCGGCGGGCTGGCGGGGCTGGCCGGCGGCGGCGTCAACGGGCTGTCGCCGGCGTCGACGGCGACGGCGAACCTGGAGGACCTGAACCTCGACGCCGCGGCGGCGCCGCTGCCTGGCGGCGGCGGCAGCGGCAGCAGCGGCGGCGGCGGCGCCGGCGGCGGCCCAGGGCACCACGTGAGCTTTGCCACGCTGCCGCCGAGGCCGCCCAACCGCACGCGCAGTGATGCCTCCATGCCGGACATCGCGCCGGCGGGGCCGGGGCCGGCTGGCGGCGCCGTCGCGGGCGTGCCAGGCGCCAGCGGCACCGTCAGCCCCCTCACGCAGACGCCTGGAGGTGGGAGAGGTTAAGAACTGCCCAACTGCTCTTTATATGACTTAATTGAAATTTACAAACCGTTCCCCACATGGTGCTGACGCCCTGTTGACCGTCACTTATGCTATGCATGGGCGCTGCCAACCTACCCCGGCCCACAATGCCTTCTCCCTTCGCCCCTTCCGCGTATGCTCCACTGTACGGCCATGTATCCGTACGGCCCGTACAGGCTCCCGCAGCCAGTCGTACGCGGACATCAACACGGCAGTCGCAGCCATGGCGCAGTTCGGCAACGGCCCCGCGCCCAGCGCCGGCCACCCCCGCTCCCACCATCACCACCACCACGGCTCCTCCCACCACGCGCACAGCCACCCCGGCCACGGCCCGGCAAGCGGGCGCGCCAGCCCCAGCGCCCGCAGTACGGCGGGTACGGTGTACGGCGGCGGACCCGTGGGTCCGTGGATGGGCAAGCTGGAGTCCATCGCGTCATCGGCCGTCAGGGCCGCGGAGAAGGTGCGACTTTCTTACGTCCTCCTCCCCCATGCGTCTTGCTGCCGGCGTAACGACTTGTTGCAGCAGCTGTAGTATCATACCGGTCGCAGCCACCCAGCACACTCCTCCGCGGGTCCGCTCGCTTCATCACCAACACCTCGCCCCGAAAACGCCCGTACACCCTGGTGCCTTCCGTCCACCTTCCATCCCCTCCACCTTCCAACCCCTGCAGGTCCAGGCAGCATCACGCCGCAGGTACTCACACTAAAGGTGCCTCCACCCCTGCTATCACCCCCTGCAGGTCCAGGCCCGCCTGATTGTGGTGTACACGCACACCTCCCGCGTTGCTGCCCTGGTGGCCAAGTACCGCCCGCCCATGCCCATCCTGACGCTGGTGGTCCCCCGCCTGCTCAGCGACGGCCTCAAGTGGCGGCTGGAGGGGCGCGGCCACGCGCGGCAGTGCCTCATGGTGCGCGGCCTGCTGCCCATGCTGTCGGCGCCGGGGCCCAGCGGAGACGAGGTGCGTATGTATGGCAGGCGGGGGCGGGAACAGTGTGTTGGTGTTACAGGTGAGTTTTCGGTATCGGGGCAGCCTGCTTTCAGAGTACTGAAGGGTAACGGGAGCACAACGATATGGTGTCGGCGCCGGGGACCAGCGGAGACGAGGTGCGGGGGCGGGAGGTGACAGTGTGATGGTCGCTTGGTCCTTAAAGGTGTTTTACGGGACAGGGCTAGCCTTTTTTCACAGCACTCAAGGGGGAGGGAGGGCAACGGTATGCTGTCGGCGCCCAGCGGAGACGAGGTGCGGGGGGCGGGTGGGGAGGGGAGCAATGATTGCAGTGTTGGGATGGATTGCAAGCCTTGAGTTCAGCCGTCAAGGGCCATCGGGGGTGATACCTGCAGCGGTCGTTGAGGAGGGACCGGACCGGAGGTGCCAAGGTCGCGGCCGCAGGCTGTGGTTTTGAGGTGCATACTCGTGCGCGCGCGTACCAACACACACGCACACACCCCTGCAGGTGCTAGAGGAGGCCATCGCCACCGCCTCCAAGCTGGGTCTGGTGGGCCCCGGCCACCACGTGGTGTGCGTGGAGCGCGTGCACGACGCGTTCTGCGTCAAGATCGTGGCGGTGGACGAGCTGGGGCTGGGCATCGACAGGCCGGACGGGGTGGACCCCACGGCTGCCGTGGTGGGTGCATGGGGGCGCAGGGGGGCCACCGGGCAGCGCGGGCACTGACCGGCGGCGAGAGTGCCCAAAAGCAAGATGTAGGCCGGAGAGCACTGCGTACAGAATGCAGCGTCTTGTTTGGTGTGCTCAGCAGGCGGCAGGGTGCTGATTGCTATGGCCCAGTTGAGTTTTTGCTGCCGGCGGCTTGTGTTCCCGCGCGTCTTGCCCCCAGGTGCGCGCCATGGTGCCCGCCACCCCCGTGGTGGGCCGCACCCTGTCCATGATGAACGACAGGAGCCTGCCGTCCGCCGCCGCCCTGCGCGCCGCCGCCGCCGCCGCCACCGGCGCCCACCGCACCTCCTTCGGCGGCAACGCCAGCGGCATCGGCGCCATCACCTCCCTGCTGGCGCAGACGCCCAGCACCTTCAACGCGGGGATCTCCCCTGGCAAGGCCTTCGGCGGCGCCGCCAGCAGCGGCGGCAGCGGCGGCGGCGGGTTCCCCAGGCGGCAGACGTCGCAGGAGCTGATAGACAATGTGCTCGCGTCGCCGTTCGCGGGGTCGCCGCCGGTTGGCGTGGGCCTGCAGTACGGCAGCGGCGGCGGCGGTGCGAAACTGGGCTTGCTGCATTCCCTGCTGGCGGCGGCGGGAGAGGGCAGCAGCGACGGTGGCAGCGGCGGTGGCGGCGGCAGGCATGCCTCACCGCCGGCGGCGCCAAGCACGGGCGCCGGCATCGGCGGGCTGGGTTCGTTGACCGGGGGCACGGTGGTCAACGCCGTCGGCGGCGGCCCGGCGGCGCGCGACGGGCTGGCGGGCATGACGGCGGAGGGTGCTGCTGACGGCGGCGGCGGCATTGTGCCTGGGGCGCTGGGTATGGTGCCGGGGGTGAGGGAGCTGGGGGTGGCGACGCGCAGCCTGCTGGGGGCGGTGACGGAGGAGCCGGAGCCGGAGGTGGACGCCACGGCGGTGCTGGAGGTGCAGCGGGAGGAGAAGGGCGGCGGGGGCGGGGAGGCGGCGGCGAGGGCGCGGGAGGAGAAGGGAGGTTCCATGGCCGCGGTGTGAAGGGCCCTCCGGCTGAGGTGCGGGCAGGTAGAGGGGGCGACAGGGTTTGCAACTGCAGGCGGAGGCGGCGTGGGTATCTAGGTGTGGGAAGGCAGGCCCCTGGCAGGGGCATGCAGGTCGTCGCGCGCAGGTCCTTGCAAAGGCGTTGCTTAGCTGGCTTAGTTTAGTATGTGTTCACTGTACTTGAAGGCGGGGCTGGAGGGGGAAGGGAGCTGAGGTGTAGAGCACGTCGTGATGGAGGAGTGTACGTACCAAGACTGTTGAGTAGCTTGGACGCTCGTTGACGGGGTGTCTAGTAGCTGCTAGACTGGTAGCTATACCCATGGTCAGGTTGCTGCCAAGCGCTTTAGCTGTAGTGTACTGAGAGTGGTACGGTATATGCAGGTTGTGGAAGGCCAGGGAGGGTAGCGTACGGAAGCATGCCGGCACGTGGCAGCCATGCTCGCAAAGTAGCTCGTTGAGGGTTTTGTGCAGGCCTTCTAGGGGCGCAGACTGACTGTTGCGACACAAAGTTGGATCCCTTTGTTGCTGCAAGAAAGGAAGCGGGCCATTGTCCCATTGCCTAGTGCTAAGTACCGCCGCACATATCAGGGGTTGGAAGCTTGGAACGGTGGAGCGGTTCACGGCAACCAAAGGACAGACCGACGCCAATGCAGTCGGTCGCCAACGCAGTCTGCACATGCTGATGCTGACATCGCCATGAATCGCCACCCTGCAAACGATTGGCCGTCACAGGCATGCAAGCGTGTAACCAGGCTGGCCCAATCGCCACTCCCTTCTGCACATTACAAAGCCCTAGCTTATCTCACTGATGACTTCCATAAGGAACACAGCTAATTACCTATGCGATTAGTTCAACTACCGTAATGCATTGCCATCCAAGTACGGTACCGTAGCTCACTGCATTCTGCATGCCACACGCCACACACCACAATCCAACCCACACTCACCTCAACCAGCGCCCCTCCACCCATACGTCTCTCCTCCCCCGACCCCAAACCCCAGAGCATCCCGCTCGCTACCAGACTTGACCGCTTGTCCGCATCCTGGTTGAGCCAAGTGAAGTGACAGGTTGGCATCTTCAAAGTTTTCTTGGAGTTAAAGCAGCATTGAAAGGGCACTCCTAAATCCTAGACTGCACTCCAGTGCCCCCGCTCCTGCCTCCCGCCAGCTGCCGTCCAAGATCCGAAACCACGCGCGGTCAGATCCGCAGGTTGCCTTTCCCAGCACATTTCCTTATGCAAAGCAGAGCTATGGCATACTTGCTACCATGGCAAATTCTAAAGCAGGTGTTGAGACATGCTTAGAAGTCCTTTTCGCTGAGGCTGGGACTGACCGTAGCAGCTTCAGAAGCCCTATATGATTAGGATGATAGGTTGATCAATATGAACGACGACGATTGTTTCTGGGATGAAAAGCAATCCCGCTTGACTGAAGGCCCGCAAGCTTCAGGCAGTTTGACGACACGCGCGAACAGCACTGCGGGCAGCCGGATAGTATGTCCAAAACCAATTAATATCAGGCGTTCTGCAGCTGCGGGGTCTGGCCGCCCCAGTACAGACACAGCTGCTGCTGCCATCAATGGAGTGAAGCGGCTTTTGCGCTCCTTACGGGATGAGACGAAAGCCGAAGGAAATGGGCAAGATGGCAAAATCCTGTCATCTTTGCAGCCTCTTCGGACTGCAGTGGCGAGCCTGCAGGGTATGCTCGCAAGCGCTCCCTCCGTGGCGCAGGAGGAGCTGGCTGGCCTCTGGGAGGTGTCCAAGGGGTTTGCGGTGGGTGGCGCACGATGGCATATGCTCAGTGTGCAAGGTCAAATCCCATGCCTGTCGCCCGTTTCCATAAACTCCTTAAATGTGAAGCCACGAGTTCCTGGACACTGGCCTGTGAGCCTGCCTTTGCCCCCCGGCGCCGTGCAGGAGGCTGCTGTCTCAGAGGCGCGGCACACGAGCAAGCCGGTCAGCAGCACTGCACCCGGCGTGAGCGGAGCTCTGCATGACATGGGAATGTGGGTCAGGCGTCAAGATGCACGTTGACATCCACAGACGCTCCTAGAGCTAGGTCCTGGTCATTCAGTTGGTCCAAGTGCCCAATCCATCCGTACTAGCACTCAGTCCTGCCCATTCAACATATACTGGTGTGTCGGCATCTGGGTCAGGCCTGAACCTGCAGGCTTGCGCCTGGGACTTGTTTACACGCCTGCCTGCTGACCGGAAGAATGCAACGCCCCGCAGTGCGCTGTACGATACGCTGTGCGTCACGGAGGAGCGCACGTGCGGCCCGGACGGTGTAACGTGGCAGGCACTACTGCACCGGGCGGAGCACCTGTACCAGGTGAAGCGCAGCTGACCCAAATCAGCGGCAACTGCCCTACATGCTATTGCACGTTTACGCGTCGTTGTGCACCTCCCACAAAGGGACGTTGCTCTCCTGTTGGTCATATGACAGGTCGAGTTTGTGTGCGGTACTGATAGAATGCCTGGTGCCCAACGCCGCAGATGGGTCGTGCATGGATGTCCGTGCACAAGCTGCAGCAGGCCGGGGTTAGCCTGGCGCGTGCGCGGGAGGCCCTGGGGCGGCTGGCGGCGCACCCCGGCGGGCCGATGGGCGGTGCGCCAGGGGAGCCCCCGGCCGACGGCTGGGAGCAGTGCCTGCGGGTGGAGCTGGGCGTGCTGGTGGAGAGCCTGCGGCTATCGCTGGCGGAGGGCCACAAGGTAAGCAAGGATACCATGGCCCTTATGTCAGAAGCATGTAGAGTTGTGGGCTTGCTTGGCTGAACTGGCCACGGGTAGGCGACATGCGGAAGGAGAGGAACGGAGGTGCAGCGCCTCGCGCCCACAGCAGGTGCAGGGTATTCAGTGCATGCTGCTCTGGTCCAGGTCCGCATTAACCTGTACCGGCCGATACTGCGCAACAGCACTCTGTGCGTGTCTTGTGTGCTGCAGGCCCTTAACGCCAACCTCCGCCTCCAGCTGCTGCGCCTGGCGTGCTCCCGCACCACACCCGGCCGCCTGGCGTCCGGCGCCGTCATGGCCTGTGCGGCGGCGCTGCTTGACGCGGCGGCCAGCAGGCTGGCAGCACCACCAAGCGCAGCTGCTGACCAACCACCAGCCGCCAGTGGCTTAGGAGGCGGCGCAGCGCGTGCTGCCGGTGCAGCAGACGGCGCGCAGTGCCGTGAGGCGCTGGGTCTGCTGCGCGATGCGCTGGCGTGTCTGGAGCAGCTTCTGGAAGGGGAGGCTGATGGTGACGGTGATGCGATTTCGGAGGCGAGCGCAGATGAGGAGTGGGGAGGGGCTGGAGGGCGCGCGGCGGGAGGGGATGGTGGCAGCAAGGGAAGTCGCTTCACGGAGGTGGAGGTCATGGAGGTGTGCGCCATGCGGCAACAGGTGAGGAGGTGTAGGGCAGGCTGTTTGGCAGCGGTTGTGCCCCTGTGGCTGGTCTCCCTTGCTGTTGCATATGCAGCAACAGCGCAGCTGGGAACCCGACGTAAGACGGGGGTTTACGATTTTCGCTTGCCTGATGCAGGTGTTCAAGCTCATCATCAGCACCTGCAACCGCAGCAAGGCCCACGAGGAGGCCCTGTCGTACGTCCGTGAGTACGGCCGGACGCAGGCGCAGCTGCCTGCGCTGCTGCACCGTGCCGCCGGTGGGGACGAAAGCCCGCCCGAGATCCCTGGGCCACCTCCCCCGCTGCCCCTGGACGTCCTCATGCTCAGCCTGCAGGCCCACATGGGCGCGGGCCGCACCACGGAAGCGGCGGCGGTGCTGGAGCAGCAGATCCAGCCGCACGAGGACTGCACACCGGACGTGATCAAGGTGCTTTGGTCATACTGCTGCTTTAACCACCACCGAACACCTGCAAGCGCTGATTGGACAACCAGTGATATGCACTCTCCACAAGACGTACCCAGCGCTCATTTCCGAAGGTCTGCACACCAGAGATTACTTGCCACTCTTTACCCCTCAAACTGCACAGGGTGCCATCTCCCGACTGCTGCTGGAGCCACCGCTGCCGGAGCCCCGCCTGCTGGCCGCCCTGCCGCACGTCACCGCCTGCCTGCACACCTGCCTGGCGCTGTGCGGGGAGCAGCCTGGCCCCGGGGGCGGCACGCCCGTGTGGGGCCACAGGGCCGGCGCAGAGCTGGTGATGCTGGTGGTGCACGCTCTAGCCATGTACCAGGTGCGCGATTTGGGTCTTGTAAGTAAGGCTGCGACAGGACGAATGGCCGCATGTCCGGGCTCCTCTGCGCTCTGCCACCCTGCTGGTGCGGTGTTGGCCGTGTTGCACCTGTGCCACCCCCAGAAGCAGCCACGGCTGTGCACCTGGGACGACGACCCCTTGCCAAGAGCATGGCGGCAAATCCATGACGTACCTGACCACCTACACCTCTTGCAGGGCCCTGCCTGCGAGCAGCAGCTGCTGGCGCTGCTAGCCCACGACGAGTGCGTGGCGGCCGTCACCCGCCACGCGCCCTCCCGGGACCGCTGCCACCGCCTGCTGTACGCCCAGGGCGCAGCCGCCTTCCAGCAGCGTGCCCACGCAGCCGCCGCCCGCCTCTTCTCCGCCGCCCTGCTGTACGGCAGCGGCGGCGGCAGTGAGAAGTACTGCCGTACGGCCCGCATGCTGAGCAACTGCTACGCTGCTATGGGGGAGGTGCAGCGAGCCGTGGGGTACTTGGACCTGGCCGAGGCGCAGGAGCCGGGCACTGCAGCGCATGTGCTGCTGCGGCTAAGGCTTACCCTGATGCGGGGCAAGGGCGGGGCAAAGGACGGTGGAGCGGTGCGGCACGGTGTTGGAGGGGATGAGGAGGAGGCGGGTGGGGAGGCGGCCGGAGTGCAGGCGGAGGCGGTGCGGCTGGTGGAGAGGCTGCTGCTGTGCTGCGACTTTGAGCCGCCACACCTGACCGTGAGTGATGCAAGACGTTTCTTGCTGCACTTTCGACTGTATCGATGCACTCATACTATTACAGCTGACTCGGGACGCTGTTCATCTGATCCTACCTGCGTTGGGTAGCCTGGGTAACAGTATTTTGATTGCCAATTAAAGGGGTAACGAAGTCACCTGCTTACGGTGCTTCGCCAATGTACCGTATGTGAATGCCAGCAATCGCATTCCCACCGTTCCGCAGGCGGCGTACGACATCGCCATGCGTGCCAAGAGTCACGCTGTGGCCCTGGCGGCCACCCAGCTCGCCATGCGTCGGCACGACGGGCCAGCGGCGGCGGCAGGGGCCAAGGTCGATGTGGCACGGCCGCCACCTGACATCGGTTCAACGCTCGCCCTGGGCTGCAACAGCCTCTCCGCGCGTATGGCCATGGCTGTAGCCTCAGAGAGCCCCGGGAACTGCGACGGCGCAGGCGTGCGGGACGGGGAGTTTGCAACGGCTGCGGAGCTGCCACGTATCCTTTCGCGCGCAGTGTGCGCTGCGGCGGTGCAGGACCTGCGGTGGCTGTGCTCTCGGCTGGACGGGGGCGAGTCCGCCGGTGGCGCGCATAAGGGCCTCAAGGTGAGCATGCACTGAGTCGCCTCCCGCGCTGGCTAGGCCGATCCCAGATCAGCTTTCTGCATAGCCACTGACCTCCCCGAACAATATTACTATGTACGGCATTTCGCTCATGCAACCTGTGGATATTCCTATGAACGGTCTCCCTCAGGCCCGCCACGTGCCCGCCCTCTCCTGGCTCCTGGACGTGGCCGTGCGCCTGGCCACCGAGGCCCTGCGCACCGCAACCGCCGCTAGTGATGGTGGTGCTGGGCGGCCCTCGTGGCGCGGGTGGCGCAGCATCACCTCAGGGGTGATTGACTGCGCGCGGCAGCTGGCGGCAGCGCTGAAGGGCGCCCAGGCAGCCGCCGCGGCCAGTGCAGCAGCAAGCCAGGCCGCAGTCACGCCTGAGCAGGTGCAGGGCAAGCTGCAGGTAGGGAGGTAGCTGCCGAAGCGCGAGGTGTATATGGCTTGCACTCCTTGGGTAACAGTTGCAGCGTTGACAACTGGGGGCGATACGCGGAGTGGGTCAGGAACAATGCCGTAAATACCTGTGTCCTTCCTGATGCATGCAGCCGGCCGTCCTGGCCCTAGCTGCTGCCATGCTGGACGCACACGTCCAGGACGGGGGCGGAGCCGCGGACCAGGAGCGCTCCTCCGTCGTGGCCGCAGCCGTCAAACTGCTGGACATGGTGGAGCAGCAGCTGCAGGCGGGTAAGGGTGTGGAGGCGAGTCGGCGGCAGCCCTCACACGGTAACGGCGGCAGCGGCGGGAAGGGACTCCTACCGCTGCAGCTGCAGTTGCGCTTCGTGGCCGCCACACTGCAGCGCAACGAGCGGCAGCAGAAGGCTGTGCTGCAGGTGGGTCGGCTGGCGCGCTGGGACCTGCGCCTGGACCCTGCCCCTGCGTCGGTGCAACCAGATCTACGCCTTAACCCTCACGCACTGTCCATGCAAGTCAGCTGTCCCTTGCTATTGTTGCCTTGTTTTTCAGGCCCTTGTGGAGACGCCGGCCGTGTGCGCGGCCCAGCTGGAGGCGCTGGCGGAGCTGTGCCTGGCCCCCGGCCGGCCCTGGCGCTGCCCCGCAATCGCAGCCGGCCTGCTGGGCTTCACGCTGAGGCGGGCACTGGCGGGCTCCAGGAGCCAGCCCGACGTGGACGTGGCGGCACGGGTGGGTTTGGGGCCCGGGATCTGTGCCGGGATGCAGTGGATTACCTGTGGCCACCGTTTTTGCATCTGCTTGCTTGAGTTGCTTGACTCCCACATGCAGCGACAGCATCTGCACGGTCTGTAGTGTCCTGTACGTAAGAGGTATATTAGCCTGTGCCAGAGAGAGCACGCCGAGCGAGGCGGAGCGAGGTTTGAGTGCCTCGCACGTTACCCACCCTTGCCTCAGGCGATTCGGCGGCTGCATGAGCTGGGAAGCCGAGACGTGCAGTGGCGCGTTTGCGAGCGGGCCTGCGAGGTGGCGGCCAGCCTGCAGCAGGCAGCAGCGGCAGCGGCAGCAGCGGCTACAGCCAGCGCACCTCCTACAGAGCAAAGGCTAGCAGTCCAGTACCCCCAAGCAGAGCTGCAACTACTGTGGGCCGCCTGCATCAATGCCGCGACTGCGACACGAGGCTGGGGGGATGCACGCCACGGCGGCAACCCTGCTGTTCCCCAGGAGGTGCACAGGATGGTGGAGCTGGCGCTGCGGCTGTCGGACCACCTGGGTTGCTCAGCGGAGATGGCTTTGATCGCCCAACGACTTCGGAGCGCTCCCGTCACAGGCGAGAGGCGCGGGCACAAGGTGCCAGCGGCTGAGATTTGCACAGCAACGGCGCGGGCTACAGAGACCGCTGCCGGAGGAGCAGGGTTGCCGGGTGCTGATGCTGCGCGGAGCGAAGTAGCGGTGTGCCGCGTGCAGCCAGGCAGAGGCGGCGGGGAGGAGCGCGGTGTGAAGGAGCGCAAGGTCGCTTGTGTAGCTGCAGCGACAGGCGGCGAGGACGACGCAGTTGCAAAGGGGCACAGGGGGCAACGCCAGAAGGAGAGCCATGCAGCTCCGCAAACCACCTGCATGGGTGCTGCAGCAGCGAAGGAGGACACCGACAGGAACACGGGCGCCCATGAGGCCGGCGGCCTGCCTGAGCCGGTAGGGCAACCCCAGGAGAAAGCGGCTGCTTTGGAGCCATGTCCTGCCGTGCCTGAGCCTGCGCGTGACATCGGCAAGTACACAGGCCCACCGGCGACCTTGTCCCGTCCGGCTGGCGAGCGGGCGGAGCCTTGTGGCAGTGCCCGGGCGGCGGCTGTGGAGGTGGCCGTGGAGGCGATGACTGCTCCTGCTGCCGTACAGGCAACACCTCTGGCCGATGCCGATGACAGCAGGAACCCTAGCGCTGCTGTGGCAGTGGAAACAGAGGAGCTGGACCCGCCCAAACGTAGTAGCACCATGCAGCCCAGCGCTGTGGCTCAGGCAGCTCCAGCCCCTGTCGAGGGCGAGGGCGTAGCCGCGACAGCCCAGCAGGGTAGCGGGCAGTTGCAACCTGCCTTTGGAGCGACTTCAACCGAAGCCATGGAGGTTGAGACGGGCCCATTGCAACCGCTCAACCCCAACGGGCATGAAGGGGCGGCCCTTGCTATGGGCAACAGCGCTTCGGAAGCGCCCATCATGGCAAACGCAGCAGGACCGTCCTTACGTCACCACCCTCCTGCTGATCACGTGGCCAGCGCCACTGCTATTCCCACGGACCCTGTCCCCGTTTTAACCTGCACCAGTGCACCAGCAGCCGAGGTGCAGGTGCCTGCCGTACAATATGGCGCGCAGCGTGACGGCATGGATTGGGAGCGGGAGGGGCACGGCGGCGTTGCCTCCGTGTTGGAGGACGCCGTTGTGACGACAGCAGCGACAGAACTGCAGCCGCCAGAGCAGCAGCAAGCTGAGCCTCCTCACCCGCATGCTTCCGGAGGTGCAGCATGTGCTACGGCTTCACAGCAGCGCCTCCCGGCTGTAGCCGTGCCAGCACCCGTGCCCATGGGGCAACCGGCGGCGGCTGACACCGTTGTGCCAGCGACCAGCGCAAGCAGCACGGGAGCTGAGGGGCACCAGGAAGTTGCCGGTGTGGGCTCGGGCAGCCCTAGTGCCAAGGGGCCGCACAACACCGACCCCTCGGGTACGGACGGCTGCGCTGGTGGAGCGCCAGCCCCTTGCGGTCCACCAGCGGCTGCGGCCCATGCCCCTCATGCTGCTCTAGCTGCCTCCAGAGCTGTGGGTGCTGGCGCTGGTGCTGGCGCCGACCATCCTCCTGCACCCGCGTTTCAAGAGGAGTGGACCCAGCAGGGGTTGCAGCCTCCCCTGCCGCCGGCGTCAAAAGCTCAGCTCCCAGAGGCCGACGTCGGCCCTACAACGGTTCCAGCGCCGTGCGGTGACGGACCTGCAGCCGCGGGAGGCACGCAAAGCGGGGCTCCAGCAGCCGTGTCGCCTGCGGCGCTGGCCGGCCGTGCGGATGATGCAGGCCAGGGCCAGGAGCCACCTGCTGCCACGTCTCTGCAGCAGGCCTGCAGCCAGGCTGACACGCCCAGCAGCGACAGCTATGAGGAGCCGCTGGGCGAGCAGCGCGAAGCGGACACCGCCGCCAGCCCCATGCCTGCCGCAATGGGTCACGAGGTCCACGAGCCTGCGGACGCCAGTCAATCCCATGCTGGTATCCTTGTGCGGCAGGGCTCACAGGAGCTTGCTGCCTTCCAATGCAAGGCGGAGGCGGCATCCCTGCACCCGGGTGGTGTGGCCCACGCTGGTGTGGCTGCAGCAGCGCAAGCAGCTCAAGCCCCAGGCAAGGATAAGCGGGCAGCTGTTAGCCAGCTGCTCCAGGCGGGCGGTGGCGAGGGAGGCATGAGGGCCGGCTGCTGCGCCACAGCGCCGGAGCATGCAGGTGTGGCCTCCATGTGCGGTACCTTCTGCACGCCGGACGGCACCCAGCCGCCGCCAGCCTCGCTGCTGCTGCAGCAGCCGCAGATCCAGGTGCTTGTTGATGACGCAGGGGCAAGTAGCGGTGACAGGGGGCCAGAAGCAGGTGCGGTGGCGTCTCTGGCGGGCAGGGCTGCACTCGGGGATGGTGGGGACAAGGGACCTGCTGAGCGGAGGGACGCCGAGCCACTGGACAAGGCGGAGTCGGCCATCGGTCATGGGGGTGGTGATAGCGGCATGAGGTATGTTAAGGGCCAGCCCTCCAGCCGCGCGGCAGCGGGTGCTTCGTGTGCGGATGCGCCGGCGTTGGAGGCTAAGCCGGAGTACAAGTCGGCAGAGGCAGACGGGACACAGGCCGAGCGAAAGTCGGAGGCAGCGGTCGAGGTGGGGCTAGAGGCGGGGGTTGTAATGGTGGGCCTGGCGCAGCAGGCGATGCAGACACCGCCTGCAGCTGGGGCTGAGGCCGAGGGCAGCGGGGAACCGGCTGCGGCGTTGGCGGGTGCTAGGGTGAACGGGATGGGCAGCGGCATGGGCGAGCAGGCTATGTCCGAGTGCGCACAGGACGTGGACCGGGTGCCCGCCACGCCCCTGTCCGGCAGTAAGCGGCGCCGGTCCGAGGGTGAGGAGCCAGAGACCGACACCGTTGAGAAGCGCAGGGGCGGCGCTGGAGCGGCGGAGACAGCTGGAACAGCGGACGGGGAGGAGGTCGCTCCTGGCATCGGCGGGGCAGGAGCTGTGGGCGATGGAGGGCCGCTGCCGCAGCCTGCCGCTGAGGGGCAGGATGTGGCGGCTGTGGTGCAGGTTATGACCAGCCCAACTCCGCGGCAATGCGCATTCCTGGTAGGCAAAGGGTACCCCCGGGGCTCCGACGCAGAGCAGCATGCGGAGGGAGTGGGTGAAGGGCGTGTGCAGCACGGGGGTGCCGTGGAGCCGGGCGGTGAAGCTCCTCCCTGCAGCAGCCAGTGTGATGCTGAGCAGCGCGGAGCCTCTGACGCACTGCAGGACGGCCAAGGTGCGACCCCTGCCACGCGCCCAGGAGCACAACCAGACCAAGTCGCAGTGGCAGAAGCTGCAGCGGCGATGCCACGGCAGGCGGCTTCGCAGCCGGACGCTGCGGCGGCACCAGCGGCTCCCGCGGGGTCGCAAACGGAGCGTGACGTACAGGAGGACGCGCCGGCGCACGTGGGCATGAAGCGGACGGCGGCGCAGGCGGGGTTGGATGGTGAGGAGCAGGCAGGCGAGTTTGGTGCAGAGGTTGCCAGCGGCAGCCGGTGCACGCCCAGTAAGCGGCCCTGCCTGGGCGGACCTGGGGAGCACATGGGGGAAGGTTGCAGAGACCCAGCAGTACAGGAGGAGGGAGCTGGCGGGGTGGACACTGAAGGGGATGGCACGCAGCCGGCTGATCAAGGGCGAGGGGATGCCTCGTGTGCAGAGGGGTCTGTGGTGCTGGTGGCGGCTGGTACAGGTGCATCTGCGGCCGCAGCAGGCGCGAGCGCACCGGCAAAGACAGGGGGCGCGGGCACCAGTGACGAGCATGCGGGCGGCACAGCGGTTCCCGCAGGAGCTGACGTGGGGCCTGCTGCAGCCAGGTGTGAGCATGTGGTAGGGAAGGCGCTGGGAGGTGGTGGTGACCAGGTGGAGCAGGTCGGGGTGCAGGCGCAGCTCCCTGCTGACCAGCAGCCTGCTGATGTGAGGGTGCCCCAGACGGTGCCCAACAGCGAGCCGCTGCCCTGCCCGCTGGTGGTGCTGTGCGGCAGCAGCTTCGCTGACGACGTGGACGCACTGCTGCTGGACGATGAGTGAGCACACGTGGGTGTACGGTATCCGTTTTGGTCGATGACACGCGGGCGACTGCACTGCCATGGTGAAGCGCGGGCCCCATGTGATATCCAAAAGGGCAGGCACAAGGTGTTCCAAGAGTGACTAGAGCCGTGCTGTTGGCATGTATGTGGCTTGGTCTCGCAGTGGTGATTTTGGGGTGCTAGTGCTATGTGCATGAGCTTAGCTATTACATGATCTAGGATGCGTGTTGCGGTAGGGACGCACATCTGGCTATCTTGACGGGTAGTCTGTTACCAGTACAATAACCAAGGGCCCCACGCAATGTCGTTGGCCTGCGTACATGTGATTACCTGGCAGGTCTTGGGCCTTCTGCTGCCCCTAGGTACCGGTGCTTATCAACTTGGCAAACGTGCATGACATGCAGGTGGAAGTGTTCGATGGCGCAGAGGGGCCCAGCACGCTGGTAAACCCAATAGCTGCACCTCGTGTTGACCAGAACCGTGGGCACAAGCATTGTGATTATGGCTTGGCTGGGAAGAGAAGTGGCATACTGCTGGTCAGTGCTGGTATACTGACAACGGAACCCCTTGCAGATCCCACCGTGTTGTTACAGAAGAGAGATAGGTAGGCAGGCAGACATGCCAATACCGTAGGTTCTGCTCGGCTTTGCCGCAACATCTGATTGTCACATTAACTGAGCTCCGTTCCTTGAGCGTGCAGGCGTGCAGCATGGAACACAGCCCCTTCAGTGGGGTGTCACGCGGGTCATCGCCTTGCACGCAACAGATCCACGCCTATCATTCACGAGAAGTGTCAGTAAACTGGGCCACACCCCAGCTGACAGCATAAACCAACTAGCGCCTTTTGCAGCACGCGTATGTTATCTTGTAGACACTCTGGGACAGGGGACCCCTGCCCTGGGACACCGGTATCTTTGGGCACCTAAAGCTGCACTTGGTACCGTACGCAGGACTGTCGCACGGTGCCTACGGCGTACCGCTAGTCCAACCAACCAGGATCCTCAGATCCAGAATCAACCCTAATGTACGCCCCCCTACCAACTCATTGGTAGGTCTAGGTCCAACCCCAATGTACGCCGCCCCCAAACACAACGACAACATGTACAGGAACACGTGTGGCTCGGCACATGCGGTCACCTGGATGGGCAGGGAGGTCACTAGGATGCCTGCCATAGCACGGCAGCAACCAGCGTAATTTGCTTTTGCAGCAAACCTCAGGTAGTCATGGGAGCGCCCGGAGCCTACGTACGAGCCCACACCTATGGAACACCGCAACATGATGAACAACACCGTCTGCGCACGCAACTAGCCTATGTCGCCCCTAACTCATATTTGTCAGGCTGAACACGAAGACGAGCCGTGCCCTAACTTATGTGCACATCCTTCCCTCACGGCAGCACGTCGTACTTGGCCCCCAGCGCCCCCGCCTTGCCCAGCCCGGGCCACACCTGGTGCCGCATCAGGCCGGTGTCACGGCAGGGCCCCCATGCGGTGACGCCGGGCGTGTGCATGCAGCCCTTAGGCGGGAGGCGGAGGCTGGACAGCAGCGGGAGGCAGCGGCTGCTGCTGCTGCTGCTGCTGCTGCTGCTGCTGCTGTGGCGGGACGGTACGGCGCAGGAGGAGGAGAGGGAGGACGAGGAGCAGGAGGAGCAGGAGGAGGCGTGTGTGCTGACTGGCAGGAGCGGGCGTGACTCCCAGCAAGTGGTGGTGTCCACGTTGGGCTTGATGGTGGCGGTGTGGGATGCGGTGGGATGTGGGTCGCAGGACTCCTTGTGCGGCCGCCGTGACACCTGGATGAGGCAGTGGCCGTCCCCCCCGGTGCATGCCGCCAGGACGGTCAGGTCGAACTCGGCGGTCCACGGGGAGGAGGGGGAGGAGGGGGAGGGGGGCGGGGAGGGGGAGAGGGAGGAGGGGAAGGGGAAGGAGGGCGCGGACTCGGAGCTGCAGTCGGCGGCCGGGGGCTGCGTCCAGCGCTGTGAGGAGGCGGGGGAGGGCCCGGGCGGGGAGGCGAGGGGCGAGGAGGCGGGGGAGGGCCCGGGCGGGGAGGCGAGGGGCGAGGAGGCGGAGGAGGGCCCGGGCGGGGAGGCGAGGGGCGAGGAGGCGGGGGAGGAGGCCAGGGAGGAGAAGGCGGAGCAGGATTCCCAGCGGCACCAGGGCTCGCCGCACTCACTGGGGGTAGAGATGGAGGTGGAGGGAGTTGAGGCGCAGGAGGTGGAGGAGCGGCATGAGGATGTGCGGGTGGGCGGGGTGCTGCCGGCGTAGGAGCAGCAGCCGGAGGAGGAGGGGGGTGGAGTGGGGTCTGAGGTGGCGGTGTGGAAGGTGACACGGGTGCCGAGCGGGGCGGTGGGGGGGGGGGGGGGGGTCATATCGGCCTCATCATGGTGGTCGTACTTCCGCTGGGTGTCGGAGGTGGTGGGAAGGTCAGGTGTTGATGCACGAGTCAGAAGGGCGTTGTCGGTTGGGGGGTTGGCAGGGGCAGACGTAGCCACCTGCACAAAGTTGCAAGGGGGGTTCTGGGCTCAGTGAACTGAATTTCGGCGGGACGGGGGTGGCAAAGATGCGTCGCCGGACACACCGGAGCAGCTTGGCGCCTGTACAATTTATGCGGCAGATAACATGCTGTTCATGTGAGTAACACCCAGTGCCCAGTAGCTTTCCCACCTGCTGTTGCTTGGATGTGCACGGGGTCCTCTTGAGCAACGCCCTCCTGATCCGTGCGACCCGCTTGCGGTTACTCCACAGCTTGCGGCGCAGGAGGGACAGCAGGGCGGTGCCGACGTGGCACTGGCGGCGTGTGGCATGCAGCTGAAGGCACGCCTCCGTGGTGTTGGACTGCTCGCAGCGGAGTAGAGTGGCTAGGCGGGAGGTGTAGGAGGCCTGGGGGAGGCGAGAGGGGAGGGGAGGGCCAGGGACATAGGTTAGGGCGCCCTGTCCGGGCAGAAAGGGCGAGGGCACCGGTGCCGCCGCGCGCTCGCCAAGGTCAACAGCTGATTAGCACGGGTGCGCGCAAACCGCTGTGAAACACCAGCTGCCGCAGCATCGCGCCGGTAGCTTCCATGTGCAGGGCCGTTCATCGCGACGACTCACGGCAGTTGAAGTCGGTGTGTCAATGCTGTTGAGCTTGACGGCGTCACACTAGAGCTATATCTTGTTTTGATTTGCCTCACCTGACAGCGCCCGGCAAGCCGGGCAAGCGCAAGCTTGGCCTGAAGAGTATAACTGCAGCAAGGTACGGAACGAGCAAGCTGTAAGCCCTCCTGAGACGTGCGTTACCAATTTACTTGTGATTGTTGTCGTGGTTACGGCCGCGCTGTGACGGCCCGGCAGGCGCAACCCAGGCTCATGGCGCCGAAAAGGGACTTTGGACTCACCAACGCTTAAGAAGGTCTCGCACCACGAGCATGGCGACATATGCGCACACGGAGAAAGCTCCAAGGATCAGGGTTGCGAATAGGTGGGACATTTTCGGCGTGATTGCGCGCAGGATTGCGGGGTTGTATGTTGGCGCTTTGTTAGACGGCGTGGAGGGCCTTGGCAGTAGGAGAAAGTAATGTTTGTGCAGCATAACGGTTATGGACTTCAGAGTGCTCAGGGGCTGCCTTTTATGCCTGCCGGTGACTCATCCGCCCACCCCATCGCGGGTTTTCAGTACACCAGAAGCGCAGATTGCCCAGCCCCTGTTGCACGCGAATCTAGGTACGGGCGCTGACGCATGTCCATGCGACCACAATGTAACGCGACAAGCTTTATTACCTGCTGCTGAGCGCGGGCCCGGAGTCGGCCGCGGTTGTTACCTCGAAGCGATAATTAGACACCAGTCACATCGATTACAATACAAATATTTGCTTATAATTGCTGTCATACGCGCACGATGAAAACCTGCGTTAAAGCTGCTGTAACCGTCCGAACCAGGGGAGAACCCCACGGGAGCACCCTCAGAACGCAGTCTACGTGGTCCTAACCTCCGCAGGCCGTGGCGGCTCCCCTCCTGCTTAGCCTCACAGGGACATAGTCCCGTGCCAGAAAGCTTGAAACCCAACTGAACCCAACAAACTACTCCTGTCACAACATGCCATGCTCACAACTTTTGGTTTTAGACGGTTCCGAGTTGTCACGCTCAGGCTCTCCCCTGCTCGACACAACTTAGGGTGACGCAGCGAGCGGGCGCCTGCCGGCACTGACGCCTCCGAAAGTTTCTCAAGACCCATCGCCGACCCGCAATCCCACCTCTCGCCTGGGCACGGCTCAATTCAAGATCAGACGCAAGGCGGCAAGAGTCTCAGTAGCTGCCGTCCAAGACTTCAAGCAATCGCATCAGATGACCGTTAGCGGCCAGCATACCACCAAGCCCAGGGGAGCTCCCCTGACCAATAGTAGATCCATGGTAGATCAGAACGTCACCACTGGTCCAACGCAGCTTGCTCCTGGAGAGCTGACAGGGTTTCTGTTACCGCATGTGGTTGGGGCGGGAGCGCAGTGCGGTAGCTTGGCCGTCGTCGCCGTCCGTCGGCTGCAACCGCAGTACGGCAACTCACAAACCCACCACTGCGGTGTTGCTAAGCCGCCACCTACCGACCATCCTCAACACCGTAGGGCCGCTACAGCAGCTTCATACCCATGGCTGCATCGGTGGCCTTGCCTCCAAGCCGCAGCCCTGGCCGGACCCGTCCCAACCCCGCTACCTACTACGCATCTACCACACAGCCCCCGCCACATCAGCACCTGCATCCTGCCCACGGGAAGCGACAACGGCCTGTACTGCACAGCACGCAGGCTTGGAGCACGCCCAACAACGCCACTAAAGCGCACGCACGCTTACAGTGGTCACCACACGTCAACATCCAACCTCTTGCCCGCCCCTCACTGCATGCCGTAGTGCTTGATGACCTCCCTCAGGATCTCCTCCGTTGCCGCCACGCCCTGCCCCGCCGCCCGCGCCACCACGAAGTGCTCGGGACGCGCGTCAGCAGCGGCCCGCACAGAGTCCTGCGGCGTGGTGGCCGCGGAGGGAGGCCGCGGAGGGGCACGGCATCAACAGTAGCAGCAGTCGGACGCCATGGAGGCATGGGCAGGCGGCAGCAGCAGCAGGCAGCTCCAGCAGTGCATCCGCATGCATACCCGGCCATGACCCCCTCACCTAAGGCAGCACCCGCTCATAGGCCCGTTCCTCATCCCTGTGCTGATTGTTGCCCACCCTCAGCGCCCTGGCCTGCTGACTCTGTGAGCACCTGCGCCTCTCTCCCCATCCTCCCACACCTGTGGCCCCCCTGTGCCCCCCTCCTGCCGTACTCACCGACGTGACGCTGGGCAGGAAGGCCTTGCCAACCTCCGCCGCCAGCTCCAGGTCGTTGTCGTCGTCGCACAGGAAGCAGCAGCCGGGCGCGGGGGCGGAGAAGCGGCGCATCAGGTGACGCGCGGCCATCACCTGTTGGTGTACGGTTATTGGGCCGGGGTGGGGCCGCGGCACTACCGTATGGTTCTGGTGCATGAGGGCGGATAACGGACAAGCTCCGAATGGCTGCACCAGGCTGCGCGTGGGAGCGCGACATGGGATGCATGTGGGCGTTTGCCTGGGTTGTGGGCCTACGGGGCCAGGATGGTTGCTGTGTCACTGCGCCCGCAGCCTCACGGTTGCATGCGATGCATCGGGCCGTTGGTTGGGGCAGCTGGGAGCTCAACCCAAGAGGCACCGTCACGGCCTACGGCACGCAGCTAGGTAGGCAGGCACACCTCCCGTCCCGCTGGTGCTGCTGGAAAGTCGCAAGGCAGGCTGTCAGGCCAAGGGGGCCTCCCTTGGTCCCAAGATGGTTTCAAGACGGTTCCAAGCCACTCCTCGCGCCCACCTTCCCGCTGGTGCTGGGGTAGAAGTCCGCCGCCCCCAGGTTGAAACTGCAGGCCAGGCCCGGGGGCCGCGCCGCAGCAACCTCCTGAAACTGCTCCAGGGTCTTGCCGCCCTTGATGTGCACGCTGGGAGGGGTGAGGACGGCGGTTGCGACGGAAGGGGCCACGTCAGTCGAGTTCAAATCCCTGGGCCCATAGGGTGGTCAGTTCGGCGGACGCTGGTGGGTGCCCTCAGAGAAGGGGTGCGTTGAGTGCTGCACAGGATGTTAGAGGTTAACTTGCACACGAATCTGTACCGGTATGTACGCAGATGTGTTGGGGCTTGCGCAGGACAAAGCCCACGGTGTGGGCCGATTTGGGTCGCCGCCTTGGGCTCCAACACGCATCAGGCAGGGCAGCGAATGGGGCATGGGTGTGCGGAGTGCACAAGACCTGGGGTGCGTGGAGGGAGGGGGGGATGGCAGGGGGAGGCGGCACCCGGCCGGGTCCCACGGTGGGAGCCGATCCGGGGCCGCCTCCCGGAGCCCCAACACGTCGTTATTTGTGTGCTGTGAGGTTCAAGGATTGCCGTTTGAAGCTTCAAGGAGTCGTCAACGCCGCCTGCACAGCCCCATAATGTGAAGCCTATGTCTCCAGCGCGAGCCGGCCGCACGCGGCTTGGCTACCAGCCGTACGTCTGACACATGGTATGCCACAACGCTGACGGCCCTCCAGCATGATCTCACTCCCACACCCCAAGAAGCGAAACCAACCTTCATGTCATACACCGTAAATCCATAACACTCATCGCGGGCGTACGGCCTGTTCCTGAGCCTCCCCTCCCGCCCCACACGCACCGGAAGCTGGTGGTGTAGCCGTTGGCGTCCAGCGACCACCCCTCCGCATGCAGCTGCCGGAAGAAGTCCCACAGCACGCCCTGGGGCAGGAAGTGAGGGGGCGTGTTCGGGGTATGGGCGGGGCGTGCGACGTCGGGCATGCACAGCCCACGTGCATGGCGAGACCCGACACTGCGCGTGTGCGCTCACGCTATTTAAAGGTAAAAATGCCAATGGAAGGGCTGCTAATATAGTATTATAGGCTGGACGTTCAGGGACGGGCTGTCCAGCCCACACTACCGGTACATATGCATGCGACCCACATCAGGCGTAGTGCTCAGCGTCCTGTGTGGAAACCTGTACGGTCCGACCTGTACGGTTCACCCCGTGCGGTACAGCTCACGCCGTACCTTGCGCTCCGCTGGCGGCACTGCGTCCTGCTCCACGCCCCCAGCCACCGAGTCGTGCGAGCTGCGCCACTCAGCGTCCTCAGTCACCGGGCACGCTGCAGCATCATGGTGCAGCCGTTGAAGGACGTATGTGCTATGCTATGTGCGAGAAGGAGCCGACCATGCCATCGTGCATTGTCTGTGGGGTGATGGGTTGAACCAAAGGGCCGGGTGGCCCTGGCAAAGCAGACACGTGTGTTAGCACCCCGACACCAGCACCTGTGGGCAGGTCGCTGCCAGGGTACAGGATGCGGCCCCCGTTCTCGCAGACATAGGCATCAGCGGCTGGCAGGTAGGGCAGGCGCATGAGCAGCGTGGACAGGCGGGCCCCGCTGATGACCACGAACAGGGCACCCTTGGCCCGGAGCTCGGCCACCAGGTGGAGCGTAGCAGCCGAGATCACCCCCTGAGGCGGAATGCAAGTTTGTTATTGGGTTACTATGTGCAATTTAAGTGCATGTAGAGTTGTTGTTTGCAAGTGATCGCGGCGGAATGTTGCAAGCGTTTGCGTCGGAGCCAGCTTTTACCTGTCGACCGCTCGCCGATGGCGGGGTCAGCAAAATTGCAGCGTCCTGCAGTCATGAGATGCAAAGTTTCATCCTGAGTTAGGCGTACGTGGCTGCCTCTGGAAGCCACTTGCGGGCCGTTGCCCTGCCCGCTCTCTGCTGACCCGGTCAATTTCCTTGGGCTCGTGCATGATGGTGCCATCTATGTCCGAGAAGACAATGCGTTTGGTCTCACTCATGGTTACTGCTCACTGAATTGGAGTTGCAATCAAAGGCCCTCACGCTTCGTTCCTGCAAAGGGCTTTTGCCTGACATGTGCCTTGAATGACGTGCCGTACGGGCATGTGGCATGGACAACAGATGCAACTGCGTGCCGCACTCTGCAGGCCCGGTGGAAACGCATGTGGGGCGGATGCACGTAGAGTGTTCTGCACACTGCAGGCTCCCCTCAGCAGTCAGCGTACTACACTAGTATGGTAGTCGACACGTAAGTGAGGTAATCCGGTCCCTCCAGGGTGCAGGAGGAAGCTGACTGACGCAGTTTCACCCTCCGATCTGCAGACCTCTCAACGGCATCAACACTTGGACGCCATTTTCCGCTCCCAAACTCCTTTGCACATCACACTACAGTGTCAGCGGAAATCACAAATTGCCGTCGTCGTATGGAAGGAGGTACAGGCACGTTGTTGGTCCGTCTTACGGGACAGCAGCTGGAGGTCCCCCCTCGCCATGCCGCCCGCACACGTCGGCCCCCGAGCCCAGCCTGGCAATCCCCTCTCACCAATCAACGAATCCGCCACTCACAATCTTTGCGTACAAGCCACATTAACCCAAGCCCACCGAAGGGATGTACTACCGCGGCCCACCCCTCACCGCTCAACCCTGCAGCTGCATTTACAACACCAACACCATCAGCACCAGCAACGCCCCGTCCTGTCCAGCCCCTTCACGGCGGCTGGTGGCTCGGTCCCGCCCCCCCCCCCCCCGGCCCCGCCCCCCCCCCCGCCCCCCCCCCCCCCCCCCCCACCCCC
>VFQN01001633.1_pt1 | contig 36796 bp, 59 predicted proteins | sample 3512371 | NCBI WGS metagenome assembly VFQN01 (sample SAMN10412370, study PRJNA504923) | tailings metagenome | isolation source: Replicate 2 from Balatoc abandoned mine | place: Philippines: Itogon, Benguet | collected 2017-08-28
TCTCTTGCTTGTACTCAAACGCTTGGCCTGAGACCCCTCAACTGGTACCCGCTTGCCCGAGGCACTGCGGTGGACGGCAGGCTACTGCCACGCGGCTCTGCTCAGGTCCTCAGGACTCGTAGTTGGATAATTGCATATACCGGGGTTACAACTCGATGGGTACATACGCGGCTGCAGCACAAGGTTCACAATGTCCTGCATCTCAGCTGCCGGACCGGACCCCGAACACCGTATCCCAGCTCGCAAACTTAGCCCGTTCGCGATATCCTGGAGCCCACCCGCCCCCCTCGCCCTTTTTTGGTAGCTGGCACCCGCTGAGGGGAGTGTGGCCTGACGGACCTAAACGAACTGGACGTTTGTAAAGAGCTATCACGTCATGCTGTCGCGCTACCAGGCGGGGGGGTACTTGACACCTCAGCCGGATGAGATTCAGTACGGCATAGCCAAGGTCACCCGAGCCACTGTTACAGCTGCTGCCAGTTGTTTCCGAACGGCCAGAGCCAAGGTACGAACCCCTCATTCAAGCACAACTGTTTCAGGTGCCCACTGACCTGCCACCTCAGTGTCAAGCCCAGGTAGCCTTCTCCAGACGGCCTGCACACTCATCGCGCCCACTACCCCACGATCCCCCACCACCTCGCAACCGGCCCGCTCCCCCCACAAAGCCACCTCCTCAAGTACCCCTCTTACGGCAAGCAACCTTGTCTCACTTGCCAAGCCACCGACCACCAGCAGCAGCAGCAATACTACCAGCACCACCGTTCCACCTGCCCCCCACGCGCTCCCTGCCCACCACTGCCGCCTCACCCGTAGCCCAGCCCCACATGGAACCGCCCCTCCCTCGCCGCATTCCAAGCATACTCTAGCCGTACAGGCCCGATCACAGGGCTCTCCACCCGCAGCCCAACTCCCACGCCGTAGCCGCTGCCCGGCTTCTGCCGTACGCCCGCGGGGTCCCCTATGACGGACGGGCCGCTGCCCAGGTCCGACCCGAAGTCCAGGAAGGCGGTGGCGGACAGCGGCTGCACCGGCAGCGGCGCGCGCAGCTCTGCACCTGCCTCCACCATGTGCCGCCCGGAGCCCACGCCGCCCTCTGCACAATGTGCGAGGGTATACATCATCAGGATACCGGGTGTTTTCAGAGTCCCAGGGACAAGCCAAGGAGTGAACAGCATACGCCCCCAAAGCTGCCGCCGACTTTGTGGGTTGTACAGCGGTCAAACAGACAGATGGAGGCGTGGGTAATGCGACCGGCAGCTGGCAAGCAAGTCGTGGAGAGGGGTACAGCTGCCCTCGTTATGTGCCACAACTTGCCACCTGCCACCCTCGTGCCGCGCCGCCGCGTGCAGCCGCACCTGCGTATCCCCGCACGCTGTTGGTGCCCCCAATGGGGAAGGCCTCGTAGGGCGGCAGGTCGCCCAGCACTGCCCCCGCGCGGCCGCGCAGGTACAGCCCCAGGTAGGGGCCTAGCCGCAGCGCCTTGTCCAGGCGGAGCTGCGGGAGGAGGGTGGGGGGAAGGTGCAGGCAGGTGGGAGGAAGGTGGCGGAGGGTAAGCGGAAGGCAATGGAAGCTAGGGAGCCAATCCAGGCGGAGCTGCGGGAGGAGGGTGGGAGAGAAAGGAGGGCGGAAAGGCACAGGCTTACAGAGGAAGGCAATTAAGGTTGAGGCAAGGCCGCCAGCGCTTTGTCCAGGAAAACGCAGCGCCTGGTTCCGGAGAGGACATGACGGAGCATAATGTGGGCTTGCTCGGGTCCTCAAGGAGCGCTGGGACGGATGAGGTGAAGACAGGATCGGGTGGAAGGGCCGAAACAGCATGGGTTAACAAGGACCCCCAGAGCTGACCGTGCACCAGGAAGTTGCGAGTACTGGTGTTGCACACACCCACCTTCGCCCTGGTGAAGTGCAGCCACTCCCTCCGCAGTGGCAGCCCCTGCTCCAGCCCCACCACCGCGTGGGTGTCCACGTCCCGTGGGTCGCTGCGGGCAGGACAGACGCAGTTTGCAGCTCGTGCCACCATGGAGTACCAAACAAACACGGCTTGCACGCACCGGGGGGACGTTAATGCGCACTGTCGCAACCGCGAGGGCGGCCGGCAGCGTGCCTGATGCCGGTCCCGTGTGCTAGGTTGCTCGGCCCGCTCAGGGGTGTACAAGCAGCCGCACGCGTCCGGCCCTACGCGCGAGCCCGCTCGCCACCGCCCACCGCCCACCTGTACGACGCAGAGGCACGTGATATTCACCTGTACGACGCGCTGGCCGCCAGCAGCGCCACGGTGTCATTGTTGGCGGCGCTGAAGGTGATGGGCGCGTGGTACATGTCGTGCGTGATGGGCCGCCCGCGCTCGTCCAGGCAGCGCGTGCGCTGCGCGCTCACGCCCAGGCTGCCGGACCAGCTGCGGCGCGGGGGCAGGCACACGAATACACGTGTGAAGCACGGTTACAGTACAAGCCACGCTGAGAATTGGACTACAAGATGCCATTCAGGATGCCGGGCCAGCTGTGGGGTAGGGACAGACGGAGGGACCGGGGGAGAGAGGAAGAATGCGCGAGTCATGCGCCGTGCGCGTTACGGCGGAATATGCGTCAGGACCCAGGCTCACCCTGCCTCGCCGTGCTGATATTGCTATGTGCATTCCCGTTCCGGCCAGCGACCTGACTTGCTGTGTACCCCTGGGACACCGGCCGCTGCCACCTCGTGCCGAGCAACCGTACACCCGTACCAGCCAACAGCGCCGTGCATGGGCAGTCCACCAACACGCCCCGGACGTCCTGACCATAATTAGTGCAAGCCCACTCACCCCGGGGACAGCGGCCGCTGCCACTCCACACCGCCCTGCAGCCGCCCCAGCAGCACGCCGCCTCCCGCGCCGTCGTCCCCGTCTGCCTCAGCCTTGCCGTGAATGGCGTGGCCTGCGGGGGCGTGGTTCGACGTATAACAGGATAGTCAATGCGAGTGGCTTAGAAAATATGCAGGACTTGGCAGCGGGTGGCAGCGGGCTTGGCAGCTGCCTGCACTTAGCAGCAACGCGGAGCGAGCAGCAGGGCCACCCGGAAAGGTGTACGGGGCGCCGTGCGGAGGGCGCCATCGGCTCTGGCATGGTGCAAAAAGCCACGGGGGCCTGACCTTGAGCTGAAATCATATTGCACGCGGAAATTGCAGAGGAGACTGAGACTAGCCTAATGCTAGGATGCTGACTGATTTGGTGCTTTGTGAGCACTGGTTTACCATGGGCTGTGTACAACAGCGCACGGCACGTGGGCGATGCCCCGTGGCCTTGGCATCCGCTTGTGGCCGTCTAAATCACGCTCTGTGCGTGAGCACACAATGCAAATGCAGAGACACACAGCTGCCGGCGACGAAGAGGCACGCACCCGACGTCCGGTTGTTCATGATGCTGATGGTGCGGGCGGTGCGGTGCGGGTCGCTGTTGACCCACGGGTCGCTGTGCTGGATGCGGAACAGCTTGTCCACCTGGGGCAAGCGGGAGGGACACGGAAGGGTCCCACGGGCCGCGACCAGACAGTCAGCCAGGTGTCTAAGAGCCCCTGAACCTGAACGTGTTACATGGCACCACATTTGCCCCTTCCATCTTTGCCCTGAAGTACGTCATGGGCTCCCCGGACGCGGTACCTGCGTGCCGCACCCACACACCCGCTGCCTTTATTGGTGCAGCCTTGAGCACCACGCAACACCTAAAACAGCTGCTCGTTGCAGTGCGCTCCCCGGCCTCGGCGCCTTACCTGACCAATCTCCGCCGACATGGTCAGCCTCTGGTTGAGGCCGAACAGGTTGCGCTCGTTGTAGGAGAAGGAGCCGATCAGGCCCGGCCACGCGCCCTCGCCGGCCCCCGCCGCGCTGATGCCGCCGCCGGCGCTGAGGCCGCCCGTCTTGCGCTCCAGCAGGTCCAGCACCAGGTCCACCTGGGCAAGTAAGTATGGGAAGCTTTGTTGGCCCTACATATACGCTCGAAACACGACTGGTTCTCGGACAGCTGTAGAGGATACAGGAAGCGTTTTGCGCTCCATCAGGTCCAGCGCCGGGTCCACCTGGGCACGGAAGTATGGATCGGCGTGTTGATACCTGTCCCTTTGTCTCTCAACTACAGCCAACGTACCCAAGATGCTTGGATGTAGAAGGCACATGGAGTGTCGTACATAGTGCAGGTGGGCGTTGGGCCGAGTGAGGCTGAAATGTTGCTGAGCGTGTATACCACACCTAGAAACACGCCACGCGGGCAACGACCCCACCTTCGGCGCCGTCTCCGTGCTGTCCTCCGCCTCGCGCGTGGACACGTTGACGTCGTCGAACAGCCCCGTGGAGTACACCGCGTTGATGTCCCGCCGCACCGTGCGCATGTTGTACACCTGGCCGTGTGCAGCAGGGGCGGGTTAACAGCCGTGTGTCAGAAAGGACCGACAGACTGGTCGTGGCACTCTTGCCCGCCGTTGCTGCCCGCACCATTCCCCGCTGAGATTAATCAGGGAAGTATCTTGATATCGACCGGTATCTACAGCGGCTCCTGTACGCTGCCCTGTGTGCGCGCTCCGCACCTGCCCCGGCTTGGTGGCGAGGTGCCGCGTGATGATGTGCGGCTTGGTGCGCGTCTTGTCCTTCGGGGAGTTGGTGGCGGGGTCCAGGAAGCGCAGCTGCACGCTGCCCACCACCGCCTCCGCGCACCGCAGCTGCAGCTGACCGTCCTCGAATGTGTAGTCCGACACCTGCATGGCCGGCAAGTGAAGTACGAGTAACGTAGTGCAGGTCAGTAGGGTCGTGCCAGACGCAACATTGCTGTCGTGCGCTTTTCTTTTGGCCGAATGCAGCTTGTCTGCGTGACCAGTGCGGCTTTCGCCTTTGACGACTGTGTCCCAGGTCCGTTAAGCCCACATGCAACGCACACATGATTTGTCCACTGCTGGATCAAGGCACCGAGCTGGTTGCCCCCACGGATCCCCTTAACCCACACGATTATTAACCCACACCCACCATGCCCATTATGCCCCGCTGCTGGTACCACGCGTCCAGCTGGCTCACGGCGCGCTGCAATGAGCCCAGGTTGAGCGTGCGGCCGGGCATGCCCTGCGGACACGTGCCGGACGAGACGCGTGGGGGACATCGACGCGGGGCGGACACAACGATGCAAGTACTTTGAAGTGTAAGGAAGCAGCCCCGCGCAACTGGCACACAATGTCAGGTTCAATGCTGCAGCGGGTCGTAATCCGGGGCAGATTGCCCTTCCCGCAGGTGGCACGCCGTGTGCAGAAGCGAGTGCGTGTTGTGGAGCAGTCCCAGCTTCCCACAGAGTACCACACACTGACTGCTGAAGGAGCGCCTGCGGCCGCCCCATACAGTCCGCCCCGTACAGTCCGCCTGGCAGGTCACAGATGGTGTGTGGACTGAGTCATTGCGCATGCACGCTGCCCGCTGGCCGCACCTCGAAGGCCTGCTGGATGACGTTGGAGGGCAGCAGGCTGGCGCCAGTGGCGGACAGCGAGCGCACCTCCTCGTTGGGCTTCACCTGCAGAAATTGTCGTACAGCAGCAAAGCGCCAATGCAAGCAACAGGTAGGGCCTTTTGGTTCCAAGGCCTTGTGTGGTGGTGTTGGCGTGATTTCGATGCGGGCAGTGCGGGGGGCAGGCGTTGAGGCACGAAGCCTGACGGCGACAGCGCCGCTGCAACACTACGACGAGGAGCCTTGACGGCAATCGTGATAGCAGTTATCGTGGTGCAGGCAGGGACTGTTTGCCAGGTGCGCGGGCGTCCGAAGTGTCGCCAATGCCAGCAGCAGCGCACGGCCACCACGACGGACACAGCGCCAACAGCAGCGGCGTGTGTCGCTATCCAAAGCGAAGCCCCTGCCCACCGCAACTACCGTTACTCCCAGCCCATACTCCGGTTGTCCCAATGACCTCTGTCTCCCCTATCGCCCCAGGGCCTCGCTTACCGCAAGTCCCAGCCCCCGCCCACTCGAACGACGAGCTTGACGCTATCGTGTGTGTCCCTATTGAGCCCCTCTTCTTCTATGTGTGTTCCCACGAGCGCCTCGTCGCCTACAGAATCAAACACAACAGCCCACAGAGTTCCGGGCCCCCTGCCCCCACCCACCCGAATGATGAGCTTGACGCCGTCGCGTGTGTCCTCCGCGTCAGGGTCCACCTCGCAGAACCACCCCGTGGCGAACACCCGCCGTACGTCCGCCTGCCGTACGCCGTGTCACAAGGACATGTGGGGGGAAGCTATATGGCACGCACCGTTGCAGACGCGTGGGGCACGCGATGAAGGGCTGGGATGCAGGGTGTGTGCCACGGTGGTGTGCTCGGCGCATTGGCAGTTACGTTGAACGTAATGAACCCGATGTGGGCTCGCCACGCCACTACAGGTCGCGTGCTGGTGTGCGTGCCAGACCAGTAACACGTGAACGAAGGAGCGCACATCACTGTCCCGTCCAGTCCGCGCCAACCCACCTTGACCTCATCCAGCGTGTAGGCGAAGTTGGGGCGCGTGGTGAGCGCCTCCCGCGCAATGCGCCGCAGCTCCCCGTCGCAACCCACAACATCCACCTGCAGCACGTGGCCCGGCAGGCAGGCAGCACGCAGTACGGCGTCGGACGAGGCAACACCTGCAGAGGTTGCCTTTGAGCCTGGCCAGAAGCCCAGCTCCAGGATGTGCGATTGCAAGGCAGTTGCCAGGCAGTCAGGCAATAAAGGTAGCTGGAGAAGTACACGGCGCAGGTCAGAGCTGTTGACCCTTATGGCCTAGGACGACCAAACAAGTGGGCCGGACAGTAGCGTGCAACAGGTCGGGGGTCGAGCGCTGACGGCCTGGCGTCCCATGGGTCACTGAAGACCATAGGCGTTACTCTGAGGCTCACTGCTGTAAAGCTACCAGGTCCTCGCCGTGTAACAACCAGTGGTATATGAATGAAAGTATTCTGCTCATGCACTTGTGTATATATGTTGTCTACCGGTATGTGCACGGTGTGAAACTGCGCGAGATGGGGGGCAACAAAAGCAGCCCAAACGACCCCCTGCGACCGCGCGACCCCAATCTTCTACAGCAACACAGCTTGCGCAGGTTATGTACATGTCCGGGGTAGCTACGGGGGCTCCGGATCTTCAAATTTTGCGCCCCGGTCGAGGCACTACCCCGTTGAAGGAACCTGGTCCTCCTCAGGGCAGCCTGGGGCAGCTCGCAGCTGCCTTGACGTGTTTACCAACATCTAGAGCCGCCCACCACGCCCACGCATGTTAAGGATGCCATGGGGATGAGTCGCAGGCTACTGACCTCGGAGATGAGGATGCGGTCCTCCGGCGCGCTTCCACCTTTGCTGCCTGCCGGGTTGCCACCGTCCTTGGCGGTGCTGGGGGCAGCTGCAGCTGCCCCTGGGCCGCTCAGCGTCATGGCTGCTAGCATTGGTGCACCGCGACTCCATGTCACTATCGATCGAGCTGTACGCTTCTCAGCCGCGCCCACTGTAGGTTGCCGCCTGACGCCGCCCCAGGGCCATTGTCCGGGCGGGCGCTGCTCTGCAGCGGCCCAGCCCGATTTGACAACCAAATCAAGCTGTTGTCCTAATTGTGTCAGGAAGGGTGCCAACGCATCTAGGGGTGATGTACCACCCATGATAGGTCTTCGTTTTCAGCCTGCTCACTCAAAAGCGATCGGACATTTCGTAGCAGACCATGCCGCTTCACTGTCTTATAAAAGAAATCCCAAGATCAATAACCATGTGCACAACGCCTATTGTTTCCCACCGATTGCCTCATGCACACATGGTCGTCGCAACCGTTTTGCGAGGACCCGCAGCAACAGCTTTGAGACCAGTATACGCTATGTCGCACGCAATACATGATTATTCAAGTCTTCGTGACCTCTAGGTGTGTAAGACAGTTTGACCATATGCGTGATGGCGCGGATAGCAGCACCCCAATCTTGGCACGGAGCGAGGCCTGATCAACTCGAAGCTTACCAAATCTCAGTGGTAGTAAGCCCACGCTCAACATGACCTGGGCAAAGCAGCGGCGGACGCGGTCAGGCGGAGGGCTTCTTGCTACCTTGGGCAGTGGAGGAGCTGTGACAGTGATATCTGTACTGGCTTTGGGAGTTCTGACACTCAGTATATGGGCGGTCGTCTCGGTGGGCCCATACCTAATGGCGAAGGCCCCGCGGACGGCGCTGCCTGGCCATGCTCAGGCCCAGGTGTCCAGCGAGTTGGAGAAACACGGTACACATGTGGCTGTCGGTCTGAAGACACGAAAGCGAGGTATGTGTTGCGGGGTTCCTCCCCTGTGTCCTGGCAGCAGCTTCAGTGACGCCAAGCGCCTTCCCCGCTGTTGCGTCGGTAGAACCTTACCCCTTCACGGCCCGCCGCCGTGCGTAAAACCGCTTGTAGGTCTACTGGATCTGGGTGAAGGCGACGGGTCCAAGTACCTCATGGTGCAATGCCACAGGGGCCAGTTCTCAAACCGGCTCATGTGCCTGAAAGTGGGCGTGCACCTGGCCCGGGCGTTGCAACGTGTGCTCGTGCTCCCAATCTTCACTGACGTGGAGCCTGCCGTCGACGTATCGAAGTATGTCAGCATGGAATGCTTCAGGTAAGCCGCATGGAGCAAAGCCACTGCACTTCGGGCAGCGACAATGGTCCAAACCAAGTCGCGCTGCAATGCCAAATATAGCCAATAATAAGCAAAAGGCTGTAAGGCTCTCAGTCGCAGACCATTGTCTCTTGGAGATGCTTGTGTCACGTGTGCTTACTAAGCGGCATCCGGTATCTCAAACACACGTGTCAAGCTGTGCCGCCATCGGACGCTTGCAGCAGTCCTGCCTTGCAGGCCACATGTTTGTGTGCAACAATACCCGCTCCGGCAGCGTCAGCACAACCCCTGCGTATGTGGATTGCCCACCCATGTTGCTCAGGCGCAATGGCCAGGCCATCACCTTTACCGAATTCCAGGAGCGGCTGTGCCACGAGGTGGGCTTGGGCGCAGCGCCCGTGGCGGGGGCCGACACGCCCAGCGCGGGCCATGGCAGCAGCGCTGCCGGCGGCCGCAGGGGCGGTGCCACGGCTGAGGGCCCACATGAGGGCGGCCAGGAGGCTGGCAGCGAGGAGGGCAGCTTCTGCAGCGATGGGGCGCAGCTGCAGCTGTCCAGCAGCTTCAGCCTGGCAGGTGAGGCTCGCAAAGTGCACAAGTGCCACGCCGCCACCAGACATCGTCATCCCGAAACAGCTTGGCCGGTGCAGTGTGTTCTCCTGTTGGTCACCCAAGCGTAAATGTATATGGCTTCAACAGTTTGTACAACGCCTTTCCTGACCATATCTGCGCCAACCACCTGTTCCCCAGACTACCGCGGCTACCAGTGCTGGGCCCGGCGGGAGGACATCCGCAACGCCCGCGACCTGGGCGTGCAGGTGCAGGGCTGCACGCACGTGCCCCCGGAGGTCCAGCCCTCATACACCCTGGAGCAGCTCAAGAGGCAGTTCGGCAGCCGGCCCGAGAAGGTGTGCGCCGCACTAGATGGACGCAGCGCGTACCATGCGCGTTGTGCACGATGCGCAACTGTTTGCTGTCACAGAGTATGTCTGCGCAAACCGTCTCACTGCGGCCCCACTCCTGTCCACGTGCCTAGGACACCTGACTCCTCCGTGCGGCTCCTCGCCCATTATATCTCATCTCCACACTGCCGGCGCCTCCCCACCCCAGGTGCTGATGTTCCTGGACCTGTTTGGCGTGGACATCCTGCCCAGCGTGGAGGAGCTGGCAGACACGGTCTCGGAGCCGGGGCAGATGTGCGGCTGGATGCCCGCGGAGAGGGCCAGCCTCGCCGCGGACGCCGTCATGCAGTCGCTCATCCCCCCACCTGACCACCGCCTGCTGAACCCGGGCGAGCAGGCAGGCGCTGCCTCGGATGCCCTCCTCGCCATCAGCTCGGCGCATGCTGGGTCAGGACACCTGGGTGGTGGTGGACGGGCAGCTGCGGGCGCGGGGGTGTTGGAGGCGACCAGCGGGCGGCTGATGGCGGCTGCAGCAGCATCAGCAACAGCAGCGGGCAGCGGCCAGCACACCGTGGCACCGCTTCGGGGCACTCGGCGGTACCTCGCGGCCCACGTGCGCCGAGCGGACTGGTTCTACTACTGCGCCGGCGCTCGCAATTGCTTTTACAACATCTTAGAAATTGGCCAGTGGCTGAATGCAACCCTGGCGGAGCGCGGCATGGACACCATCTACCTGTCTACGAATGCCGACAGGCGGGAAAAGGAGATGCTACGTCGGGCGATCACAGGGCGGGTGCTGTTCTGGGAGGATGTGATGGCCACCCTGACGCGTTGGAACCAGCAGCAGCAGCATGAGGTAGCTGGAGCGGGCGCTGCTTCCGGGTCGTTGCAGCAGCCGTCTAGCCGGCCGGATGGGCCGAGGCTGCCCCTGGGCGATGGTCTCATGGTGCAGATCCTGGAGAAGGCCATTTGCATGCAAGCCGACAGCTTCATCTCCTCCCGCGGCTCCACCTTCAGCGACCAGATCCGGGACTTCCGGGACGGCGGGCTGTCGGAGCACGAGCTGGCGGCCCTGTCCAGCAAGGCCTGGCCTCTCGACGCCCTGGCTGCGGCCAGCGACGCTGGATCCGGGTCCGGGGCGAGGGCCAAGGCCAGCGGGGCAGTGGCGAAGCAGCCCGAGGGGATCACGTACCTGTGCAATGACGAGCCGCCAAAGTACGTGGACGGCCACAGGCTGCCAGACGTGCACAACCCTAACCTGTTCCTGCAAGAGGTTGGGCACCTGTGGCGGGCGGTCAAGGGGGTCTTCGCCAGCTCGGGCGGGCAGGAGCAGCAGCACCATCAGGAGCACCAGACGCATGCAGTGTGGCAGCAGACGCAGCCGGCGGAGAGCAGCTTCGGCCGGGTACTGTCCGCGCCGTGGCGTGCCGTGCAGTGGCTAACGCTGGTGGGCGTGGATGCGGACGCCATGGGGGGAGCCAACCGCTTCGTGGAGATGTACACAGGCGGGGGGCTGGTTGGGCTGGTGCTGGAGGGTGAGCTGGGGGTGGCCCCGGAGCAGCTGGCGGAGTGCGTGGAGCGTGCGATGGCGGGCGTGGGGGCGGTGGCGCTGCACGTGAGCATGGCGGGCGTGCCGGAGCAGCAGCAGGTGCTGGCGATGCAGGCGCTGGAGGCCCGGGCCGGGCTGGCGCACATCACGCGGATGGCGGGCGAGGACCTGGTGGGTGGAGGGTGCGGGAGGTAGCATTCGCCGGGCTGGTGCTCGTGTCCAACGGCACGGAGCCTTGCGCTGTGCCAGCACTCGCTAGGCATGCGATACCTGCCTTTGTGCCCGCTCTGCCCAACTCCATTCATGCAGGAGCTTGGCTGCAAGCGCATTAGCACCTCCATAACGTACGGTACACGTCCGTAATGTGCACTTTCGTGTTGCACCGTGTCCCGAACCACAGGAGCGCGGCAACACGTTCACCCTCCTGTGGCGGCTGGACGGCCTGGCGCGGCGCTCCGAGCCGGCCCTGCTGAGCGAGCTGCCGCTTTTCCTGGAGCGGGTGGACAAGTACGTGCTGGCCAAGAGCCGCGTGCTGCTGGGCGACCCTCGGGGCACCCTGTTCCGGGAGGTGGCCTCGTACCGGCAGCTGTTCGGCTTCAGCGATGTGCGGGATGGGTCATGCTCACCGAGCGCGCTGCACTCACTGCGGTGAGGCGGCGGCGGAGGCGCGCGAGAGGCCTGCCCCTGGCAGCCCGGGCGTGCGGATGGTGGTGGGTGCATGACGATGTGCATGAGCGGGCAGGGGGGATGGGTGTTGGCTCAGGTTCAAGGCCTCGCTTGTGACTAGGGCACACGGTATGGGCTTGGCTGTGATGCGATGTGAGGTGATGCCCAGTGATGTGCAGCTGTGGATGTGAGCACGTAGGCATGAGTCTGCCTTTTCGGATAGTCGGAATTCAGCGTACACACTGATCCTCGTGGCCTCTGCAGCACCGCTGCATGATGGCTGTATGACCTTGTGCGTAACTGGTGTCGCTGTGTGACCAAGAGCAACTGGGGTATATGGGGGCCCGCCCTTGTGCGTTTGCTGTTTGGCTGCATGCCGAGGTCGTGTTTGCATGTTACCCGTCCTCAAGTTTGTTTTTTACCCATAGAAGTCCCACAAGTGCTTGTCCGCTACGCCGGCAGAGTGAACAGCTGCTGGCTGTGCAGACTCCCATCCATTCTGCTTTGTTCTCCTGGCGATCAGCCGCATCTCGTGCATGTTGATACCCGCGTAAACCTGCGTAGCTTTCCTTGGAGTGAATTATAACCCTACATGAACTCGGCCATCGACGCCTGTTGCTGCCGTCCAGGGCAGTTCTTGCGCTCTGCTGTTTTGTCGGGTGTTATGGCTTTGGTGTTTGGGTTGCATGGTGGTCGGCGGTGGCAAACATGCAGTTGAGTGCGACTGCGTGGCTGTGGCTTTTGGGGGGCAGGCTGGTGTGGGGGTACGCAAATCCATGACCATGACGCATGGAGCATGACATACATGAGTGCATCTGCACGCGTGCATCCGTCTAGTGCTTGCTTGCACGTAGGGAGCCGGTATCCCACTTTCCCAGGTTCCATGGGTAGTGGGGACGGTGCGCAGGGCCCTGAAGCGTCATCCATGACGCCCTGACCGTGTCCAGGTAGTGTGGAATCCTCCTATTAGCCTGGCCGCCTTCATTCAAATGGTCAGAGTGAGCACGCAATCTCCTCTGGGGGTTGCACAATAGGCTGGCCACTGCATCATTCATGTTTTTCCTAAGTGGAGGGCTGGACAACTTTTGGTGCAATTGTCATATCCTAAGGAGGGAAGTAGAGGGTAGCTGGCGTGGCATTACGATAGGGAGAGAGGCGCTCCGTGGGGCACTCAGCCCTTTGTGCTCACATTTACCGTAGGTGTAGACGCAGAGTGGGGACACGGCATGTTTGTTAGGGCGCCGCCTGCTGCAAAAGGAGGCCAGTGCCCATGCACTGCCTTGTCACCAGGCGCGACGAGGATGACGGTGCTTGCAACGCAGTGATGTGATGCTTCATGAGGGGCGACTCGCCTTGTAGTGCTGTGCGTTTGCGAGCACTTCTACTAGTATGAGGCAATGACTGAGCCTGGCCGTGAGCAACAGCGCAATGCTGTTTCTGGTGTAACAAACGGTAAGGGGGTGGCACACAGGTACTTTCGAGTCGAGATCCAGTGCATGCTATGAAGTCACGCCTGCACCAGACTGCACCCTCACATCTAAAGGAGCTTAGAACCGTAGATCTCAGCCCCTCCTTGCAATGCGCCATGGAGCACGTGGAGAGTCCCTGCTTGGCCCCACAATGTTTTCTGGAAGTGAATTACAGGCTTGCATGTCGCTTGCAGCATCGCACCAGGTCCCAGGAAAGGCTCGTACCTGTACCCGGTCTCGCAGCCCAATCACAGCAACACCCTTCTTGCCAAGCCCTGCCTACACATTAAGTCATGGGCTCAGCTACGTGCGTGCAGCTGCCTGCCATCCGCCCCTGCCGCCCAGGCATCCACTGGTATGACGGCCTAGCCCTGCCTAGCCTTGCAGGTGCCTCAAGGCCATGCTTCACAACGGCACAGTATCCTTAGTTCAGCCGACAGGCGAAGACGTCGTTCAACAAGCTGCCAGTCGCACGCCGCCCCGTACGATGCCATCCGGACGTTGCCACAAACGCACTGCCTTTACAGACGCCCCTTCTCCATCCCACATACCTCATAAAAACCCCACTTTGCCTCTCTCAAAACAGTAACTTCCAGTCCCTCACTCCCTCCTCACGCCCCGAAGTCCAGCAGCTCGCTACCGCCTGCCCGCCCCGCCGCCCCCGCCCCTGCAGCCCCCGCAGCCGCCAGCAGCGCCCGCCGCTGCGCCGCCTCGCGCTCCTCCTCCCGCACCCGCGCCAGGTGCAGCTTGTCCAGCCGCGCCTCGCCCGCCATCAGGCCCATGTGGCGGGCCAGCTTGACCTGGCGGGACACCATCCTGCAACGCCGGGGAAAGGGGTGCAGCGTTGGTGGCAGAAAGGCATGTCTTATGGTGCATTAACTGCGGTTGGTTGTGGCGACTGCTTGGACACCGCTATGCGACGTCGTGCAGAGGGGAGGTTACAAGGCGTGCGGAGGATATCTCAGGGTGCATCCCTTGCACCCCCTTGGCGTCGGTGTCCACGTGCCTTTTTTAGACAACTGGCCCACTGCATAATCGGCGACCCACCTGTGCACGTGCAACGGCAGCTTGGTCTGGCGGCGTGGCAGCAGGCGGCCGGCGGGCGATAGGAAGCGGGACAGGAAGGCGGCGTTTTTGTAGTCGGCGTGCTGCGGGTTGCGGAGTCGCGGAGACGTACGAAGGTAAGGCAACAGCGGACCTTTACGGGAACAGCACAATCTTCCTGGACCGGCACACGAAAGCGGTATCTGCACTAGCTGTTATCTCGACCTGCACCCCAGCGGGCCCCGCCCCGCTCCGCCGCACCCCACCGCACCTCCAGCACCACCAGGCCACGTTCCGCCCCGCGTCGCACCACCCCACCATGGCCCGACCACTCCACCCCACCCTTTGCTGAATGCTGTTGAGAAGTCAATGCAGCTGTCTGTATCACTGCATTTTACCTCCTCTGCATGATCACGACTGTATCCCCCTAGCTTGACTCTCGCCACGTCCCCCGCCCCGCCGCACCTCCAGCACCTCCTGTAGGCTGGGCCGCAGCTCCACCTGCTGCACCGCACGCCGGCCCGTCGAGCGCCTCTCCGCAAAAGGGTTCAGGTCCTGCAAGCAGCACAGGCTGTTTGACATAACACGGCCTCAGGCAGGCGGAAAGCGGACGCTGCCGTTTTGCCAAGCCGCCGTTAGCGCCCTGGCCCGCTGCAACTTGTGTCGTCTGCCCCGCCGCCAGCCCCTTCCGCCGCCCGGTCCCCGAGCATGCCACGCACTGACACCACTAAGCATGCTGCCACTGCAGCACTTCGATGCCGTGCAGCCCAGTTGCGTTATTCGCACCTGTGGATCGTACGACTGTCCAGGCAGGAACCGCTTGCTGGGGTGCACCCGCGGGTGCTGCCCTCCCAGGCCGCCCAGGACAGCAGCCATGCTGCCCGGCACCCCCGCCGCCCCCGCCCGCCCCTCGTCTCCGGGCGTTACACCGCCAAGCGCTGCGTAGCCGTACCGCGGGTGTACGACACGACGGGCTGGGTCGTTGGCGGTACTGCTGCCGTACTGTGACCCCGCAGTTGCGGTGTCGCCGGGTTCGTCTACGAGGTCGTCGTAGGGGCTGCTTGAGGGGTACGACTGGCGGTCCCGAAGCTGCATGGCTAGCTGTTGCTGCATGACCTCCTCGGCGGAGAGCTGTGCGGTCTGTTGCTGCTGCTCCTGCTGCAGTGTGCCCTGTGACCCGATGTCGGACAGGTCCGACACCTCGCCCTGGGAGATGCGGAAGCTAGCCTCTGGAAGGAGCGCAGGGCGTGATATGTTGCGTAACGGTCACAAAGTACACATATATCAGAGGCTTGGGAATGAGGGAAGATGGGGAGACGGCGGATGTGTACCGTAGTTTGCTGCAACTGGGCGAGGTTGTGGGAGCGCGGCGTAGGACAGATACAGGTGTTGCTGAAGTGACGTGTACCGCGGGTGCGGTGTAGAGGTGGAATGCAAGGGGCCATACGCACCTTGAAGGAGACTCTGGAGGGATTTTGGCTTCTGGGGCTCCGTCCCATCAGTGCTGCCTGAGCTTGGGTTGGCTGAGGCGGCAAGGCTCCGACAGCCGGCACTGAGTTGCCCTGCCCCGGTGCCCCATGTGGATAGCGCTGTTAGGAGCTGCCATGAGGCTTTTACGCCAGTTCCAGCAGCTTGGCTGGCTGCAGCCAGCATACTGCTGTTGATACGGGTGTTGATGCACTCGGCAAGGCACCTCAACCTGGACAGCCCGCCACGTTACGTAATAAGTATTTGTTGTGTGACGCTTATTCTCATTCCCTGCGCATCAAGTATGCTTACGCGTTGCGAAATTGCTCGGCACGACGGCAGAGGACTGAATAATAGCACGAGCGAGCAGGTCAATTGCATGGACTAACGACCCTGTTTATTTTATGCTTCCGAAAGAGCTGTTTTCTTTGCCTGGTCGTCTCGCTCGCGAGGAGCAGACCCACCCATGCGATGGAAGCTTTGCACTGGCACCTAGTGCGCACCAGCGCGCTCACATGCATTCTATAAAGCATATATTGATTCATGTTGGCACATAGTCAGTTCCAAGTCAGGGCTCCTGGAATCCTCGCGCCTTGTGTTCCGCGACGTGCGCGTCCAGGAGACAAATGAGCGCTGCCGTCCTACAGTGGCGCGTATGGAGCGTTGGAGGCGTGCCGACTGAGGTGTTCGGTCTCGACGCCGCGCACGGTAGGTCAGGGCTTGGACACGCGGATGTGCTCGCTGGCGTTTTCAGGGCGCGCGTGGGAAATTGACAGGGCGTCTTGCAGGACTATCATATTTAGATTAAAGCACGCAAACGCTAATCATAGAGCGCTGACCCCAGGTGCTTTTGCCGCTGAGGAGTCCTGAGAGTTCCACACTCCTTCCATGGTTCGCGGGTGGAAGTCGAACCCCGACCTCCTGCTCCCCGTGTCCTTCTTTGCTGCATACAGGGACATGCCAATTGCAAGTCCTTCTTATACCCGGCAACCCGGGCTCGTGCGAGTATTTCTTCCCGTTCTTGGAGCACCTGCACGCCCTCCTGGGCGGGACGGCAGAGGTCCTTGCGCTGACCCACCCGGGGCATGTCCGTGTCGGTGCTGACAACAGTCGGGTAGGTGTACGACACGTGCGACCGCTACACACCCTGGCTCCTCACGTTGGGACCCGGAGCGGGCCACACTTTTGCGCATGTAGCAGCTGCATCTCCTCCGTCCATACAGCGCCTCCCCCCACTGTCAACACTTTGCAGTGGTGGCAGTTACCGTTGTATGCGGTGCTGAACACACCAACCCTCATGTTTCCCTCGTTGCAGCTATGGAGCCTCGAGGAGCAGATAGCGCACAAGGTGGCCTTCCTGAAAGAACACGTGCTGCTGCCCGGACGGCCGCCCGTGGTGCTCATTGGGCATTCCATCGGCGCTTACATGATGGTCAAGGTGAGATTGTATCGCCAGGTATTGCAGCTACGCCAGCAAACAGCGTTTGGGTGCTTACTGCGGCGTTCGCTCAATTCACTATGGGCAAATACGTACCAGTAAGCACCCGCCAACAGTGGGCCTGGACGTGCTTGCAACTGACATCCCTGCGGGCACGTCTACCGTGTACAACACACGCAGGCGGTGTCAGAGCTGGAGGCTCACGGCTTCTCCGTGCCTCCAGGCACGTGCGTGAAGGACGTTGGCGCCTTTGTAGCCAATCCGCTGGCGTGCCTGGCGCAGCCGAACGGCAACGGACACCAGATCGCACAGCACCAGGAGTACTGTCCGCCGCCCATCATCAAGGTGGGCGCAAGCGGCTCTTTGTACACTTTGATTGCAGATTCTGGCTGTCCTACGACAAACGCAAATGGCGTACGGCGGTCAGTACCGTTCAAGCATGACACACGCCTGGCCCTTTGGTCGTATAACGTGTACGTATGTTCTGTACGCTCTCTTGGCTGCAGCTGTGCGCCATCTTCCCCTTCTTCGAGCTGCGGTTGGCCAACAACCCCCGTGCGCAGCTGCTGACGCTCCTGGCCCCCCGCTATGAGCTGATGGGCCTGGTGGCGGCGGCCGTGAGCCTGCTGCCCGAGCCGCTGCGGCTGGCTTTCGTGCGCCTCAACAGCAAGGCCTGTGAGTAGTACGATACGATGCAGGGATAGCCAACCCGAAGAGAATGGGGCAGCGTGCATGAAGGCAAGCAGGCCGGCGGGTGGGCGACTTCAGGATAGCAGCAATACGGCCTTCGTAAGGACTGACGGGCTCAGGCAGAGCTTAGGTTGTGCAGAAACGGCGGCAGGCGGGCCCTCGTTGTGGGTTCGTGCAGGATATGCTGCTAACACACATGCTGTTGAGATATCACGCTATTTCCTGACTCTGGTCTCGCAGGCATGGACCCGCACGCGGTGCGGCTGACTGCGCAGCTGCTGCAGCGCGACGTGGTGCGCAACGCCTTCTACCTGGCCTCACACGAGTTCAAGGTGGGGCGGGATGGGCTGAGCGCAGGGGCTGTAGCGGCTGCGACCAGGGCCGGTCCACAAGTGTTTGGACGCAAATGGGGCAACGATGCACGCGCCTAGGCATGTTGACCGAGGCTGTCTGCGCCAGGCAAGAGGTGGCAGTACCGTATCTGCCGTGCGCCTGGCCTGCTGTGCACTATGCCGATTTAGTACCGTACTTTCGTGCTGCTTCCGTTGCTGGCATGGCGGCGCAGGACCTGTCCCTGCCCATGGACTGGGCGCTGCTGCGGCGGCTGACGGCCGAGGGCCGGCTGCACGTCATGGGCTGCCCCGGTGACACGTGGCTGTCGCGCGAGCAGTACGAGGAGATGCACGACAAGGTGCCGGGCCTGCAGGTGAGCGAACAGAGGGTGCCTTCACAACTGGAGTCTGACTGGAGGTTGGGATGCCGGGGCATGAAAAGGGCCCGGCAAGCATGCACATTAAACCGGACGTACGCTTTCTTTCCATGATGCGGGCGTCGCTGCATGTGCTGCGTGACACAAGATGTTAAATCATGTGTGGGTCCTTGATTCAGCATGCCGTTCCTTCCACGCCTGCAGGCCACGTGGCACGAGGACATGCATCACGCCTTCTGCACCTCCGTTCGCCAGTCCCATGGGGCGGCGCGCGCGCTGACCGAGCCCATCCTGCAGGCGCTGCAGCAGCAGCAGCAGCTCACGAAGCAGCCGGCCGCCGTGCCCGCCATGGCCACGCCGCTGTTCGAGCGCACCGCCACCGCACCCGTGGCCGCGAGCCCCGCTGCTGCTGCTGCCAAGGAGGACGGCATGTCCCTGCTCGCTCGTGTGCTCAGCGCAGCCTCCGTCAGCTGGGCCTCCAGCCCCGACTCCTCCAACTCGTCTGCATGGCGCTCCGGAGGCAGCCCCCGTTCCGGAACTCCGTACATGGACCGGCAGGACACGGAAGAGCAGGAGGTGGAGCAGGGTCCTGTGTGCGCGGAAGAGTACGGCAGCAAGCAGCAGGGCGGGCTGCGGGCGTGGCAGCAGCAGTGGTGGAACCAGCAGCACCCGCATGAAGACCAGCGGGCACCGTACGTGGTGGGCTGGCAGAGGCGGGGGTACGACGTGGTGGGCGGGCTACGGCACGTGACGGCGGCGGCGGCGGCGGTGGGCAGCAGCGCGGTGGCGGCGGTGGTGGGGCGGCTGGGGGCCCGGTCTGGGTCGGGCACGTGCTCAGAGGAAGATGTGGCAGTGGTGCTAAATGACCAGCAGGGAGGAGGTAGGGTGGATGGGGAAGGGGATGTGGGCAGGGGCAGGCGCGGGTTGCGAGCGGGGCGGCGGGCAAAATTGCATGCTACAAGCGGCGCGAGCGGCAGCGGTGGGGTGGCATCTGGGGTGGTGGCGGTCTCTGGTGTGGTGACGCGCAGCATGGCGCGGAGGCAGCAGCAGCAGCAGCAGCGGCAGTTGGGGCATGGAGGGTGTTGAGGGGAAGCGCGAGCAGGGGAGGTCCCCTGAGTGCGAGAGTTATGACATTCATGGAGAGAGGCGTGCACTGTACAAGCGTGTGGTGCATGGAGGGTCACGTGAAACGAGAGCGGAGTCTGTCACAGAAGAGATGTTTCGGTGAGATCGAGAGGGAGCGAGGGCGTCCCAGGGCGCACGTGCATGGGACGCTGCGAGTGTTGCTCGGTGATACATTTATTGTACTGCTAGTTGGCCGACAGCAGACTTCTGGGTGTTTTGCTGAGGCATGGACGAGCGCCTCTGGCCCAGAGGGGCTTGTGCTTGCCACTGCCCCCAAGTCGAGCCTATTTCATTCCACGCATTGTGCACTGTGAAGATATCACACATAGCATGGAGAGGCGCTTCGGTGGATGCATTATCACACACGAGGTTCTGTTTGCTACCGGCTATTACTTTCATCCTAAGCTCCTGCTGTACGTGAGCATAGCTGAAAGGAAGCCGTGAAGTGCTGGACACTGGTTGGACAGCATAGAGGCAAGGGACAAGCGAGCCGACGGTGGGTGTGGGGCCACGGCAGGCGGCAACCCATATAACGGCATGCATATTGTCCGACGGCCCCGGCCTCTGCGGCCAGTAAAGCAGCACATTACACACTTTGGCTTGGATGCTAGCCACCGGGTTGGGTGGCGACCTGGCGAGTGTTTGTAGCCGCGTGGTGACATTGAGATGTGGGCTGCGCTAACCCACTAACCCATGTGACCATTTATTCCATAGGGGTGAGTGTTTCGGCTCGCTCCTTATGGTAGCTGCTTGGTGTGCATGTATGAGTACATTTGGCTTGATGCGCCGCTCCACGATAATTTGACACTTGCGCGGCATACCGTACCGTACGCGTGATCGTGCGGGGCATTCCTGTAGGTTCGGCGTGACACGTGCTGTGGCGCGCCCATACGGTACTGCTTGCGTTCATGGCCGAGGAGACTCACTTGCCAGTGTTGGGTACTACTTGGTAGAGTCCTTGGTACCAACTGCTCGGTCAGTCCCTACTGTCCTTGGTGTGCGAGGTGAGGTTTAGAGTAAAACACTGCGTCCTTTGACACCCGCCGTAATGTCATCTCCTTTGGCCGGGATGCGAGCGTGGGGTGCAAGCCGTAAGGACAGTGTGGGGCGCCAGCCGCCTAGTTCCGGGAGACTGGTCCCAGCAGTTGAGCATTATGACTTCCTCATCCTACGTTGTTTGTAAGGTTACATCATTGCCGTACCCGATACGCTGTCAGTCTGCGCCTCAGGCTCATGGGTCGCAGCACTTTGGCACGACAAACAGCCGAGGCGAACGTGCACGTGATGTGCCGAGGAGGGTGCGTTGGGAGCCTGGGTTACAGAGGTGTGAGGAATTTCAGAGGCGGAGGAGCTGGCTCACCGAATGTTTCATCATGGAACCATATGCAGCATGGGGTGGTGCGTAGCGGAGACACCTGCAGTGCGAGGATATGTGCGTCCTGACCAGTTGGCGATTCGTACGATGCCTTCCTTGTGGTATCCCTTGGGCCCTACGTCTCGTATGAGAACTTTACGCCTGCCCTTGCACCTGCCACGTGTAACGACTGAACTGACCAGTACTGATTCAGCGGATGCATCGGGGAGATAGGGTACTGCGACTCACGTCACTCACCCCACAAGATGGTATGCAGTGTTCCAGCGCAGCGCAGCCGGGTCGGAAGGCAGGAAGTAAGGTGTGTGGGCAACTTGAGCATCCGCCCGACCGCCCCATATGGGGCCGCATCAGGGGTAGCATCCTGGAGGCAGGGACGAAGGCTTACGAGGTGATAATCGGTCACGCCCTGTAGGAACACCTTGGCAGCACATGACCACGCGCGGCCCTGCAGGCGTGCAGGAATCAGCGATGCCCTCCGTCTGATATCGGCCAGTAGCTAGCATCCAGAGAGCAGGAGGGTCCCTGGCTGGTGTTCACGTACGCACTGCAGGGAGCTGCAGGGATTTGTCTACCTCTACCACCTGTGAAGCTGCAGAGGCATGCAGGCCTTTGGTGTCATGCTAACCGGCTAGGACGCCGCAGGAAAAGCACTGCCCATGGTTGAAGGGCTGGCTGCCACAGGCGGCCATGGCTTGCGGGCTGCCTCTCTGCTTTGTAACGCACCGTGTGCCACGTCACGCGATACCGAAAGTCTCTATTTCGCAAGAATGATGATCAACATACCGCAGCGCAAAGCAGCAGGGCACGGCACACTGTTCCGTGGGGCGAGATGGAACTCCCCTGCCTCCTGCCTCCTGCCGTGGCTTTCTGCGCCTAGTACCGCAGGGATGATGGGCAGTGTGGCGTGCGGAAGGCGACGGATACAGGAACCCTACTTTTCACGTATATTACCTCAAAAGAGCTACCTCAAGAAAGCCCGGCGCTGTCGGGCTGCATTGTTTGAAGTCGAACCGACAGCCTTGAGAAGAGAGGCTGTCCCGATGTGCCGGTCGCAACATACCACACCTGAACACGCTAGCCGATAACATTTGCTGTAGAACACACAATACACACTCCTGCGGCTGCTGCCAGTGGTGATAGGTGATAGCTTCGCAATGCTGACTTTGACCAAGACCCAAATCACAGACCCACAACAGCTACAATCATGATGACAAGAATCTAGCCGTCATAAAATAGAATGGAAAGTAAGGCCGGGCGCATTCGGGCGTCCAGCGCTTCGGCCGCTCCAGCTGCAGATATGCGCTCTGGAACATCGCAAGCGCCCACCAGGCTCCCGGTGTTCCCGGCGAAGAAACGGCCATCAACAGGCATGCATACAAAGTCGCCTGCCAAAGGACTCAGGTGGGCACAGCTGCTGTGCTTGGGCGGTCGCCAGTCCTTGCGCATGCGTCCGCGCAGCGGCACTGCAGCAGCCTTCCCGCTCATGAATGTCACCATGCACGCAGTGCCAAAGAACATCTTCCGCAACTGCCTAGCCAGCATGGAAGCGCCGCCAATGCTTCTGGGGACCTGCACCACCAGCGGACCGGCGCTGAGCAGCTGGCGGAGTTGGGTCTGCAACGCCAAAGCAGCCTGGCCGCGGGGCGCAACGACAACGCAAACCAAGCCTCCGAGGGGACGCGTGGCTTTGACAGCCCCAGCCTCAAGGCGGATAGGGCTAAGGTGCTGTCGGGGACCGGGGATGAGGGGCGCTGAGTAAGGGCTGGGGCGCAGCAATGCTGCACGATGTCCCACAACACGCGCCCTGCAGATTGACTCGCATCAAGGACGCAGGCCTTAACACGCACACTCCCTGGCACCCGTGGACTTGCAGATTGCGCGGGACGAGGTGCGTGCGTTCATGCAACAGAGGCAGCGCCAGCAGGCTGCCAAAGCATCCGCTGCACCCGATGACAAGGTAAGAGGAGCCTACCGGTATGCAAGCATTGCGGGTTTGAGGCCCCACCCTTTTCCCCTTGCCCACCAGCTTGCGCTTGCCTGATGGATTGGCTGCCTGCGTGCCGTACAGATGTACCAGGAGCCTGTATCACGTGACACCTCGTTTGATGATGACGACACCGGGACAGCCCCAACGGTTGGTCGGCCAGCTGCCGACGGCCCGGCTTACTCGGCATACCGCGACGGCGCTGGGGCCAGCGCACAGGGGATGCACCCCGGGAGCAGCGCTGGAACGCCGCACCGTACCAGCTACCACGACGAAGATGACGTCGGTAGCGTGGACCAGTCCCCTACCCGTCACACGCCCAGCGGCGTCAGGTGCGCCCTTATGAAAAAGCTGGCAGCGCAGGCGCGGGTATGGGACCATTTTGCTGCTGGGGACCGCTGTTGTGTGCTGGTAAGCCACAAGCACCATATGGTGAACATTATCTAACGGCAGCCGCAACCCGAGACTTAACGCGTGCCTCCAACCCGATGCTTGTAGGTTTGCCGGCCAGCGCGTCCGGCCCACGAGCCCAGCTCTAGTTGCCATCAGCAGCGCGTACGCGGAACGGGCCGGTGGTACGGAGAGCCCCGGCAGGGCGCTGGGCGGGCCATCCGCCGCGCAGCCCTCGGGACCCAGCCCACAGCGCCTCTCCATTCGCAGCTTAAGGATCTCGCACGCGGGGCTGACGGACGACGCCTTTGAGCAGTTCAAGCGGGACGTGGCAGCCCGCGTCATCCAGGCGCAGTGGCGGCGATGGCAGGCCTGGAGAGCACAGGTGGGATCGATGGTGCAAGGTTGGGAGCGCGATAGCGCCAGGAGTGCAACAGCTACAGCCGCATTAGACGGGACGCGCAAGGTGCCAAGGGGCACTTGGGTGCGCTGCAGTACCGTGTGCGATTTCCATTACCAACTGTGGGACCTGGGTAGGGATGCTGGCGTTGCACACGCGTTCCTGGCTGCTGTCTCCCTCATTGCAGGTTCGGAGGGAGGCGGAAGAGCGCATACTCCGGGAGCTGCTTGGGGACGACACAGGGGAGAGTCTGCGGCTCCTGCTGCAGGCCATTCCGGACCAAAGCAGCAACGTGAGCAGTGGGGCCGCTGTGGATATGGAGGAGTGGACGGAAGCCGCCGCAGAAACGACTACGGACCGTGGTGCTGGTGGGGCTACCAAGGACACGGCGGTAGCGTTGCGCGAGGGGCAGGCAGGAGCCGAGGTGGCCCCTGAGGCGTCATGGCACCAGCACCCGGTGCACGGCGGACGTGTGCAGAAGGATGCAGCAGCTGCCAATGTGCAGGAGGAGCTGTCCAGCGCGTCAGTGGGTGGGCTTAGCAGCGCGGGCGGCGACCTAGGCAGCGCAGCCGGGTCCCATCTGTCCCGTCCCAGCCGCCCATCGTCGGCTGCTGCCCAGCCGGCAGCAGCTGCTGCGAGGCCGCTAACGCCCAGCAGGGCGGGTCCCGGCCAGCGGCCCAGGACCGCTGGAGCGGTTGCGGCGCCGGCTTTAACGGCAGCAGCAGCAAGGGCAGAGCAGCCTAGGCGCCCTGCAAGCGGGAGCTCCGTTAGTCCGGGTGCTGGCAGGACGATGACTCCAGGGCGGGTGCGGAGTGCTGCTGCGGCGCCGGGACGGCGTGACGGCAGCCTGCTGGGCAACGCAGGGGAGGTGCGTGAGGAAGCAGGGCGGGGGGCCAGGACGTTGACAAGAGACAGGCATCGCACGCTGCGACGGCCAGGGGTCATGGACTGCGCACAGGCCTTGATGTTTGTGGATCAGCCCCTGTGCCAGAAGTAAGCGGCAATTGAGTGGGGGCCTTTGCTTTGCACTAAAGTCCTTTCTCGCTGGCCCAGCAGGACGCACGCGTCCAACCGCTCCGGAGGCACACCGGTGGCCACAGCGTCTACTCCTTCGTCGCTACGCCCCGTCGCCAGTCTGCTGCAGCGGAGGTCGAGGAGGAGCCATGGCGTTCCCGGACGCACAACTCGAGCCGTGACACGGAGAGCAGCGACGATCTCCCGCTCAGCAGCAGCAGGCTCGGTCGCTCGTTGTCCGCCGCCCTCCCGTCCATCCCAGGCACCCAGAGAGACCCAGTCCTCAAAGGCCTGGATGCGAGGCGCGGCAGCACCTCACGGCCTACTGCTGACCAGGAGGCCCAAGTGGGGGCCTCCCATGCAGCAGGGCCTCAAAGGAGCCAGCCATCGTACCCAGCTCGGGACAGAGAGGACGTCTCCAACGGCTCAACCATGAGCCGCGCGAGCCAGCATGAGTCCGGCGGAGGTGACGGCGCTGTGCGGTCAAGTGCGGGGCACTCGCCAAAGCGCCCTGTAGCGGTGGACGTGTCCTTGGCAGGGCCCTCCCTTGATAATGACTCCAACCCAGCAATGGCGTCGCCGTCGCTGTCAGCTGCAACTGGCGGGGGCGGCGCCGTGGCACCTGCCCAATCACCTAGGGAGGCAACATCTTGGCCCGCAGAGGGTGCCAGGAGGCGGCGAGGGGGTGTGCTAGCCCACGACGAGGAGGCGGGCACCGGTGCTAGTGGTGTGAGCGATGGTCGGCGGCAAGCCGCTGCTCCTGCGATGCAAGCGAGCCATTTGCATAGTGCAAAGCACATGCAGACCAAGCAAGACGACGACACGGCACCGGATGGGCCGCAGCCGCCCCGAACAACTGCCGCGCAACAGCAGCGCCAGCCGAGCCCGGGGCGCCTCTCCCGCACAGAGGCGCTCCAGCGCTTGCGGGGGCAAGGGGCAGCCCGCGCCTCCATTTTGTCACCCAACAACTCCGTGGTACCTCCCCAGCTAGCCTCCTCATTTGCGGGCCATGACCCCAGCAGCTCCCACCCCCAGCCTCAGCCGCATCAAGGCCAGCACCAGGTGCTACGGGCCTCTGACTCCGCGTCGCTGCACCAGTCCGCAAACGGGTCCCACAGCGCACACGCAGACGGGACGGACCACGGGGGGCTTCAGGAGCAGCTGGAGGTGGGCCGGCGGCTGTCCAGGCCGCACAGCCGCCAACCGACTGCTCAGTCGTCCGAGGCAGCCCAGCCCTTCTGTGCAGCGCCCCCGGCCGGGCACGCCCCGCTTAGGGCGTCCCTCACCACCGCTAGCCGTGAGCGCTGGCTACGAGAGGCCATGGACCAATTGCCCATGCCGCAGGAGCTGGCGCTGCACAACCACCCCAGGAGACAGCAGCACCACCCGCACCCGCCGGGCCCCCTGCAGCAGCAGCAGCAGCAGCGGCCCCACTCCGCGCAGCAGCACCCCTGGGAGGAGCGGCAGAGGCAGGAGCGCCGCCCCTCGAGTGCGATGGAGGCGCATGAGTACGGACAGGAGCGCGTGTCACAGCATGCACGGCCAGCCTCGACTGAGGTTGGGTACCACCGTAAGCATGAGTCCCGGCAAGGCTGGGGTGAGGTGCAGAGTCCGATGGACAACCCACGTGGCTGCGAGCTGCACGAGCCACGGTCTGCCTCCAAAGGGCAGCAGCGCTGTGCAAGCGGCGCCCAAGGTGGTCTCATGTGCCATGACGCACACCCTCAGCGAAGGCCACACGATCGGGATGAGGCCCCTGCTGGTGGTGGTGCTGCTTCAGGCCCCACCAGGCCCCGACCGGCCTCAGCCGCACCAGGAGGGCACGTGCCCGGCTCTGCCGTTGGGGCAGCCTATGGCAGCACGGACAGTGGTGACAGAGAAGGCCGCGGCGCGCTCAAAGCACCCGTACGGCCGCATACTGCACAGGCCGCTGTGCCAGGCGGACATGGGGCACGTGGGCACGGCCGCAGGCGTAGCATGGAGGACAGCGACGGGTCCACGTCCAGCGAGTCGGAATCGTCATCGCCTATGGACTCGCGCCAACGGCAGCAACATGCAGCTGCATCCAGCACCCAGGATGCCACCGGCATGCGCAAGGAGGAAGTCGGGGACTCGAGGCCCAGCGGCAGGGGTGTAGAGGCCAGCGGCGGGCGGGACCGGGGCGTTGCTCAGCAACGAGGGGATGACCAGCATGCCAGTGACAGGGGTACGGACAAGGCCAGGGCGCAGGTCCGGGAGCTTCCCCAAGGGGGTACGGCGGCAGAGGCGGCGGCGGCGGCAGTGGCGGCGGCAGCCCCGTCAGCGGATATGGGCCGCCAGGAGCAGCCGCTGCAAGGGAGCAGGCAGGTTCCGCAGCCAGCCGCCCACGCGGTGGTGGCCAACGGTGGCACGGGGGAGCACGGGAAGCCAGGCGGCGTCGCCGTGGCTGCCAGCCTCACCGCAGACAAGATGAACTCCATCCTCAAGTTCCTGGATGACGTTGAGAAGCAGGTAGGGGTGCCTAGCGCGCCGTCTTGTACTTGAATGTTGCGTAATGATGCAACACCCAGGGTGGCACCTGACCGCTTTACTGAGCCCCTTATGTACCCCTGTACCCAGGCGGACCGTGAGGCCTCGAGCATCGGTCTCGTACCCATCGCGCTCCTGGGGGAAGCGTCTGCAGGCGCCACCGCTGCTGCTGCGGCGTCAGCCTCGCCGCAACCGCGCAGCGGAAGCCGCCCGTCGTCGTTCGGCGATGCGGCCGGCCGCCAGTCGATGGCCGCATCGCGCCGTGGCACCACCACGTCCCGTCCCGCCACGGCCCGCACCTCCGCCTCTCATGCACTTGCCATGCAGGTATGTTCCCCGCGTGTCTTCACGTGTGCTCCTGCAGCTTCGCCCCCAGCGCAGCCCTACCGCACACTTGCATAGGCTGTAAAGCCTCCCTGATCTCCCCACCTCCGTGCCTTGCCGAGCACCCACAAAAGCGAAAGCTGTATCTCCCTGATTCCTGCTGCAGCGCTCGGTTGCGGCCGTCAGCGATGCAGCCGTGGCAGTGGGCCGCAGCCGGTCTCGCGCGGCCAGCCCCACGGGCCATGCTGCGGCGGGCGGCGGGCCCCTGGAGGGCTTCGGCAGCGAGGACCAGGACGACGACGCGGTGTCCGTGGGCGGCGTCAGCGGGGTCTCCGGGGCCACGCACGGGTAAGACCATTACCGTAATGGGACAATGCACTAAGGCTATAGTACGGCACATATGAGGCTTCAACCGGTTCCGATCTCGTGACTGATATCTGCGTCCGTGTACGGGCCTGGCTGCAGGGGCCGTCCCGCTTTCCTAGCGGAGTCGGTGTACGAGGGCGTGCGCAACAGGATGCGGCGGCTTCAGGTGAGGGGATTAGGGTGCGCTAACCCATGGTCAGGTGGACTGGGACTTTGTGCGAGCGTCACATCACTGCAGGCTGCTAACTGACTGTGTGCAGACCGCCAAGCTATTCCAGCAATGACCGCTTCTGCTGGCACAACCAATCACCACTGTGCGCCTTGGCCCCTCCGCACCGCAGGACGAGGTCCGCGACCGCGACACCCAGATCTCGCATCTACAACAGGTACGTGACCACGCACACACATTGCAATCCCCCAATGCCGCACCTCGCCTTCACTCCAGCCCCTGCTAGACCACACCTACGCATGCAGACTCGCCTACGCAGCCCGCACGTTTGCCATGCACGTCGCCCTTCCACCAGCCCTGCTTGCCTTCATCCACTCATCCACCCATTACATCACGTCACTGCTGCCTGCCGTCCTGCTGCCCCGCAGGAGGTGGAGGCGCTGCACGCCGCCCAGCGGTGCAGTGCCCTGGAGTCGGACGAGCGCACCAGCGAGCTGCTGGCCGCGCAGCGCGCCGAGTACGAGGGCGCTGTGGCGCGGCACCTGGCCTTCATCGACCGCCTCATGGCCGACAACGGGGCGCTCAACAAGCAGATGGCGCAGCTCACGGAGCAGCTGCGGGTGAGCGGCGACACCAGCTCTATGTCCTGTGTGCATGCCTGGTAGTAGCACCATTGAGGCGGACGTAGCCAGGTTATGCTATGAAAGCCTCTTGGGATCTCAGGAAGACATCCATTGGCAGCAAAGCGTACATGGCCTCTGCTGAGCCGAGAAATGTATGTGCTGCGGCAGGCTGCTGACGAGCGGCAGGAGCGCGCCATCTGCAAGCTCAAGGACGGATGGGAGGTGGAGCTGCGGCGGCAGAAGGAGCACTGGGCCGCGGGCGAGAAGCAGCGGCGGGATGCGTGGATGGCGGCCAAGGCAGCGGAGATCAAGGACGTGACGGTCAAGGGGCTGGAGGGAGAGGTGCGTGGGTTAGCTGCACGGTGGCGCGTACCGACAGCCCTTGCGCGGTAAAAAGCTACAGCTGGATGTCGACATCCACCATACACCCTTGCTCTTCCCGCCGGCGGCACAATCAGGACGCCGTACCCATGAGGGCATGGGCCTTCTGTTGTTGCCAGTCACGCATCTTTTCCCTCTCCTCGTGGCCTCAGGTCCAGAAGCTGCTGTCCCGCCACAAGGCTGAGCTGGCGGCGGTGCAGCAGGCTGCGGCGGACGAGGCGCGCCGCCACCTGGACACCTACGTGGCGCAGAACGAGCTGGCGGTGCGGCAGGTGGGCGGCAGGCGTGGTTTGGGCGCACGGCGCAGCACCAGCACTCAGCGTTGACACACCCCTGCCAGGGTCCATGCCGTACATGACACGTGGTGTTGCCTGATGCCGGTGCCTGTACACCAGCATGCCTTGCATGTACCTGGTGGTTACGTGGTCGCGTATACAGCCTGGCGGTGATCATGATGTGACGGTGTGCTGCTGCGCTCGCTGCCCCGCAGCTCAAGGAGCGGCTGGGCCGTGAGGCTGAGGAGGCGGTGGAGAAGGAGCGCGCTGCCGCCGCCACGCGGCTGCGGGAGGTCAGCGAGCGGTACGAGCAGCAGCTGCAGGTGGGTGCGGGTCATGTGGGCTGAGGACTGCGGGGGGTACGGCACGTGCTCAGACTGATGGCACACGGTTCAGTTTTGACGAATAATGGTGCCAGCTGTCGGAGCTGGACAAAAAGTGATTTGCTTGTCGAGCTGTGAGGAGGAAGTGGTGGTTCACTGTTGTTCAATCCCCCCCGTACGTGTGCGCGTGCAGACCCAGCGCATGCGGCTTGTGGCCGACGCCGACCTCCGCCTGGAGCAGCTGGAGCAGGCCAGGTGGGCGGTGACAGCTGGCAGGAGACTGGACATGGCAGGATGTGTGTACTGCTGTGTGTAGAGAGTTGGCTGCATGGCGCGCGTTGCGATGGTGCGGTGCGAAACTGCGGTGCAGGCTCCACTGCATAAATCCGCAGCCACAGAGTGACTGTACATTAGAGCAAGCTTGCTCAAGCAGCTATTTTGCAGTACCCTTGCGCTGAAACTGGCCCTCTTTTGCTGTGTCGGGCGTTGTGTGCAGGAAGGAGGAGAAGAAGCGCTACGAGGAGGCGCTGGCTGCTGCGCGGGAGGCGGGCGAGGAGCGTGTGCGGCAGCTGGACGAGGACTGGAGGCGGGAGAAGGAGGGGCTGCGCAAGGCGCACGAGAAGCAGGTGGGCACACAAGCAGACATGTTGGTGTGCGCGTGGGTTCCGGCGAGGAGTCCCGGGATACCTTATGATGCAACTGCGCACGCACTGCCGCGGAGTTCTGTGCCTGCCCAACGGCGCCGCTGTCCAAACTCTCCGTGTGTAACGTGACGTGTCCCCCCTTGCTTGCAATGTGCAGCTGGATTCTCTGCGCGAGCAGTACGAGACTGGCCAGGAGGGCTGGCGCGCCGCCATGGCCGAGCGGGCCAAGCAGGAGGTGGAGCAGCGCGTGGCGGCCATCAAGGACAAGCTCACGCAGGAGCGCAACGAGGAGATCGAGGTGCGCTCCTGGGCAGCTTCTTTCAGCCCCATGCATGACAGTACGCGTGGCATAAACGCTGTGCAGCGGCGAATCAGCACCGCATGGTCTTTCCGATTCCTACCATGTGTTCCCCCTGTGCCGGTCTAAGCAAAAGTCCCACCCCTGGTCCCGTCGCCAGGCCGTCATGAGCCGCCTGGAGGCGGAGCACGCGTCTGCCATGGAGCGCTGCCGCGAGGAGTCCCGCCGGCGGGAGGAGGCCGCCGCCACCCGCTCCGCCGCCGCCGTCAAGGAGGCCAGGAAGGCAGAGGTCAAGATGGCGGAGCGCTTCCGGGCAGCGGGCCTGGCGTCACAGGTCGGTATACTCACTTCCCGTACCTGGCGCACCCATAAGCAAAAATCCCTTCCGCGCTGCCTGCATGCCCACTGCCAGGTCGACCTCGTGAATCCATGCTCGCTTGCAACGTATGACCGTATTGGTTCCCTTCCTGCCTCCAGGCTGCCGAGGAGCGTGTCGCGGCCGCTGAGCTGTCGCTGCAGGAGGTGCGACGCGAGCTGGACGCCAAGAACAGCACCATACGCTGGCTGGAGAGCCAGGTGGGCGCGACACGGCAGACTGCTCCTACAGTGCCTCCGTGCCACAGCAAGATGCATACCGCACCCGCGTCTGTGTCACGACACCCCGGCTAATGGTTCTCCGTGCGTCCTGCACGTGTCCGTAGCATCACACGCCCTGTGCCATTACTGATGCACTGGGCACTTCTGCACTGGGTATGCACTGGGTCCTAATGCACTGGGCACGGTGCTGCATCTGCTCCCCGGTGCAGGTGAGCGCCGCCAAGGAGGAAGCCCACGCGCGCGAGCGGGACCTGCGTGCACTGGGCCAGGAGAAGGCGGCGGTGGCGGCGGATGCTGTGGCGGCGGCGGAGGAGCGCTTGGCGCAGGCACTGGAGGTGCGGGGGGACCGCGTAAAGCGTTCGCTGCACTCCCATGTAAAGTGTCAGGGAAACGCGTAGCGGCCTGCTGCCTGCAGGATAAGGACAGGAGGCGTGGATGTGCGTGAGGGCTTTCTGCTGCGGCACTGGTCTTTGCCCAGGTTGCGCAAAACTTCTCACGTCCTATGTGCTCAGAAGTAACGTTCCTAGGTGTGAACGTTTTGTGTCGTCCGTCTAACGACGGGTTCGTGTGTCCGCACATCGCCTTCCGGCCTGCAGGAACAGAGGGAGCTGCGCAGCAAGCACAGCGCGGAGATGCAGCACGTGGAGGCACGTGTCAAGGCCACGCTGGCGCGGCGGGAGGAGGTCATCGCGGGGTTGCGGGAGCAGGTGGCGGCGGTGACGGCGGAGCTGGGCCGCACGCAGGCGGTGCTGCGGCAGCAGCAGGAGGAGCTGGGGGACGACGAATACGACTGAGGGCTGGGAAGGGCGCGCCTTGGTTGCGAACTGGGCGCCCGCGGCTGTGGGGCTTTGTACTTTTAACCTCTTTCCCTTGCCTTAAGCGCAAAGAATGGGGAGCGGTGGGGCGGACCTCTTGAGTGCATGAGAGGTAGGGAAGGGAAGCTACCACAAGCGCTGCGCGCACACGCTGTGCAGCATCCACGGCGTTGCTAATGCCTTGCGGGCGGGGGCGTTGGCACGCCGGGCGGTACGCTAGCGTGAGTGCGGCAGGTGCACAAGGAGTAGTCAGGTGATACGGGATTGGGTGCGCCAGGAAGGTAGGGGCTACGCAACCGTGCGTGCAAAACATTTGCGTCCACACCGTACGGGTGGGTGTGAGGTCAGGTTCTTATCAAAGGCTCACCTGAGCTCCACGATGCGTGCGCGGCATGCATGTGACAAAGAGCGGATCGTGCTTGATCGATGTAAGGATGCAACGGGCCTCGCGCCGTACTAACATCGCCGTTGAGTTCTGCATGGTTTCGTGCGCTCATACTACTCCCTGATTGGTTTCAGTAACGGGGAACGTCAGCGTGCTGTTGCCCCTTACTACAATGTGTGAAACAGTACCGTATTCATAACTCTATGTCAATGACGTGTAAGGACACTCGCAGCGTCTGGCATCTGGTGCCTAAAGCAGTGCACAGTTGAGCCAATTTGCTTTCAACCCCGTCGACCACGTGCACGTCATGTACGTTGCCCGCCCACGGCCAACACAGTACACTGTCCAGCCTGTTTCTCACATCGTAAGAAAGACCACATGCAAGTTGTGCATGCTGCTTGTCTACGGCCCTTCGTCCTCGCTGGATGCCACCACGGCCCTACTTCATGCGGGCTGGCGGCAGCAGCACCGCGTCGTCCTTGAGCCCACACCATTTGTCCAGCTGCTGTACAATCGTGTTCACATTCACACCGCCGGGAAGGGCCGCACCCCCGTACGGCCGCACATCCGCCAGCGCCGCCAGCTCCCTCCTCAGCCTCTCCTTCTTCGCTGCCTCTGCCCTCGCCTTCGCCGCCTTTGCAGCCCGCTCGGCCGCAAGCCTCGCCTCCGCCTCTGCTCGCGCCCGAGCCTCCGCCTCTGCCCTTTCCCGCGCCCTCGCAGCCTCCTCCGCAGCCCACACCGCCTCCTCCTGCGCCCGCCGCTCCGCAGCCGCCTCCGCCTCCAACCGCTCCACCTCGCTCGCCATGTGTATTAGCGTCTGCTGCAGCACTGCCAGCGCAACGGGGCTGGACGCGGCGGTGGGGTCTGCGGGCAGGCTGTACCGCTGCAGCTGCTGCTGCAGCGCCGCGTAGCGTGGGTCGGTGGGGTCCAGGCGGCCCAGCGCCGCGTGCTCTGCATGCGCTGCGCGGCCGACGATGAAGGGCCACATGGACTATCAGGGCTATAGGTGTGCTGAAACAGAGAAACAGAGTACGCAACACACATACCGCAGATGTCCTTGCTCATGCGCTTACGTAAGCTTTAAGCATGTTGCAACAATTCTTTGCAAAATTGCGCGGTACCTTTGGAGCGCTTGGTCTTGAGCTTCCGCTTGCCCTTTGTTCGTGTCTTGGCCGGGCTCTTCCTGCCGGGGGTGCTGCTGGCGGCGGCGCCCTGCCGCACCTGGCGGCCGCCGGGGGAGCGAGTGCGGCCGGTGGCGCGGCTGCCTGACCGGTGGGGCGACCCTCGCGGCTGGCTGCGGGGCGGCGATAATGCAGATCGAGTTCTGCAAGAGCACGGAGAGTCCCGGGGCGGGAAACTCAGGTGGGGAAGCATTCGATTCCCGACATGCGGGCAGGCGTGTAAGCAGGAGGCCAGGAGCCTCTCGTTTTTGTCAGCACATGCGATATGTGTGCTACGTTGCGTGCAAGAAACGCGCCACGGGGTGCTCCGTGTGCTCACCTCCTGCCTCGGCTCCTGCTCCTTGACGCCCGCTTGCCCGCCCGAGCACGAGATCTCCCCGGATGCGTCCTGCACAGTAGGCAGACCGCAATAATCCTAGTCACAATCGCACGAAAATTGCATACGGAGAGCTAGACCGAATATGCCAACTTGTTATGGCACCAGAGGAATGCAGACCTGCCCTTTGGCCTTGCAGTCCATCCCACCCTCCCACGTGCCCCGATAGCTCACCCTGTGTTATGGCCCTCCATCCACAGCTGGGGCCCGCCCGCAGCCACAGGGCCCACGCTGTCGTACGGCACCGGATATTGGTGCATGGGCAGGCCAATAGGCCCGAAAGGCGCCTACACACAGCGGAAGCAAACTTACAACTTACTGCCCTGCGGACCTGTCTGGAACAAAATGTCCTCGCAAGGAAGCGAAACATTACGCGTAGGTGACCTGGAGCAAAGCATGGGTTCCTTGCCTCCCGTCCCTACACCCTCACCTTCACCCAGGCCTCCCCCCTTACCAGGTGGTCGTCCGGCACCTGCAGCCCCAGCGCCTGCTGCTCCTGCTGCTGCTGCAGCATGCTCAGGAACGCCGCCTGCCGCGCTGCGTCACTCATGGCGTCCACACCCACCGCCGCACCGCCAGCCAGGAGCCACCCCTGGCCATGGCCTAGCAGCCCCCCCAAGACTTGACCCTGACGCTGCAGCTGCTGCCTTGGAAGCGGTGGCATGTGGTGGTACTGTTGAAACTGCTGCGCAGGTGGTTGGCCGAGGGCTTGCTGTTCCAGGTACTGGCCGGGGTACGAGACCGGGAGCTGATGTTGAAGAGCGAGGGGCTGAGCGGTCCTGGCCTGCTGCTGGTACAGCAGCCATTGCTGCAGTGTAGCGACGCCAGGGGTACTTGGGAGTTGCTGTGCGCTATTGACGGGTTGGTGCTCCTGCTGCTGATGCTGCTGCCAGTCAGCGGGTATCGTGTTTGCAGCTGATGCACCCCGAAGTACCACGCCTGCATCTTGGCCCTTGCCCTGAAAAGGCACAGCACCCACCCCTCCCCCGCTGTTCCACCCGCCCGCTCCACCTCCACTCCCACCTCCACCACCAGACGCCGCAGCTGCCTGCACCCGCCCACTAGCACCCCCCACGGAGCTGCCATGCCCGCCCCCACTGCTCGGCAGGTCCAGCCCCCTCGCCCGGGCCCCCTGGGCCCCAACCGCCCACGCTGCCTGTCCCTGCGTCTCCCACACCGTCGGCCCCGGCAGTTGCGCACCCGTCCCCGCCTCCGCCGCCACTGCGACCGCCGCTGCTGCCGCCGTCGCCGCCGCCGCCCTGACCGCCGCCACCGCCGCATGCTCCCAGGCGCCCGGCTGCTGCCGTACACCCGGTTCCGTGCCAGTGGCACCGGCGGCGGCGGCAATAGCGGCGGCGGCGGCGTCCACGGCGCGGCCGACGCGAGAAACCAGCGGCGCCGCCAGCACGCCGCCGCGGCCCGTGTCCACCCACCAGTCGGCGGCGTCGCCGTCGACAGCCACAGGCCCTGGCACCTGGCCCGCCGCTGCCGCTGCCTCAGCCTGCACCTCGCTGACCCTGCCTTGCGGCGGGTATGCGAACCCCGGCAGTGGGACAGAGCCGGTCTGCGGCGCTCCAACACCGAAGGTGGCTTCCCCAAAGCCCGCCGTGGCGAATCCCATTGCTCCACCTTGCTGCGGGTCCACGCCTGGTGCACTGCCTTGCGCTCCTGCCCAGAACAAATCGTGGTGCTGTCCACTCGTCCCATCCATGCTGCCGCTAGCGCCCTCGCCGAAGGTCCCTGCGCCACCTTGTGCCCCCCGCCCGTCGTCCCCAGGCCGCTGCGCATCTCCCCCTTCCCCGCGTCCCGCCAACCCAACCGAGAAGGTGGGGAAGCGGCTCAACTTGCCCCTCACCCTGCCGCCTCCACCATCCTCCTGGCCCTCCTCCTCCCCGTCCTCTCCTCCCCCTTGCTGCCCACCTCCAGCGCCAACTGCGCCACCCCCTGGCCGCCCCGGCGTTCCCATCACCCCCAGCGAGTTAACCCACACCTGCCCTGCACCCGCCCCCCCGCAGTACGACGCCCTTGCACTGTCCTCCCCTCCTACACCCCCACCTCCGGCCTGGAACGACCGCTCCTCCTCTGGCACGGTCTGCATGGCGGGGGCGGTGCGCGGCCGCAGGCCCTGCAGTGATGCAGCCAGGCTGCCGCCACCCGGGTAGAACGACGGCTCACCGGCCGAAAAGCCCCCGCTCATGCTCCGCACCAGGCCCGCCCCGCCCCAGCCGGCCATGTCACTTGCACCCTCCATCGCTACACCGTGGTGGTACACCGCCGCGTCCCCTGCCTTGATGGGGGAGGTGGGCGCGGACAGGGACACACGGCGCATCCGGCCCATGCGGCTGGAGCCGTGTATTAGCAGCTGGCCGGTGGACATCCTGCCCTGTCCCTCGTAGTAGTAGAAGGCGCCAGGGCCGGACTGTGCGGACGGTGCGGGGGACTGGGAGTGGGTTAGCGAGGGGGAGGGGGAGCGGTGGGCGTTGGCGCCGGCGGAGGCGGCCCGGCGGCGGCGCTGGGGGGAGCGGCGGCCGCCGGCGGCTGCGGCGGTGGCGGCGGCGAGGGCGGCGAGGGTGGTGCGTGGGGAGCCGCGCGTGAGCAGGTGCGCGTCTCCCCAGCTGATTGTGGACAGGCGGGCGGGGGTGTCGGCTGGGAAGGCGAGGGAGGGGTGGCGGGGGGTGGCGGCCATGGGCGTGGGGCCCAGCGAGTTGGGCAGCTCCTGGG
>VFQN01001634.1_pt1 | contig 36783 bp, 53 predicted proteins | sample 3512371 | NCBI WGS metagenome assembly VFQN01 (sample SAMN10412370, study PRJNA504923) | tailings metagenome | isolation source: Replicate 2 from Balatoc abandoned mine | place: Philippines: Itogon, Benguet | collected 2017-08-28
GCAGGCACCTGCCACCGGCACGCCTTCCCTGTGGGTCCGGGCAGACCACACAGGCGGACGAGGACTGGAATCTCGCCCGAGGTAGGAATCGAACCCGGGTCGGATTCCCGGGAGAATCGGGACTAAGCCAATTCTAACGCCCAAATTCCTTACCTGGGTGGCCTGGGGCAGCTGCATGCTGTGGAACGTGCATCGGTGCATGCATGCGTGGACGCCGGGATTTGCGGAGCACAACAGGGCAGGATAATCATGCACATATACATGTTGTGACCAAGTGTACAGTCAGAAACGTAACGGACAAGCACGTCGCGTACAGACAGCGCACAGCAGGATGCTGCAGGATGCCGCCGTGGACCAGCGTGGACGGAGGCAGTTGCCCATTTGCTTCTCAGTTTGCTACTCTTAAGGGGTACTACGCCGCGTAAAAAATAGCTACTGGGGTGCTTGCACGTAAGCGCTGTTGTCTGGCGTTGCAACTGCCGCGTACGGTACACGTGTGCAAAGGTGTGGGATGTGTGGAGCCCGGGGGAAGTCTGAGCCCATCGTGGATGGAACGAACGTCCGCCCTCGATCCCCTGCCTGCTCGCAACGGACAAACCTATATGCTATATGCTGCATGCGCTTCTTCATCAAGACGCTGCGCCAGGCTGTGATACCGAGGTCGGCCAATACCAACTCTTCGCGATAAGCGGACGGCCTGACTTTGCCGGACTCTGACTCGGCAGTGCACATACATAGCCTCGTCAGCGACACCTTCCTAGCGGTGAGGCGCTGCATTGGTCAATTTAACCCTTGTTGCGTGGGCGTGTCGCAGCGCTGCGGGTCAGGCGCATTGCGCAATCTGTATATATAAAGTTGACTGTTGTCATCTGCTTCACTGCTGCTCGGCGAAGTCACAGGCTCAAACGCACGAAACGCACGAAAACCTCAGCTCCCGACAGTCCCGCCCCTTATACGCGATCGCTTCGTCGACTGCCCCACTTCCTCCATGTCTGCAGGCCAAGAGGCCAGAAGCGAAGGGCATCAGTACGCAAGGCCAGGCAGATGCCGTTCGACAAGGATGACATGGAGGACACGAGCACCTGTGCACCCGAGCTGCCTCCCGACCTACGCCAACGCATTGCGTTGCTGCTGCCACCCAATGACCTGGCCCTGACCTGGCGCCTGACCTGCAAGGACGCTGCGCAGCGAACCAGCGAGCCCCTCCAGCGCACTGCCCGTGTGGCTGAGGCTCTGCCGGGACATGCTGCCACCACGCCTTGGTGCATGGAGGCGGCGGAGGCGGCGTTGCGGCATCTGACGTTTCGCCGCAAGCTGCTGCTGCTCAGCATGGCGGCCTCCAGTGGCTGCGAGACCAATGTGGAGTTTGCGTGGCGGCTGCTGCAGCCGCACGTGTTCCCGGAGCTGCTGCGGACAGAGCACTACGGCGCGCTGCTGCTGCAGGAGCAGCGTGTCGGTGTGATAATACAGCCAGGTGCTCGTAGTAATTGCTGGCCTAGGTTGTTCGACCGGTACAAGATCACAGACGTGGGCTCTGCAGCGGTCGCGTCCGGCCTGTCCCACATGCTGCCCTCCCTGGAGCAGCGCTGCCCAGGGCTGGTGGACCTGGGTAAAACACTGGAGGCGGCGGCGCGGCACTGCGACCTGGCGGGTCTGCAGGCAGCGTGGAAGCTGCCACAACAGCGGCCGGCAAGCAGCCTTACAGCGCAGTCGCCGTCCCGTTTGGGTGCCACTTCCTCGCAACAATGTGCCTGTTGGAGTCAGTTACGAGAGGTCTGGTGGAGGGTCATGGCTGCAGCAACCTGCTCCTCCACACCCGACGCCTTGGCTAAGATGGCCTGGGTCCTGGATAACGAGCCCGTGAATGCCACTGAGCTTGACGGTGAAGTGTGCGGTGCGGCCGCAGCCTGCGGCGACCTGTCCCGACTGCACTTGCTGCGCGAGCACGGCTTCCCGTTGGGCACAGGGGAGGTCCTCCAGGGTGTCCTACATTATGCCGACCTGCCCTTCATTCAGCAGCTGGAGCAGGAGGGCGGCTACCTGCCCCCGCCAGGTCACGAGGCCTGGAGCAGCAGCGGAGGCGCGGTTTACGCAGCTGCTGGTGCAGCTCGTGACGCTGTGGGTAAGCTGCGGTGGCTTGTGGGCTGCTACGGTGTGGAGCTGGTGCTGAATGGCGAGAGGCGCTGTGGAGACGCTGTGCTGACCGCGGCATGGTTTGGCAACCTGGAGGCGGTACAGCTACTGGTGGAGCACTGCTGCGGGCAGGGTAGGGGAGGCGAAGTGGCGGCGGCTCTGCCGGCACACGGCGCGGCCGGGGACGCGGCAGCCCTGCCGGCTGCTGCCCTTGGCTATGCTGTGGGCTCAGGCAGTGTGCCCACGGCGGCTTGGCTGCACGAGGCGGCTGGCTACCCGCTAGACGAGGTGTTCTACCCCGTAGCGTGCGCCAAAGGAGGCCTGCCCATGTTGCGTTGGCTGCTCGATGCCGGGTGCCCCAGGCAGCGGATCGGCCTGGGGGACGCGATGCACGTGTGGCCGTCGGGCTCAGCAGCGGATGGCGAGCGGTTAGTGGAGGCGGTGCGGCTGCTGGCGGCTGCGGGCTGGCCCGCCAAGGGCGAGTCGGGCGACCATCCGCTTGTCATGGCGGCACGCGGGGGCCAGCCATGGTCGGTGTTGTGTGGGCTACGGGAGCTACTGCCCTTGGAGTGTAGGGAGGTGGACCAGGAAGTAGCCAAGGCAGCGGTTGCAACGGGATGCGAGGCGGCGCTGGAGGGGCTGGTGGGCCTGGGAGTGTGTGCAGCTTACGGGGAAGACCTGCAGGTGGCGTGGTACGCGGATGCCGCCAAGAAAGGCGACCTTGGTACGCTGGTCCACCTGCGGCGTCTGGGCGTGCCGCTATGTGAGGGGTTGGTGGCGGCGGCGGTTAGGGAGGGGGCGCCGGTGCCGGCCCTGCGGTGGCTGGTGGAGCAGGGTGCGCCATGGAGCAGCTTGGAAGCTCGAGACGCTCTGAGGGGACTGGAAGAGCGGATGCGGAGTTTTGCTGGATACAGCAGTGTGCATAGGCAGCAGGTGATGGGGGAGGTCAAGGCCTGGCTTGAAGGCATGTTGGGCGGGGCAGCAGCAACATGATAACCCGCCCAAAGCAAAGCCGTGCCGTTGCCGGACGGAACTTGGTGTTGGAAGAGTGGTTGACATGTCCATCTGCAGCAATATTGCGTGGGATAGGTTGGCGAGGGTAAAGGTTGTTCCCCTGAGGTCTCGGTTGAAACAGGTTATAAACGGGCACCGTTGGTTGAAACTTGCTTGGGCATATGGCTTCAAATGGTCACATTGACGTTGTGGGGCTGACAGAGAACTTTCAACCGCGCTGCATAAATGGCAGCAGTACTACAGTTCAGTCACCGCACATCGCAGGATGAGCGAGTTCCAGACCGACGTGACAGTACTTTGCAAGCATTGTGGAGGGCTGGTGGTGAGGCTGCTTGTGTGCCGTATTGTGCCGCGTTGTGCAGCCATGACGGTGGCAGTTGCCCCTTTGCTTCTCAGTTTTCCAGTTTGAAGGGATACTTCGTTGGATGCACGTAAGATTTGTTGTCTGGCGTTGCGACTGCCGCGCACGGTACACGTGCGCAAAGGTGTGGGAGGTGTGGAGCCCAAGGGAGGTCTCACCGCATTTGCCGTACAGCCCTTGCCGTGTATCTTGGCGATCGTGGCGCGTACAACATCCGCTGACTGACATGTCTCCTGGTTCCCATTCGCTTAAATCACGTCACGTCAGGCATTTATCGCACTTTGACAGTATCGGCAACGTCTCGGTAGAACCATCATAGCGACGACCCGACCGACTCATGGCCGCTGCGCCCCCTAAGGACATGCAACAGTACGCAGGTGGGTTGATCGTAGCACCCTGGCTGCCTTGCTGGAGCACAACGCCACTGTCGCTTGAGCGGCATGGCAACCAGGTCGCACAAGACCACTGAACCTGCGCGATGTACCTATTGCTTCTTTTGAGACAACTGTGCTGTAACTTAAAATATGTATGCCGCTGTGGTGTTTGGCCAAGCAAGCAGATGTGCACTACCGGGTTTCCGGCCCTGTTGCAGGCTCCGCTGCCCAGGCGCATCCCAACTTTGATCCATCGGGCAAATATAAGCTCAAGTTCGATGGTAAGCTGCCCGGCAGCACAGAGGTGCACTTGTCGAAAGGGTTCACACATTTCGCGAGCAGTTCGCGAGTAGCTTGGGTGTAACTTTGACCAGCTGCTCGAGGGCATCCTGGGGGAACGTTTGATATCTTACAATTATAGGTTGAAGGTCACAGCCTGTGATTAGGCCCGGGCGGATCGGGGGGATGTTGCGCCCTTGCGCAGGTGCCTTCGTCGCTGTTGAGGTTGCGGTGGCTGATGGCGATGGTGTCAAGAGCCAGGGCGGCAGCATGGTGACAATGTCCCAGGTGGGGATATGCTCCTTGCCTCAAAGGCGCCTCTGTGGGGGTGTTGCACAACGTGCGGAAGCTGCCCATGCCGGAAGCTGGGGCATAACTGCCACCCTGGTGCGCCGGCAACTGGAGCGTCGTAAATTGCGGGAAAACGTCCCCCCGACCGGAAGGGGCCCCCCTGGCCTTTAAAAGCTGCAGGCATGTGTCCACGACTGATGCCCCCGTCAACCCTCCAGCAGTGCACAACGCCCCATTGCACTCGGCACACACCCCGCACAACGCACGCAGAGTAGCAGGTGGCGTACAGCGCACCCGAGTGCTACGCCCGACCCTACCATGCATATTCCTTCACAACTGAAAAGTGTTAATTGCGCACCCTAATTATAAACCACATCAGAAGTCTCCGGCATGCCGCTTGGCTCCCTGCACAGAGCATCGACCTGGACGCCAAGCACACCCGGATGTTGACCCACTGCGCATGTATCGTAGCTAGCAGAAGTGATACTAAACCCATATGATTTTACTAAGGTTCATCTCGCGTGCTGCTTGCCCCCTGCCCAGAACATCGACCTGGACACCAGGCTTGAGGGCGGCCTGGGCAGCTCCCTGCTGCGCTGCTGCTGCGCCGGAGCCTCCATGTTCTTCTCCCACTACTCGTGAGTCGTGGCAAACAGCAAAACATCTTGCACGCACGGAACTCACTTCTCAGAGCAGTCGCATAGCATGCCCAACCCCAAGCTCGCCGGTTTCGAACGCCTACACCCATTCACGGCATTCCATATATGCTGCTTATCACTCCCCGCGCGCTTTCCTGGACATGCAACCCACCCCGCCTTCCTCTTCATCCCCTCCCTTCTCTGACGGCCACCGCACCTCCTTGTCCCCACGCTCACCCCCAATCCCCCAGCATCCGCCCTGGCATGGGCCCCCGCGGTGACGTGCTGCTGGCGCCCCCCCTGCCCGGGGAGGTGCTGCTGCTGCACATGGACGGAACCAACGGTGGGTTAAAAGGGGTGTTACCGCACAGCAGCCAGGTACCAGAATCAGTATCTAGTTGCGCCTGCGGAAGGCGATGGGTTGGGGTGGGTGGGGGGTTGGGGGGAAGGTGTTGCTGCTGCTGCACATGGACGGAACCAACGGTGGGTTAACAGCGGGGCGGGGGGGGGGGGGGTTGCATTGGACAGGTGGTCACAGGGCCCAAGGGCACATGGGCGTGGTTTCACTACACCAGAGCCGGGCTGTTAACTGCTGCTGCTGCACCATCTTACGCTGTATGGGGAAGGGAAAAGGGAAGGGGGAAAAGGTTGTCTGGTCCCGGTGGCGGCGGTAGTACACAGCGATACCCGGGGAGGTGCTGCTGCGGTAGTGCCCCAATAGGGGCTCAAAGGGTTAGTGAGGTATGCTCGCGGGGCCCAATGGTTTCCAAGCGAGGGTAGTGATGTGGGTCGGGGCCCAAAAGCGCCAGCTGCAAGGAGACTTGCCAAATTTCAGGAAGGAACGCAGCATGGGCGGGAAGGCATTTGTCAGGATTACGCCTGGTACCCTTTGCATTGCAGTTGCACAACCTCCCTGGCAGACCTGCGCGCGGGCTTTGCCTCGGGGTCTACGGGCAAGGGTGGTTGTGGTGCGTTGGGGCTGCGGTGAGAAAGTTGGCCGGGTGTTGCTCAGTTGGCAGGACTATCCTCGCTGTTCCCACGTTCCCATTCCCGCCCCGCAGGCTGGATGGTGCAGCCGGGCGGCTTCCTGGCGTGCGACGAGTCAGTTGCCATCGGCGTCAAGATGCTGGATGTGGCTCAGGGCTGCTGCGGCGGGGAGGGCTTCTTCACGCTGGAGGCGCAGGGCCGCGGCCGCCTGCTCATATGCTCCTACGGCTCCATCACGCGCTACGACCTGCAGCCGGGGGAGAAGCGAAAGGTGGGGGTATGCCTGATACGCGTGAGGTGGAGGCACGGGGGAAGGGCACAGTGCATGGGGGGAGTTCCGTCAGGGGGAATGCGCCTACGGCTCCACCATGATCTACGACCTGCAGCCGGGGGAGAAGCGAAAGGTGCGTAAGGGTGGTAGAGGAGGGGTCGCTAACGCGTGGATGGAAGGCGGGGAGACGGGGAGGGGACGGGGGTTATGGGTAGATGGATACGGTTGACGACGGCTTGGACGTGGGGTGGGGTGGTGGGCGGGCCGCCTGCTCATATGCTCCTACGGCTCCATCACGCGCTTAGACCTGCAGCCGGGGGAGAAGCGAAAGGTGGGGCCACTTCCACGGGGGAACGGTAGGAAATGTAAGGTAAATGTCTGAGGAGGCAAAGGCTTGGGGCACCTGACAAGCAGTGTGCTTGGCGAGCGTAGCCGGTGGCCTTCGTGGCGCGTGCATGGGGCACACCAGTCGCACGGGTGGCATGCCCTTTCCGAACATCGTTGATAGTACGCTGGCGGCCGCTATGTGGACGTCTGTATTTGCCCAGCCCCATGACTGGTTGGTGTTACGGTAACAGCAGTTGGCTGTGCGTTTGTCAGTGTCCAAACCATGCCGCCTCCTCGATTCGCCATCCCCTGTCCCCCGTGCTCCCACCAGATCGACAACGGCTACTGCGTGGCGTGGACCAGCGGCATGCACTGGAGCATCGCCAAGGCGTCCAAGTCCCTTATCAAGACCATGCTGTCGGGGGAGGGCCTGGGTGAGTGGGCCACAGACAGGGCAAGGGCGGACCGGGGTGGACAGCGAAGGGGGCAGGGCGGGGCGGGTGGAAGGCGGAGGGGTGCTGAGTGCAGGGTGGGGCGGGTGGAGGGTGGAGTGGGTCGGGGGGCAGTGCGGGGCGAGGCAGCTGAGGTTGAGGGCACCCCATTCGTGCACGTCCCTCCCGCGGTCGTACCTTGACAGGCCCAGGCACCATTGGCTCACTTCCCTTTGCCTTGTGGCCCCTTCCCCGTGCCCCTTCCCTACCAGTCAACAATTGTCACACATCCTTGCATTGTCCCCCTTCCCTGCGGCCCTTTCCCTGCAGTCAACAACTTCACGGGGCCTGGCACGGTGTTCGTGCAGACGCGCTCGCTGGCCAACCTTGCCTCGGCGCTCGTGCCCTACCTACCCTCCGGTGGTGGCGGCGGCGGCGGCATTGACGCATCCAACTAGAGGCCCTTACCTGTGGGCTAAGGAAAGGCCTCATGGTGTTCTCGGGGCGCCTGGGTGAGGTTGCGAGGAAAACCGGCGGCGGTGGTGGAGGTGGTGGCGGCATCGACGCATCCAGCTAGGACGGCCCTCGCACGTGGGTTGCGGGCAGAAACTCTGGGTGCCAGGAGCTGGAGACGGGGCGATCACCACAAAATGTCTAGCATCATATGCGGTGTTGAGATATGGTGAACCGTTGGGACTCTACCATGGGCACCCTGCCTTGGCTGCGGTGTTATGCGGAGCAGGCGATCAGGATTGGGATGGAACAGGATGGAAGTGGGGCGGCGTGCGGTGACGAGGCACGATGGGGCACAGGCGCGAGCAGCTGCACTGTATATGTGATGTCCTTATATTTTGTTGATTACGAAAGACGTGGACCTCGCTTGGTGGGGCTCGCTGGGTAAATTGGATTAATTACCGTATGGTGATGGCCGGTGGGCATGGACGCATGGTGTCTGGTCGGCATGCTGTGAGGGTACACGTTACACGCGTGCCTCTGGTAGCCAGCTGCTTTAGCTGCTGGGCTTAATCTTGCACAAAGGGGCGACATTTCCTGCTTGCTGTGGCGTTCCGTTTCTTGCTGTGAGCTGTTATGGTGATAACCGGATGTATTTTGCCTTCGAGTAATGTGTTGTGTTGCTGATGAGCAGAGCTGTGCAACTCTGCTTTTGTGTGTGACCCTGACTGGGCTAGGACGAATGGGCTGGTTGCTGACCAAGGGCAAGTGAGAGCCCGACAGTCCTTTACAATGCACCGTACGCCAATTGAATGAACATTTTCAACCTTGGACAATTAGTCTCGCTCCTGTCCAAGCCTCGTGCGTTAATGGTTGATGCTAAGCAGGCTCCCAATGCCAATTCTCGTACCGAGGTCGTCAAGACGGCCCACATTCACGCGTTGCCCCTCAGCCCACGTCAGCACACACACACCCTGGTGCAGTCGTCCCACGTTTCCCATCGCAGGGTGCCTACGGCTCTTAGTGCACAAGTAACCTCCACACGCGCACAGTATCCTACAAGCCCCGGTTTAACAAAACAGCTTCCGGTAACCCTACAAATTCTACGCGGAATGCAACGAGGCGCATGCACATGCTACACCGAGCGTCTCAACTCAGCGATGCAAAGCTGCCGGACGCAACAGCGCAAGGGAAACATTCCGAATCTGTGATCGACCGCAGCAGCAACCCAGCAGGTACGGCACTTCGCCACTGTACGTTCAAGACCTCCAGCGCGTCCACCAACCAACGTCTTGGTTTCTCTTCGGATCTCTCCAATGCCTACAAGTACCGGTAATGCGTGCCGGTAACGGTGTATACAGTACGCTTCCTGCGCCATCCTGCAAAACGTAATCCGGCACCCCCATCCTCACTTGTAGACCCACTGTATGTGTTGCAGACTCGGCGTCCACATCCCCCCCTTATACATACACTGACATATTTCTTGCAATACCCAGATAGCCCCATTACCGCACAGAGTACCACAGCGATAGCCTATTGGCCCAGGTCCCGTACAAGTGATGCGTGTTTTTTCAATGTACCGCACATGGAATCGGCTTCAGGCCAGCAACTACACGACCACTCGTGAAACTCCCCAACGGTACGTGATCCTCACAACGGGCCCGCTGAACTTCCCTCGGCCAACAAGTCCGCCAAACGCCAGAGCACCTGAACACGTGCCAACGGCGGCCGAGCGCCGTAACCCACGCCCATACGCCCCCTAGCCGGCCTACCAGCCAATCCCGCCCATGCCCCTACAGCTCCCCTTCCCCCACCCCGTCCCCCGCGCCTCCACCACCCAGCGCCTACCCCCTGCCCCGGCAGAGGATGCAACTCCGTACTCGGATGAAAAGTCCCGCCCGCCCATGCCCTTTCGATTGCGCGTCCATCCCACGGTGCGGGTGGGGTGCCCCTGCGCACCAGCGCATGGGTGACCGCAAGCAGCACCTACGCCCTGCCCCCGCCAAATTTACGCCTCATAACCCAACACGTTAATCTACGTCAATTTACAAACGTCGTCTGTCTTCCTACCGCTTTACCCCCTGCCCCGGCGTGCCTGGGCCTGAACTCTATTAATGTCTATTCATGTAGGCCTTCAGCGCGGGATGGCCCTCAGTGTCCAAGGTGAGGCGACGGCCCAGCTGCGCCCACACCGTATGGTACGTGTGGAAGTGGTGTAGCACCTCCGCTATGTCCCCCCGCCGGCTGCAGAAGTACTCAGCCACGGGCACGCAGCACACGCCCTTCTCCTCGCTCTCGGTGGCGTCGATGTAGCTGCGGGGTGGGGGTTGGAGGAATGGGAGGTGGCTTACTGGATAGGAAGTTCTGTTGCTGCGTGGGAGGTGGCGGAATAATGTGAGAAGCCACAAGGGAACACTGGAGCAGGATGAATTAGCGCAGCTGCCGAAGTGCCGTACCCAGCAGCAACCATATGGTGCGTACGGCACTCGCTGGGACGAGAGGGAGAGTGGCTGGGTCATGGCAGTGTAACGTGGTGTCTGCAATACCGCACGTGACCTCTGGGGCACCTGGCGAGCTGCCTGTACTTTCAACTCAGCGCAGCAATCCACCTCAGCACCCGCCCGCTATTACAAACTGCCCTGCTACGACTATACGAAGCTATGACTGCCATGCAGTACAACTGTCAACTGTCTTGAAGTACAAGCGGTTGTCATAAGCGTTGGCGTCACCGAATTGTGCCGCTGGCATCCTACATGGTACTGATACAGCAGTCGCCAGCTATCATACCGGTACAGGCTTTTACGATAGCGCAGTGATCCACTAAAATCCGTGTGCGTGGACTTCAGTGTAAATGGACTCTGCATGCTTACACCCTGGCCCCTCCGGAACCTCTGGTATCTAAAACCCAAGGTGCATCAAGCGTCGGGCTCACCTTATGGTGCCGTCGTTCATGAGCGTGGGGTAGCCCAGCGCCTCCCCGATCTGGTCCTCGGGTATCGGCCCATCGTGCGGCGTGAGGAAGGTGTCCCGGACCAGGGGGTACTCTGGGTGATGTGTGTTGACCAGCACCCAGCCGCCCTGGAACCTGGTGGTGGGTTACGATGGCACGTGGGTAGGAGGGCACGATGGTTAGGAAGGCGGCAGGCAAGCAAGGTACAGAGGGCGCTGTGTGTTGACCAGCCCCCAGCCGCCCTGGAACCTGGTGGTGCGTGGGTTAGGAGGGCACATGGCCGCAGGCAAATAACGGGGAGGGGCACGTAGGGTCACGTAGGCCAAGATTCATATACACAAATGCACCTGTTCAGCTCACGGCTGCACCACTTCCCGTGGGTGGTAAGTGCAGCGGGCTGACATGGGGTTCATTTGGGTTGCGGCGCGTGTAACAGCTGCAGTGACTGCGCTGGTACACGTATGGCAATTCACGGCTATCAATCAGACTGGCCAATGTGTGGCAGTTGCCAGGGCAGCACGTAGCAGTTGCTGCAAGACCTGCTTGGCCCATGCGCAGGAGGCCGAGGCAGCAGGAGGACATGTGCGACAACACTCTGTTGGGTGTTGGGCGTGCCTTAGGCGAAGACGCTGTGCATGACGTTGCGTACCGAAGACATTGTGCATGACGCGCAGGTAGGCACTGCTGGTTGGAGTTGCGCTGCACGGAAGACACGGTGTAAGGTGTGCCCAACCGCGCTGCCCCTGTGCGCCGGGCCCCAGTGTAGTGACGTACGGCTGAGCCTGAACAAGCTGCAAAAGCTCGAGTGCACCCCAGGGTTAGCCAGACCCCTCCGACACCCCGGCCTGCTAGGACTGTCCGCCTGTTCCTGACAGTTGCTGCTGGCTGGGCCAAGAAAAAACGTCTACTACGGTATGGTCCGCGAGTCCAACAGGTAGGCGCGCAAACCCACCCTGGGTGCTTCGGGTTTGACGTGCGGAAGCGGTGCTTGATCTCGTGCAGCTCGAAGCCCGCCTTGGCCAGCACTCCCTCAGGCTTCATGAGGGGGAGTAGCGCAGCTTCCACTAGCTCCTTGGCGTACCAGGTTGCGACGCCATGGGCAAGCAGGGCGCAGGGCTTCACGCCGGCTATCGTGAACCCGACGTCTCCGTACTGCCGGATGTGCCACTTCTCGACGTCGAAGTCAACGCGTCTGGCAAGGACCTGCTTTTTGCCAGGTGGGAGGCTGTCGAGGTTTCAGCGGTTTCCGTAGCGCAGCTCGGCATCCTTGAACGCCAGGATCGCTGGTTTGACATATGGGGGGAGCTTGTGACCTTGACTCATCCCTACGGCAATCCTAGTATCTATGAATAGTTTACCGTGCCTCTAGGGTCGCAAATGATGCTACCAAGACGTAACGGCGCGGTTCCGATGAAGGGCCACAACCAAAGCGGGCGAAGCGTATAAACTGCGTGTAGTAAGCTATATCTGTAGTTCCAGGTAAACTGGCTTTTGTGCTTATTACAGTCTGCGCTTGTACCGGCCTGTTCATCGCTGTAGGAACAGGCGCGACGCCGAACGCCACCAGCGCCAAGCACCCCTGGCGCCAGCCTCCTGTGTCAACAAAAGCAGTTCAGTCGTGCGCAAGAGAAATGCGTGCACGCCTATCCGCAAGTTCCTGACGTGCCGTCCCGAGCCGCCACGTTGCAGAAATGCCACGTGGCTGACATCTGGTGACGCAGTGACAGCCAACGTCCCAACCCCAACACACGTGTTGCTCCAGTGGGGAACACAACATCCCTCCGAATGTCGTCATACTACATTAAAATGAAGCAACAGCTGCATCAACATCCTACACCACTCTCCCTGTACCGTACAATGACGATGGGTACAGTGCCGTACCGGACCTGCGTAGGCAGAGCTCCTTTGCATCCCTTTGCCCTTTGCACCCCACCCGCGTTTAGGCATCAACGTCTACAAACAGAACGCACAATTTCTCGGCGTGAGCGTGTGTTGTTGGCTCCTCCCGGCCCCCATGTCTACGTTGCACTTCTACACACGGACCGAACGTCAATAGGGCACAACCGAGGCACCACAGGAGCACGCCGTACGGTACTGAAAGACTTATCGAAGGCCGCAGCACGTGAACAAGACAAGACAAGACAAGACACACGGCCGGATAGTGGACAGCACGAAAAGACCGATACGTACTCCAACTACAACTGCAAGATTTGTCCCTACACGCACACCTCTGTGACTACTGACCCTACTGCACTCCTTGAGCACCTCTTATCGCCCGCTTGTCCTCGAGTCCACTGCATGCATGGCAATGCCAAACTGTCAACTACACGCACCCCTCGGAGCCCCTTGCTTAGGGCCCCTCCATCGTCCACCCGCCCGTTTACCCGCTGCCCTGTCCCTCCTCAGCCTGAATCTTCTCGATGTGGGCCTTGAGCCTGGGGTGCTCCCGACAGTCTATGGTAAGGAGACGGCCCAGCTTCGCCCACACCTCACTGTAGGTGTAATAGTGCTCAATCACCTCGTCGAGCTCCTCGATGTCCCCGTCCCTGCTGCAGAGGTACCCGCACACCGGCACGCAGCACACGCCCTTCTCCTCGGTCTCCGTGGCGTCCATGTAGCTGCGTGCGGGGGAGGTGGCGAAGGGAGGCGGCTTACTTGATAAGGGATTCCTGGAGCAAGGTGATTTGATGTCGCTGCGGGGAGAGTGGCGAAACAGGAGGACCAGGTCGGGTTATGGGGGCATGATCAGTTGCGCAACGCTGCCAGTACCTGCCGGAACGAAGGGAGATGGACGGGTTCGGGGCATTGTGGGTTTCACAGAGAGTGCTTTGAACTGGAGCGTCAATGGAGCAGGGCAGGTAGGGGAATGGAAGGCCAGAAGGGGTTGGTGGAGCAGGGTGGGTGGGTGTAGCTGTGACCGGGTGCCGTACCCTGGTGCCCGTACGCCCAGGGAGGGGGACGGGGTCAGGGCACAGGGCGGTAGAGAGGCTTTGCAGCGGGTGTTGTTTTGGGGATCCTGGCATTTTGCAAAGACGCTGATACCAACACAAGTAATGAAGGTTGCAGCGGCGCGTACGCCACAAATGGTCGGTCTGGCACGCACAGCACTCGGCACTGTGCATTACTCTCACTACATGATGCCGTCGCCGCTGAGCGTGGGGTACCCCAGCGCCTCCCCGATCTGCTCCTCGGGCACCGGCTCGTCTTGCGGCGTGAGAAAGGTGTCCCGGACCAGGGGGTACTCTGGGTGCTGTGTGTTGACCAGCACCCAGCCGCCTCGGAACCTGGTGGTCATGGGATGTGGAAGGCAGCAGGCAAGCGAAGGTAACGCAGGGTCAGGCCGCCAAAGCTACCCGCAGATGTAGTGTATGGCTAATGCAGCTCCCAGGGGTGATGGCACCGGGCCAGCTTCCAGTTACCCTTGAGCCTGGTGGTGCCGTGTGGGGCTAAGCACATGATAAGGGCAGGAGGGGCACATCATAATGATAACAATCATGAGGAAGGAGTTATCGGACAAGCCCCTATGGCCGCGCAGCAGGGCCTATGCGTACATGGCACATGCCCACCCCGTGCGTCACAGCACGAGTGCGTGGCACAGCTGCGTGGCACCGCGGCTCACTGTGTTGGTACTCAACCGGCCCACACGTGCCATGGATGGCATGTAACATAAGTGCTACTTTTCAGCCCAATTTTACGCTTCTGACGTCTGCAGAGGCTAAACAGGGGGGCCGATGGGGCACAGGGGCGCCGGCAAGGCCCCCGTGCCCCACCCAAGCCCCATAGTCACCCATGTAATGCCACCCATGTAATGCTTTACGGTGCATCCCTTCAGGCCCATACCCAGCTGAAGGCAGGTGCCTTCAACTTACAAACCGATGCACGATTGGGTACTCAGTTGGCCCACACGTGTCATGTGTTGCCACTGCGTCGGGTCCTTGCCTAAAGCGGGTTTCGCGCTATCACTGCCGTGCAGGACCGGTCAACAGGCCCCACGCCGACTCACCCCCGGTGGGCAGGGTCTGACGTGCGGAAGCCGTGCTCGATCTCGTGCAGCTCGAAGCCCGCCTTGGCAAGTGCTCCCTCGGGCTCCATGAGGGGGAGTAGCGCAGCTTCCACTAGCTCCTTGGCGTACCAAGTTGCAAAGGGATGGGCAAGCAGGGCGCATGGCTTGACGCCGGCTATCGTGAACCCGATGTCTCCGTACTGCCGGATGTGCCACTTCGCACGGTCAAAACTGCTGTGTCCAACAAGATCTCGCTGTTTGCTAGGGGGGAGGCTGTCGAGGAAACGTAGCTCAGCATCCTTGACAGCAAGAAATGATGGCTTCACATATGGCGGCAGTTTCATCCCTTGTTGCTTCCTTATAATAGCACCCGCTTTAGTTATTAGCCACTGCGCCTACGGGTTGTAATGCAAACGTCGAGGCGTCAAGGGGCGATTCCGGCCAACGCTACAGCCTAAGTTCGCGACTTCGGGCAGTCCCTGTATACATAGCTCTCAATTAATTCACTTGCATAATGGAGTATACCAGGCAACCAACCAGGCGCCCAACTTGCTCCTCCAAGGGCTACAGGGAGTTGGACCCAACCGCCGACCCGCGCACCAAACCAGAACCTGTGTGCCCCAACCCCCAAGCCCCCGAGTTTGACCATGAACGCACAGCAAGTGTTCCTGAAGTCCATGGAAGACCTGACCCGGCCTCCCATCCTTCACGTGAAGACTGTTGCTGCGTGCTCAACACGTGGCGAAGTGACCAAGGCGCCCCGGAAAACGCACGATGCTGCTGTACGGGTAGCGTACCCTACGAGCGTGCATACTTCACGGAACAACTATTGACATTTTAGGAAGAACACAAGCAGTCCATGAGAGATGAAGCAGTCTGGGAGGCTGCCTGGGAGCACCGAAGGCAAGGGATGTTGCACTCCAGCGTCTCCAGGCTCTGAGAAGCGGCGACGGGACTAAGATTCGTAACGGGAACAACAAACCGCAGATTTCTCCCTTTGCAACAGGAAGCACACGGACGGCAGGATGGCATCATGCAGACGTTGAGAGGTTCAGGACGGTGCAACGCCAGTGGCGGGCTTCGGTCGTGCGTACGGTAGTGCCGTAGTGGTAACCGCTTACCGCTATGCACCCGGCTACAGTTGCAATCCCATGCAGTGTGTGAGGACAGGGCTGCGAATCCCGATGCTCAACATGTCAAACAGCGGCGGCATACAACGACCAGGTGCGCACGTCAGCTCAACGACAGTGCCCAGCGTCCCAGCCTTACTTGCAGTTGCAGCGTGGCTACAGCCCTACACGGCACCTCGCTAGCTTGCCAGCCAGGATCAGGCAGATAAAGCAAATGAAGCCGTGCCTCATTCAAAGCCCACTCCTGTAGCAGCTGGCACAACAGCGGAAACCAACGGTATAACTGCTCGGCCTCCGGCAACACGGCATTGCTAGCAAGACACGCAAATTTGCACCAACCGTACGGTAATCCACACACACATATATGGGTCCTTCAAATTCCATGCCGGGCCCTGGGAGCTGGCCGGCCCATGTAGAAAACAAACAGCAAGCACAGATAAAAACCCATTTGCTTGGCAGACCCTCGCACAAGACCCGCGAGTTCCGTCCTTGCAGTCTGGACCTTGTACCGAAGGATCGGCGTGGCATCCGTACCGGTGAATGTGCGGTACTGGTATGTATCTGCACCAGTACCAAATTCCCCAAACCATATCTTGGAGAAAGCCCATGTGTGTCTTAATTGCGCCTTCAAAAAAGCTCTGCAAAGGCCACCTTCCCGTCCGCCAACACTAGCGCCACCGTACACACACCGCCGGGCGCCATACCAAAGCCCTGCCCATCACTCACCTCCGCAGTCATGATTAAGCAAATTACTTGGCGAATTTGTCTGGATGGCGAACCCGCCCAAGTGCAGCCGCTGCCGCCATAAGGTACCAGGCATTGCATCCGCCATCTCCCTTGCCGGCACTACTTGTACGATAGCTTAGGTGCACTAAGTACAGAAATACGATACGATACGATCCGTCCACCAACCACGCCCGGACCTCGCATGCCACACTCCCTTTCCCTCCCTGCCTCCCTCCTTCCACGACTAGCGACGCGTAGGGACACGCACGCCCACACACACGTGGCGTGTCCGGCGCAGCGCCTGTGCCAGCCCGCCGGAGCCCTTCCGAAAAGCAACACCCGATGTACAGCAGCTTGCGCCCCTTGGTTTCCACACCCACAACGTGTAAGCACAATGCAAAGCGCAGTGGTAAGCCCTGTAATGAAGTATAGGCAGCACCCTACCCCCCATGACAAGTGCAGCTACGACGACTAATACACAACCCCAACGACACAACGGCCTTGCTGCTGTTGCCGCGCCCCCCTCACAAGTAAAAGCCCAACTCTTTATTGCATCGTGCATGACTGCCAGTAACTCCATTTGTGACAAATCCGACGTAGATAGTTCATGAAGAAGTAGGAGACAGGTAGGGCGTCCGTTGCGCTGCTCCTCCCCCGCCCTGCGCCGCCTTTCGCTCGCCATTTTGGCGCTTACGGCATCGGTGCTCCACACAACACCGCCAATCGCCCCGCACATTCCAGCCCATGTGATGAATCCATGCTTCTTGACCCCCGATAGCCATGGACCGAAGACTGCACATTGCGACAAGACACACGGTCCGATAGACATGCTCGCAACCCGAACCCCACGTGGACGCAGAGCGGCAGCAATAAGTGCGTTTCCAGAAAAAGGTATACGGTACGGACAACGCGCCCCCTCAGCCACCATCAGATTTACTATCTTGCCGCCATGCCCCTCACCCACAGGACTGAGGCACCCCCTCCTCCACCGCCCCCTTCCCCCCCTCGTCCTCCTCCACGGAAGCCGCCGCCCCTGTTATGTTCCTGCTCCAGCAGGTGCCAAGTCGACGCACCCGGCAGGGGTCTGCTGCTGCTGCTGCCCCGGCTGTTGCTGCATCTCCTGCTCCTGCGCCTGCTGACGCAACGCGCCAAGGCTGGTCGCCGCCTTCCTATCCTCCTCATGCTCCTCCTGCTCCCCCTGCTGCGCTTCCTCCCGCTGCTGCTGCAGTTCCTGCTGCTCCTGCTCCCGCCGTGGTGCCGGCCGAGGGTCTGGCACATGCGGGGGCAATGGCTCTGGCGGCAGCAGCAGCTGCTGCTGCTGCTGCTGCTGCTCCTGCTGCTGCTGTGGTGGCGGTACCGGCTCTGGCAGTTGCGACTGCGGCGGCGTGAGCAGCACGCCGAATGCGCTTTGGTACACCACACCAGCGACGCATTCCGTGCAGGCAATCACCTGTGGGCAACAGCGAAACATGTGCGATTTGCAACATGTACAAAGTCCGGATACAGACAAGCGCAGGCAATCACCTGCGGGTGCAGGGGGTAACCGCAGATTGTGGGGGAAGTGGGTACGGAGGCGGGCGGCCAAGTCCAAGCCAGCAAAAGGGCGGGTACGTCGCGGGAGGAAAAATTCAGGCTAGCCAAACAAGCAAAGGCGATCAGCCGACCACCGTGCGTCAGATACGTGCTCCGTCGTCCATCCGTGGTGGCTATCCGTCTGACAACACTGGCCACGTGCCTATTCGTCTAACAATGCTGGCCAGGCCTTCGCCCGTGCGTGCACCACGGCAGCCAAGGCAGGCGGCCAGTGCAATAGCATACCAGCGACCTAAACAGCGTGCCAAAATCGACAGTATGACTATTGTCCGCAGTACACTGACAATTCACGAGGCACGTGATACCCCCCGCGCAGGCGCACACGCACGCCAACGTGTCAGTGCGTGCGGTATCCGTCGGTGCTCCCACCTGCGCCGCCCTGTTCCCCACGTGCCGGCTGTAGCTGTTGCGCAGGCTGGTGAACAGGATGCGAAGCTGTAGCAGGTTAGAGCTGCAAATGACAAACGAGCAGTAGGTGAGAGGTACGTAACGAATGCGAGGGGCAGTTGGAAAGTCAGGTCAGTTGAATCGTGGACACTATGGACATGGGCCCTTGAAACGGCACGCAAGCGGGGGGCAAACGAGCAGTACGGCATTTGCACAGTCTAATAACGGTCGCTAGTAGTGTGTAAGTGTGCACCAACCTTGCAGCGGCGGTGGCCAGGAGGCCTGTGAAGCGCGCTGCGGGATCCACGGCGGGCGGTAGCAGTGGGCTGGCCAGGCGGGCGGCGTGGTGCGATAGCAACGGGGCCAGGGTGTGGGCTGCGGAAAAAGGAGGGCAGGAGGAGATGTGGAGGTACGACAGGTCCCGAGCAGTAGGTTCGGCGGTGCAGGGACAGCAGGGGGGCCAGGGTGTGCGCTGCAGGCAGTAGCGGGCCGGAGGAAATGTGGTGGTGAGACAGGTCAAGGGCAGCGATTGAGGCAGTGCAGGGACAGCAGGGGGGCCAGGGCGTGGGCTGAGGGACGGGGGAGGAGCGAGGAGGGACCAGCGCGCGAAGGGGGTGGATGGCTGTAGTAGCGGTGAGGGCAGGATGGTAACTGGGCTGAGCGGTAGTAGTGAAGGAGGCATGCACGTGTGTGCGTCAGCAAGGAAAGGTGGGAGCGAGCTTCATGGGGCCAGACCCTGTGCCTTGTACGACGCCGGAAGCAGGACAACTCACCCACGCCAAGCATCCAGTCCACCATCGCCTCGGGTGTGGGCAGCTCACCGCCACGTGTCGTACGCGCCACACCGCAGCCTGCCTGCACCTCCTTTCCGTGCTCCTGCTGCTGTTGCTGCCGCTGCGCGCTCCGGGTGCGCTCTGCGGCTGGGGCTGGCCCACGCTCGTCGCCACGAGGAGGTTGAGGGAGCTCAAGGTGAGGCGGGACGTCGGCAGGCCGCAGCAGCCCTGCAACGACAGGTGGTGCAAGAACGTGTTGCTGATGTGGGCAATGCGCGAGGAAGCCATGTCGCAAAGTCGCTTACGTTTCCTAAGCCCGTCCAAGCGCGCCGTACAAAGCACCACAGCCGAGGGCTTCACACGCTCTACCCGATGCCCCACGATCTTGCGCATGGCTAAAACAAGTCATCGGCACGCGCGCAAACAAACACACGGGCAGGTGCTCATACAGGGTGCCAGCGAATCCCCTGCTGTCCCCTGCTGTCCTCCCACCGACTCACCCTCGCCGCCGCCCCTGGGTGCAACCTCCGTCAGGATGTGCCGTACCACCCGCGCCTCCGCCGCCGCCACCGCCTCCGCCATCGCCGCCTCAACGCCACCACCCGCTGCAATTGACACGTGACCGAACGCCCGTCCGGCCTTGCCGTGCACACGCTGCCTCCCCAGCATCATGTGCTCCTCCTCGTCGCCCGCCGCCTCTGTCTCCGCATCCACCAACTCATGTCCTCCCCTCCGCCGCTTGCCCAGGATCGGCCCCAGCGCCGCAACCGGCAGCTCCCCAGCCATGCCATCAACACCTACACCGCCGCCGCCACCGCCGGCCCCTGCAAGCAGCCGCAGAGCAGCGGCGGTGAGCAGCGGCCTCGCCACTGCTGCGCCTGCCACGCCAGGCGCACCGTTGGCTAGGAGCAGCTCCACGCCGCTGGCCCCATCCACATCCACATCCATGTCCGTACCCACACCCACACCCATGCCGTCGCAGCTGCCGCCACCACCCATGCCCGCCGCCGCCAGCCACGCGGCAGAGGGCTCGTCCGCAGCGGAGTTGACACGTGGCTGCTGCAGCGAGGAGTTCCGACGCGTCGGGGCCGACCCATGGGCCACCCCCACCTCCAAACCCAACGCCGCCTCTGCCTTCGCCCCCTCCTCAGCGGCTGTAAAGCCAACGCCGCCATGGCCAGCTGTACCAGTGCCGTTAGCAACGGGCCCAAAACCCCCAAGCCCTGCACCACCCTTTGCTCCCAGGATGCTGGGATACAGACCCACCGGCTGCTGCTGCTGCAGGAGTCCGATGGCAGCGTCTAAGCCACCGGTGTCCTCAAACGGCTGCAGCCGGCCGCCCCAGTCGCACCGCAGCTGCTTCTGTGGCGGCGGCCCTACCGCCAGCAACAGCAGCCGCCGTCGCTTCAGGCCCGTAACGCCCTCGCCCTGCTCCCCTTCCTCCTCCTCCTGCCCCTCATCCCCACTCGTAACCCTGCCGCTCCCCCTGTCCTCCTCAACCATGTCCCTGCCGTCGTCAGCACCTGCAGCCGCGCTGCGCTTGCCGCCACGCTGGCACGTGCCGGGCACTTCCTTTGCATCCTCCTCCATATGCATCACTGTCGTCGCTGCTGCTACCTCTGCAGCGTCCCCTGCTGCCACGCCAGCAGCTGCCGCCGGTGGCGCATGCTGCTGGTGCTGCTGCTGGTGCTGCTGGCGCTCTTCTTCCTGTTCCACCTTCACCTGCACACGCGGCTCCTCGGCCTCGGCTGCAGGGGGCGGCGTGGCCCCTTCCGGCCGCTGCTGCTGCTGCCGCTCTTGGTCTTGCAGCTCTTTCGAACAGTGTTGCTGCTGCCCCTGCGCTTGGCGTGCGCCTCCCGCCGCTGCCTCCGCCTCCTCCGCTGTCCCCTGTACCGCCATGGGACCGCCGATGCTGCTTGCCTCTAAGCCACCCTCTCTCCCTCCCGCTCCCACCAGCAGCACCCCACTTGCCCCAACGACTGTGCCGGCACCTGCATCTGCACTCATTGCCCCAGCACTGCCCACAGCGAGGCTCCCACGCGGCGGCCCCATGGCACCGCCGCCGCCGCCGCGATCATTACTATTCACATCGCCACCGCCGCCGCCATCATCACCACTCACACCGCTGCCGCCGCCGCCACCGACCCGCGGGTCACCTGCCAAGCCCACCAGCAACGGGGCGCCCCCGCCGCCCCCGCCGTGGCCCTCCCCCGCGGCACACGCCAGCAGGTCGAGGCCGCTCATGCCGTCCACCCCCTGCTGCTCCTGACCCTGCTGCTGCTGCTGATTCTGCCCCTGCTGCGGTGAGCTCCCAGACCCCTGCCCCAGCTGTAGCCCCAGCTGAAGCTGCTGCTGGTGCTGGGGCTCGCCCCAGCGTCCGGGGTCTCCTGCACGCCCCAGACCTGCCCCCGCTCCCACTCCCGATGCGGCTGCGGCTGTAGCCGCGGCTGCGCGTGTCGCTATGTTGTTGCTGTTGTGTCCGAGCGCCAGGCGGTGTCCCGGCCGCACCAGCTGCAGCACCTCCTCCCTGCTCAGCTCCGAGTAGGGCGGCTTGGTGGCGCTGAACGCCACCTGCTCCACGGGGAGGTGCAGCTCCTCCACGTACAGCGACTCGGAGTAGCGGACCTGTGGGCATGCAACCAGGTGATGTGGGCCAGGTGATGTGGGCCATCTGCTGATGTGGGCTGAGCACGTGTTAGTCCCGCTGCTGGGAGGGTTGCGCTACGCACATGAGAACCCGGGCGCTGTTTCAGCTACGCGCAGTTCCACGGTGCGTAAAAGTAAAGAGTACATGGAGCGAGTGTACGGCAAGGTACACCGGCATGACACGGGCACGTGCTAGTGTGCGGGTACGGAAGCGAGCGCACTGCCATACTGGAGCATGCCGACATGCCACATACGCCTTAGCTCTGGTATTTGGTGGAGCGGACCCAGGCGTGCCGCACGAGCATGGCAGCAGTTGGCGCCCACCTTGTGCTTTCCTGTGTCCACGTTGAAGCCGAGGATGGTGGCGCTGTAGAACTCCCCTGCACGGATAAGGTCGCGAGCACAGGTAGGTGCATGCCGTACGGCAGGTGTCGTACAGCAGACAGCGGACAGGATGTGGTCTAGCAACCCACCGGCACGCAGCTTGGTGCAACCAGCACGCGGGCGAGTGGCCATTCGGTCTCAACCCACGGCTCAGGCAGCCTCCTTCCTTCCCTCAGCCATCCGCCCGAGTATGCCCACTTCACGTCATCTCCCGCACCAGCTACAGCACCCACCGTCGCTGCACCACCGGATCCAGCACGTGCGCCCAACCACCCGGTCACCGTACTGGCGGTTGGCCTGGCGGCGCAGCCAGTTGATGAGCGTGCACTTGGAGCCGTCGGACTCACTCACAACGTGGACTGGGGTGGGGCAGGGCCACGCCAAACAGTGAGTGGATGATGCATGTGGTGTGGGTGCCTCTGCGCATATGGAAGTGTCCTTAGAGCCGTTTGCCTCGCTCACAGCACGGACTGGTGGCGGTAGGCAGGGGGCAGAGGCAAGTGCTGTGTTCTGAGTACAGGCAAGTGGTTAAGTGTGGGCGCCTTGGCTTGGGGTGCGCGTAGAGCCGTCCAGCTTGCACCACGGCCAGCATGTGGACTAGGGATCTTGCACCGACCCCACCACAGGAACGGCAATAGCCCACGCACTCACTCGACTCCTACCACTTGCTTCGCCCTCCACAGGTACCTGCGTTACAGTATGTTACTGTATCCCCTTAACTGCATTGCTACTCACTCGACTCCTTCCACTTCTTGCTCGTATAACATCACAGGGTACCAATGTTAATAAATAATTGATATTAATTGATATTAATAAATAATAATTGCATGAGCCAGCCACAGGGCACTCACTCGACTCCTTCCACTTCTTGCTCAGCTCCCGCCCCGCCCTCCGCTCGAACTGGGCGCAGGTCATGATGCAGCCGCCGTCCTTGGCGTCTAGCAGCGGGGTGTCGCCGTAGCCCGGGCCGGTGGCCTGCGGGAGATAAGTAGAAAACGCGGTTAGTACAAGTTAGGATAGAGTAGTCCCGGCGCAGAGTGGCTGTCTCTCACCAGCGGGCTTGTGGCTGTCACCGGGGCCGATGGTGCAAACGTTGTACGCTGGTGCTCAGGGTCAACGAAATGCTTATTGGGCCTTGCTTGCGTGCTGCACGTGCACGGCACACGCGTAGCACTTCTGCCCGGCCCCACCTGTACAGCACCCCATGCCGTACGGCTACCATATACAGTGCCGTACAGCACCACCCACCAGGATGTACAGCTCCTTGTCGTGGCCACCCAGGAACCGCCCCGTGAGCGTGTTGCACACCACGTTGACTAACGGCCGCCACCCCAGCCTCAGCACGTGGTGCACGGCATCCGCCGACACGTCCTCATCCCCGCCGCCGCCGCCGCCACCGTTCCCACCGCCCCGCACACCCGGACCGGTTGCCTCGCCGCTGCCTCCCCCGCGCCGGCCGGCCGCCGCCGCCGCCGCCGGCCCTGTCCCTCGGGGCTGCTGTGGCAGCTGCCTTCCGCCGGCGGCCCTGCCGCCGCCGCCGGGGGGCATGCGGTGCTGCTCCGCAGCGGACGCGACCTCCCGGTACTGCTGTTGCTGCTGCTGCTGGTCACTCCCAGCGGCCCCCGAGCTGCTCGGCCTCCTGCCGCTGCTGCTCGCAGCCCTACCGCCGCCACCGCCGCCGCCGCCAATGTCCGGGCCTCCGCCGCTGCCTGACGGTCCGCCGCCGCCGCCGCCACCGCCACGGCCGTTGAGAAACATCCCTTGCTGCTGCACGCTGGATGCTAACCCACCAACCAGTACGCCGCTGCTTTCTCCGCTGCCTCCTCCTCCTCGAGCACTGCCTCGCTGGAATGAGGACGAGAGTACGGGCGAGCCCCTGTCGGGGGCCAGCCGAGGGCTGTTGCCGTGCAGCAGCCCGTGGGGTGCGTTTGCCAAGCGGGGACTGGACTGGCAACGCAGGATCTCCTGTTGGGACGGCATCACGTTGATCCGCAGGTGCTGGCGACCAACCTCTGCAGACTGCTGGTACCGCTGCCGCTGCTGCTGCTGACGCTGTGTGTAAGCCTGCCGCAGCAGCAGCTCCAGCACATCGCCGCCGCCGCCTCCCGAGGCCCCATCCAGCACCACCCCCTCAGCACCCGCTCCTGCTCCACACCGTACTCACCCTCCCCGCCAAGGACCAGCCCAGCCGCCGCCGCCGCCGCCAGCGCCGTCCTACCGCTCAACAGCCCGGCCCGGCCGCCGCCGCCGCCACCATTTGCCAGCACCGCAGCCGCCAACTCCTCCAGACGCACCGACCCGTTGTCGCGGGCAGCTGATGATGAAGCCAAGGGCACGGACCGCGGTGGACCCATTGCTAGCAGCTCCCTTGTGGTAAGCAACTGCTCCTGGTCTTGCTTATGCCCCTGCCCTTGCTGCTGCTGCTGCTGCTGTTGTAGGCGGTGGCGTGCCAGTGCTTGCTCCTGCAGCAGCTGCAGCTCACCGCCCCCCAGCGCCACGACCCGCGGGTCACCCACACCAGCACCACCTGCCCCACCAGCAGCTGCGCCAGTCCCCGTGCGCAACAGCGCCCTGGGTAGCCCTGCCTCCCCACTGAGGCTGCCATCTCGCTGCTGCTGCTGCTGCTGCGTCCCCTGCTGGCCCCTCATCAGCCCCCGAAAGTCAGTATCGGCAAGGTCGGCCGCCAGGTGCTCGTCACGCCCGCCCAAGCGCAGCACTATTCCCCGTTGGCCATCCAGCAGCAAGAGCTGCTGCTGCTGCCTTTGTTGTCCCTCCAGACCGTCTCCATCATAGCCCCCAACACGAGGCCCCGGCAGCCCTCTTCCAAAGGCAACGCCGCCGCTCCCCCCACCAGCTCGCTCCGCGTCCGTTCCCTCCCTGCTGCTGCCGCGCCCCTGCACCGCCCCCGCGTCCCCACGCCGCCGCTGCTGCTGCTGCTGCAGCAGCAGCTTCTGCACTAGCTGCACCAGCTCCTCCTGCTCCGCACCACTGCCGCCGCCGCCCCGCCCAACCCCACCACCAGGACCGCCAGCACCAGCACCTCCAGCACCCCCAGCGCTAGCGAGGACCTCCTGCAGCTCCTCATCCGTTGCGGACTGCAGCGCCTGCAGCAGCAGCACACGCTGCTGCTGCTGCCGTCCCTGCCCCTGCCCCTGCAGTGCATGCGCTTGCTGTTGGCCGATGCTTCTGCTGTCCTGCCGTCCGCGCAGCGTGGAGCCACCGGGGCCGCCGCCTTGGCCGTGCCCGGCTCCCCGTCTGCCAAGCAGCAGCAGGGGATCACCGTGGCCCGTCAGCACCTGCTGCTGCTGGCGCTGTCCCAACAGGAGCGCTTCACCGATGCCATCGTCACCATTTCCAGCAGCAGCAGCAGCAGCAGCCGTTGGGTCAGCATTTGCGGCACCAGCAGGACACGACAGGGGCACGAAGCCAGGCAGATATTGCTTATCTCCCGAGCAGAAAAAAAAGCCCTGCTGCCAACCGACCCGCCTGCACGCACAGCGCGTGGCAGGGCACAGGGAGGCATGCGTAAGGTGTTGCGCCGCTCTGCGCCGCCATGTGACCCGTGGTGATTGTTGGGTTGCAGCGCTGGAGCTTGATAGAGTATGCACAAATGCAACAAGGCGGAGGCGTTCGGCGAGGGAGGGCCATCAGCGTGCATGGAGGACCCGGTAGGCATGCATGCATCAGCAGCCACGAGGCCATGTTTGCAACATGTGAACGCTCATGGGGCAATGAGACCTGCGTATTGTGATGGACTTGCTGTAGCATGCATGCATGGAAGGTGGGCATGCACGGCAACTAGAAGTAAGCAGCAGCCAGTCAGTCCACAAGCTGTTCGTCCCCTCGCTCCAAGAACGGGGCAAGCCACCAGGCACATTCAGGTACGCGTGGACATACTCCGCGTCATACCGTAAGTTCCTGTACGGTTGCTTCCTTGCATGCATTTGCAGCGGAGGTCATGCTTGCGCATACAGTACGCAAACGACAGGTGGCGGTGCTACCTAGGCACGCACCGCACCGGCCAAACAGAAACGACTCACCGCAGGTTGAAATCCCAGCGCCCACTCTTTTGCCGCGAGCTGCTCCGCGTGGCTCAGGGCACGCGCGTTTCGTGCGCTGGCGCTGCTGAGGTTGAGGTCGAGCGCTAGGGGCTGAGCTCGGTGGCTATCGCGCCCAAGGTCGTCCTCTAAGCGTCGCCCTTCGCCCGCTGCAACAGTCCGGTGCTGCTGCTGGAACTTCGGGGTCGCCCAGTCGGTCACGCGAACGGCGTTCCCGGCACGTTGCTGTCCATTTGACAGCTGCAGTTGAGCCGGGAGGGGCTTGCGCTGAGCTGCCGCTGCTGCTACTTCGACGTTGCGCGGGGCCGCTCCAAGCAACAGTCCGTTATGTGATATTTGGACCGGATATCGCCCAGACGCATGTCCTGAAGACATGTCGTGTAGCTGCTGTTGGGAGTCAAGCGTGCCGCGTGCACCGTGGTGCACAGCGCGCTCCGTTGGCGACCAATGTGTCCCCGTCGCGCTTCGGCTCGTCGGCTGGGCGCTTCCCTTGCTGTCCGTGTCAACGGGTCCATTGTAATCATCTTCCACATCTCGTCTGTCCATTGAATCTCAAACTTCCATGAACAGGAAAGCCGGTGAAGGAGTTGCCTAGGAGCATTAAGGCATTGCAGGTTGTCCAGTAACAAGGTAGTATACTGTCGTAAGCACTATCAAATAGATCGTCTGGCGTAAGAATTTGTATGAGCTCCTGCCAGGTGTTGGGGGTGTCGGCCTCGTTTTGTCAACCTCGCGCGCAATAGGCGAGTCTGGCCACAACACACTTTTCTTGAAAATTCATGCCATACTTAATTGTATCCCATGCTATTACTCGGAAGACATAGATTGGCGTGAATCTAGTTGGCCGGGTGTGCTACTGACCTCAACGCCCCCCGACTCCCGAGGGGCACTCCTCTTTTCCTGAGAACACTTCACCTGAGCCTCGGGCGGGAAGAACTACATGGATAATGTCCAATTATCAGCTGTACTTTACAAGATATGCTACTTCTCATCGCGAATACGTCGGACGCGAGCGAAAGCCTTACTTTGCAATGGCAACTTAGCACACGCGCAAGATTCACAGGATCAACCGACCTATACTCATGTACTAAATGTCTACTATGGTCAAACGTGCGCATGTTGACTCATGCCATGTGCGTGGCCGGTTACACACCGTGTGGCGTGGCCTGTTACACGCCCCTGGGCCCAGGTGCATATGGTTCAGGCCATAGACATATATAATCGCATAGGATCTCTTGAATTGAATCAAAGCCAGCCGCATAGGATCTTATGTGCAACGCGTTGTCCGCAATGCTCCGCAGCCAGAGGGCTCGACGGTGCTCAACAGCATAACATTCAATTTGATTCCATAAATGCCGGCCGTCAGCGGCGTCTCGTTCTACAGTCGTAGTAGAGCCACGTGTGCGGCGATTGTACATTGTACCTCAACTGCAGGTTCCGAGACACCCCTTTGTTTGCGGCGACGCAGGCGTCTCGATGTATAGCTCGCCGCTTGTTTACGAAATACTAAGTGCCAAATCCTTGTACAACGCCATGCATTGAAGTGGCCTCTATCATTGTTGGCGTCGGAGCGCGCGCGTCGGACAGGGGAGACTCCGCTGGGGAGACTCCGCAGGGTGAGAGCAGGGCGCTCCCCTGCTTGAGTCCCGTGGCGGCGTGGGAGCCGTTGGTGAAAGGCGCGGGCCGTACCCTAGTCCTACGCGTCAACACACAGAAGCGAGCGTGGTTGTATGCTCATAGCCCACCGCTACAGTGGGCAACCCACGTTGCCATGTGCACTGTATCCATGGCAGGGTTGTTAAGCCTTGTTGCTCGGTTGCTCCGTTACTAGGCCGCATGGGCGGGTTTGTTCAGCCAGGTCCAGCGAGCTTTGTTGCACGAACCCAGCTGCTGGTGCCTGTTACCTGTGGCCGGCTGTCCGTGAGTGAACGCCCTTCCCGTCCTCACTGGTGAAAAGGAATGAAAAGAATGAATGAGTGGGAGGATCAGGATTCAGGAAGCTCCCCTCGAAAGAACTTCACGAGAGTTACGACTCGCTCCCCTGCTTCATGGGTGCGTGTGTCAGGTGTGAGGGAGCATCCAGAGGGCAAGCAACCTGCCACAAGCAACCGACCAATAAAGAATAATAGTTTCCCCTGTCGCGTGCGTGTGATGATCGCATCGTGTCATGGGTGTGGCCTGCTGGCCTTCAGGCGTTTGTAACATTGTAAGCCACAGGCACGCACGCACAGTACGGACCGGTAGGCGGGGACGATCACGCAAGGACATACAGGGGAGATCGGGGACGCCTCATCATTTGTCCGTGAGAAGCGTTACAGGGGGCTTGGATTTAAATCCACGGACGCTCACATGGACGTACGCTGCTGCGCAGACAGTTGGACTGCACCGCACGACTGCATCGTAAGTTCGTAAGTGCAGGCCAAACTAGCCCGTACTGTGTGGCGGCTCAGTGCTTCCAGGTGCTTCCCAGCTCTCCCCTGGTGCTTCCGCCCTCGGCCTTTGTTGAGTACGCACGCGTCTGGCGTTGTGCATGCAGCCACTTGGGTTCAGGGGAGCTCCCCCGCCCAGCCAGGTCGCACCCAGTCTAAGGTATGACAGGTAGCCGCATCAGCCTGCGGGGGGATGCACGGCGCCAATGGATCACCTCCAAGTCCGGGGCCTGATCCCACGGTCCTGTCCTGTGGTGTTTCGTTTCAGGCCCTGTCCGTCACGAGGTGTACCTGGGTGTACCCAGTTTGCCGTGTCCGGATCACTAGGCGTTAGGTGGTGCTGGCCTTGCCTGCACTAGTTGGGCCAGGTTGGGCCGGCCTTGGTTTCCCGCCGGCCTGTCCCGTCCCGTCTCCTTGCCTGTGAACCTTGCAACCTTCCCACAGGAGGAAGGGGAGCTCCCCTGCTCCCGCACCTGTGCTGCTCTCTGTGTTGACCGCTATATGTTCATTCCCTTGGTCGACAGCCCGAGCAGGTGGCTTTCCGGAACACCAAGGTTGCCCATCAGTCCGCAGCAGCGGCAGTAGGGGTTGGTTGTCCGAGGGGGAAGGCACAGGGTGATGCGCTGTACCGGTGCCCCCAGCAGGGAGTGCCGCTGGTTACCTCAGCGCCTGCTGCGAGCCTAGGGAGTGCCCTCGTGCCGGTCGCGAGTGCAATTTATGACGTGAACGTCCTCCCGCTGTTGAATTCTGTACTGCGAGTTCAGCAATTGAATATACCAACCAGCTTGTTGTGACTCGCTTTCTTGACACAGCACGCACGAGCAACATGGCCACTTCCAAACCTTTAAAGTGCAGACAAGTGATACCTTGATTTGGAAGTCACCTACTAGTTGTGTCTGTTACAATGCCCCAACTCTTTGCCCGGGGCTTTCGGCTCGGCACGGGCCCAGACCAGGACCGATGGATGGTCGTTAAGAAGATCGGAGAAGGGCAGTTCGCTGAGGTCTATGAAGTCAAGGACATGCACGAGGCGGACGCGCGGGTACGGTTGCTTGGAAGTGCCGTCCCAGTGGCCGTCCCTGCCTGTTCCATGACAAGGAGCCCTTGGATGTGCTGCAGTATGCGCTCAAAATCGAAAGGAGGAGGGATCGGCAGATTGTACGGGTGGAGTACAAGGTGAATGGTACAGCGTGGGGGCCATACCCGGAGGAAACCTCGACGCCCGGGGGGGCCTGGGGCGGGGGCGGGTTCTGGGCAGTGAGGTAGTAGGAGCAAGGCCAAGCCACACGCCTTACTCCTAAAACTGCCCGTCATCACCACACCCAGCGTGCGCATGCCAAGATGGCCTCAAAAAGGAGCTGGTGGGCGGGTCGGGTTTGGGACTTGCCTGCTGACAACCCCGGCCGAGGAAAGGTGACACCCACGGGTGACACCAGGGGGGCACGTGCCTCACTCGGCAAAGCGCTGGCAGTCCTGCACGGTAGGAAACACAACACGCCGGTCTGGCACTTGGCCTGACGCTTGGTACATACGTCTTCGCAACGCAACTTTTCCCTCTTGTGCCTTCTGTGTGCCACCACTACGGTATCCAGCGCCTCTATGGACCCGGCGCACAACCACACCCCAGCCTTGGCCGTGCGCGTTGGTCCACGCCTTGGGTGACACGCCACCCCGACCCCCTGCCTCAACGCGCCCTGCCCACTCGCGCTACCCATACACCTGGCCTTCTAACCCACAATAGAACCTCAAGCGACTGCACCAGTGCAGTCCACCCCTTCCTGGCTCAACCCTGCCCTGCCCTCGAACCTCAACCCACAACCTCAAGCGCCTGCACGAGTGCAAGCCCTCCCTGGCCCCACCCTGCCGATGCCCTTTTCACAACACCATTTACGGCTGCAAGCGCCTGCGCGAGTGCCACCAACCAGTTCTTTGCTGACCCCTGCCCTTTCCCCTGCCCCACAACAGAACCTCAAGCTCCACGAGTGCAGTCCATCCCTTCCCTGCTGACCCCTGCCCTGGCCTCTCAACCCAACCCAGAACCTCACGCGCCTGCACGAGTGCAACCCCTCCCTGGCCCCACCCTGCCGACGCCCTCTTCACAACACGAGTGCTACCCATCACGGCGTCAGTTCCCTGCTGACCCCTGCCCTTGCCCCTGCCCCACAACAGGACCTTAAGCTCCACGAATGCAGTCCATCCCTTCGTGGCTAACCCTGCCCATTGCCCCTGCCCCACAACAGAACCTCAAGCGCCTGCACGAGTGCAACCCCTCCCTGGCGTGCGCCGTACACGCATGCGGTACCTTCGAGGACCGTTTCTACATGATCATGGAGGTACGACAGTACGGCACGAACACGGACTGTACGACACGCACCGCACCTCACATCGTACCCGTCGTGCGTCACGCCGTGGTACCTCACAGATCGCCCGCGAGGCTAGTCGACATGCCAGTGCCAATGCACCAGTGGACATGCATCACTAGCCGCAGGCGTAGGGTTTTGACTTCTGTCAACCTGCTGACTTCTGTCAAGCTGCTGGGCAACAACGTTGCGGAGGCCCGCCGTACCAATATGAGCCCGCACCTCCCCACCGCCAAGGCCCTGGCGTGCGGCACCCAGACCCCTCCCCCTATCTACCCGCCACGCAACCAATTACTCCAATGACCTCCCGGTAATCCGTGCTTGGTACATGTGTAAATGTGTTGGCTGCAATTGCACTGGCTGCAATTGCCCACAAGGTTAAAGTATGCTGATCTCGCCCTCTGATTGCAGCTGCTTGGCAACAACATTGCCGAAGCACGGCGTGCTGCCGGCGGCCGCTTCGACCCCTCCACCGCCAAGGCCCTGGCGTGCGGCACGCTGCGGGCGCTGCAGGAGCTGCACGCAGCTGGCTTCGTGCACCGCGACGTCAAGCCAGCCAACTTCGCGGTCAGCCCGCACTTTGCCGACCCGCTGACAGGTGGGTGTGCTGTGGCGATGCTGTTGCGGGAATCGGAGTGCATTGGGGGGTCCGCTGACAGATGGGTCGTGTTGTGGGTTGTATAGTAGTGGGGCAGCGGCTGCATCAGCTGGTTGCTGTAGGGTACATTCCGGTGAGCCGCTTTGTTGGACGCTGTGCCAGGGGGTGGCCTGGGTGTCAACTGCCAAGGGGCCGCCCGGGGCAGGGGGCCAAAAAGGGCGTGCAGGTGGCCGGGTGCACATGGACGTCAAGGCCGCGAACTTCGCCTGCCCAAGGTTGCGGTCGGGCACCACTGTGCGGAGCCGCTGACGGATGCGTGTACAGGACAGCTGAAACACCAACAGCGTGAACGTATGCAAGTTTGTGTATTTTATGTCTCATACGGTACTCTTGCCGCCGCAGGCGAATGGAAGGTCATTGACTTCGGGCTTGCACGGCGCTACCTCGATGAGGCAGGGGAGGTGCTCCCAGAGCGCCACGACACCGCCTTTCGAGGCAGCACCACCTACGCCTCAGTGTTCGCACACGCGGGGCAGGACCTGGGCAGGAGGGACGACCTGTGGAGCTGGTTCTACTGCGTGGTGGAGATGGTGGAGGGTGAGTGTGGGTTGGGCGCGTGGAGGGGCATGTGTATTAACCAGGTCTGTGTGCGCGTGGGTTTTGGGATGGGAGGGATAGAGACCACCAGTGGAGCTGCTTCCATGGCGTGGTGGAGGGTGAAGGGGGCTGAGTGGGGCGCGTGGAGGGCACTCGTATTGTTTGTTGCGAGGCAGATTCGATGGAGGGCAACAGCGGCAAATGCCAACGCGACTTGTCGGCCTACGGAGAGCGAGGACAGCGGCAGCGATGGAACGAAGGGAATGATTGGAAACCTACTGGCACATTCGCACATACTTGCCGGCCGGGTGACTGGGGTGGCAGCGGCGCACAGTCTCTCAACCGTCCTGAGCGAGCCGTGCTGCGTGGCGCGCCGCTGAGGACCCGGAATTGGTGGAGGGTGGGTGGGGGTATGTGTGTTGTGGGCACGGGGAAGACCTATGGAGCTGCTTCCACAGCGTGGCGGAGGCGGTGGAGGGTAGGTGTGGGTTCCGGCACCTGAAGGGGCGGGCATATGGGTTAACCAGGTCTGTGTGCGCGTGGGTTGTGGGCTGGCTGTGCAAAGGTTGTTTTTCGGAGCCGCTTCTACGGCATCGTGAAAATGGTGGAGGGTGGGCTTGGTTACGGGGAGGGCACGTTGTATTATCGGTTGCGTGCGCTTGTCGGTTACTGCATGGGGGAGTGGTGAAGGCTGGCTGTAGGCGCGTGAAAGGCATGTGGGTTAACCGGCATGCGTGTGCGCGGGTCGTGGGCCGAACGGCCTGTTGAGCTGCAGCGATCCAATCACTCCTCACACAAATGGTGTTTGCAATGTAGTTAGCATTACTCCACACAACTGTTCTGGATCTCATCGCTTTCCCTCCCCCAGGCACCCTTCCATGGCGCACGGACTCCGCCAACGTCAAGGACGACACACCGTCCTCCGCTCCAAACACTCCAACACCAGTAACATAATATGCGTGCAGGTGCAGAGTAGAAATTAATGTTTTTCGTCCCGTGTCATGCAGGCACCCTCCCGTGGCGCACCGACCCCGCCAATGTCAAGGACGACACGCGCGACGCCGTCCTCCGCTCCAAGCAGACCTGCCTGGCCGACCCTAGCCGCTACTTCCGGCACACCCCCGTGCTGCCCCCCCTGGTGGCCCTGGCCAACTACCTGGCAGCCCTGGGCTTCTCTGACGCCCCAGACTACGGGCACATGTACGGCATCCTTAGTCAGCTGCCGGACGATGCCGTACTGCCGCCGCCGCTGGTGGCGGGCGATGCGATGGCGGCGGCGGCGGCGGGGTACGGCGTGGCGGGGCAGGGGGCGCAGGTGAGGTGCGGGGCGAGCGAGGGCGGGATGTGCAGCGGTTGGTGTTCAGGGGACGGTGTTGGGTGGTAGAGGTGTATGCCGGCAGGCATCTTGTGTGCCGTACGGATGTGGGGCAAGGTACACGCTATGTGGGGCAAGGTACACGCTATGTGGGGCCGATACGGGGTCGTTTGCAGCCGTGTCGGCACAGGAAGGGCTGGGGGCGCTGGTAAGCACCTGCGAGCACGCGCAAACGCTTGTGACGTGTTTTTCACATCCCCATTGTTAACTGTTTTCTGCCGCTCCCGCCCTCCAACGGCCCCCCAGCACTACGGCCACGTGCCCCAAATGCAGCAGCAGCAGCAAGGCGCCTACCCACCCTCCAACGCAGCCCACCGGACCTGGCCCCAGCAGCAGCACCAACACGACCAGGCCGCATGGGCAGGGTACGGCCTGCCAGGCGTCGGGCCCCCCGGCAGCACCTCCCCTCACCCAGACGCCCCTCCCCCCTCCCCCCCGCCGCCTCCACTCGACCCTTCCGCCGCTGCTGCCCTCGCCCCGCCGCCGCCGTCGCACCCCTACCCGCTCGCCCACACCTACCCCCCAGCCGAGCTGCAGCCGCCGCTGCCCTCCAACCCGTACTCGTACGGGTACGGGTACGGCACGGGGCCTGCCGTACACGCCGTACAGCAGCCGTTGGCTGACATGGAGCCGGAGCTGGTGGACAGGGTGCTGTTTGAGGCGCTGGGGGAGCGGGGGTGGGGTGCGGTGGCGGGGGGACTGGGGCTGGGGCAAGGGGCGGGGCCAGGGGCAGGGGGGCAGCAGGGGGGCCTGGGGGCTACGGCGGCGGCCCGAGCGAGGGAGGCGGTGCAGGTGGCGGGGCTCGCGGAGTGCGTGGAGCATATGAAGCAGGTGGGCGCGGTTGGCGTAGGTGTGTGAGTGGGGTGTAAAGTACAATGTCGAACGAGATTGTTATCAGATGCCTTGAAGGGGCGGGTGGGACTGCTGTTCGGGACTGCCCAGGCAGTCCGACCCCTTTCCGACTTCTGACTTAGGATGAGGAGCGGGCGCATGTAGGGTGAGGTGCCCGCCGCCGGCCTTTTGCTTTGTGGTGCGGGGCTGTAACGTGCCACGTGTCGTACCCATGCGTTGCGTTGCGGAGTGCGTGGAGCTCATGAAGCAGGTGGGCAGGGATGGTGCAGGTGGAGCGGGGGACTGGGCGTCGGTCTGCGGTTGGGAACGGGTGCGGATTGTTTCAAACGAAGTGGCCCCTGCGCGAGGGAGGGCGAGGACTGCTGGGCCAGTGGGTAAGGTTCGGGAGGGAAGTCCGGCATGGGTTGCGACAGTCTGGCAAGTTGGCACGCCCAGTAAATGCAAGTCCCGTTGGTTTGCCTTTCGTGTGATGTTAAAATGTGCCACGTGTCGGCGCCCACGCGTGCGCGTGCCACAGGGCCACGTGTCGGAGGCGGCGCACGACGCGTCGGCGCGGCTGATGGGCCTGGAGCCGGCCGAGGGCCTGGCCGCCATGGCTTACGTAATGGACGCCATGGCGTGCCACGTGGCGCCCGCCAGCGCCGCAAACGCGGCGGCGGCGCTGGCGGCGTTGGCGTCGTACGCGTCTGACGCGGCGCGGCGGGCGGCAGAGAGGTGGGTAACGGCAACGGTTAACGGTGACGGCCGGCCGTGGTGGGCGTTCAGCCTGGCAGGATCAGGCTTGGGTTACGTGGCAGTTGGTGGATGTAGGCCGTGCGGTCAGTTGACGTTCCAGTGCCATACAGCAAGACCCGAGCAGGCCTCTGGGAATTCCATGGGTAGCTGAGGCAGGGTCGCACAGTGCGCAAGGGTGTTTGAAGGTTGGCAGCTAAGCGGATGGCAGCTATCGGGCAGGTTGCATTGCTAAGGACGGTTGGCGCTGCGTTCACCCTTGTGCCTCGACATGCTCACCTGCCTGCTTTTTGCGCCCTTGCGCCGTCCCGTGGGGTTCCGCAGGTACTGCCGGGCTATGGCGGCGCAGCACCAGCAGCAGCAGCAGCAGCAGCAGAGGCCCGGGCAGCCGCTGGCGGCGGCGGCGCAAGCGGCCCAAGGGGCAGCGGCGGCGGCTGGCGGGATGGGTGGGCCGCAAGGGACGGCTCCTCGCGGGACTCCCGGGCCGTGACCATAGCTCTTGGCGGAAACAAATTAACGTCGGGATGCAAGCTGTGGAGGGCTGCGAGTGAAGGAGGGGCCTCAAGGGGAACACCATGGACTATAAGGCCCCTGCTGATGGGTGGCGCGGTGGTGGCGGCGGCGGCGGTTTGTGTGGTTGTGGCTGATGGTACCCCACCGATTGGCCCACCACATGGAATACCCGGGCTGCGAGGAGTATAGAAGATCGTGCTATCCGCAGCTGAGACAGTGCCTTTGGGGGCGAGATGTTGTTGGGTCTCGCTGGCCGTGGGTGACGCAACGCGCAGGTGCGGGCACGGCCCGGTGGGCATGCGCATGGCCTGGATGGTGCGTACGGGGATGGCAGATGGGTGCTGTATCACAGAGTCCCAGGTGGGATGCACAGGAGGAGCGTTATACGGTTGCAGTGGTGAACACTGCTTAATGCATGGCGTACACAGCGCTTTCGGGCACATGGGCACGGACGCAGCGTTGCAGTACACGGTAGCAATCGGGCCTTTGCAACCTTTCCTCGGTTCCTCCTCTGGGCCCCGTTGGGCTCCTCCGGGAAAGAAGATAGCTCCGGGCTGAACGTGGGGTAATGTATAGCTAGCTAGCTTTCGGCAAGCCGTGGCAAGCTTCAGCGAGCTGCTTTTGGAGACTTGGCCAGATGGCCGCTGCCGTTGAACATTACCTGTAAATGGATAATGGCTAGAGATCCCGTACGCGCGGGCGTGGCGAAGGTCTCCACAGCAGGCAGGCCCGCCACTCGCCCAGGGAAGCTCCCCTGACTTCCGCCTGTTACGGGCCTGGCAGTGGAGCCAAGAGTGGAGCCTGTTTCGGGCTCTTGCGGGGCGAGGACACTCCCCTGCATAGTCCCGTCGAAACGCACGGGCAAATGGTTTGTTGCTGTATACGCCGTGCTCTAGAGTCCACACGCGAGGCGGTACTGCTTCTTTTCATTTGCTTCACTTATGGTCAAGGTATCAGCCATGCCCGGGAAACATGCACTTTGCTGCCACACTAATACGAATGTAATTGTCATACTCGATAATGTATATGTATGATATTACACTCTCTACAATGCACTTCCGGACGAAAGCTGGGCCCCTGATTGGAAAGATGAGCCCTTAGGCAAGCTACGTATATTA
>VFQN01001635.1_pt1 | contig 36768 bp, 34 predicted proteins | sample 3512371 | NCBI WGS metagenome assembly VFQN01 (sample SAMN10412370, study PRJNA504923) | tailings metagenome | isolation source: Replicate 2 from Balatoc abandoned mine | place: Philippines: Itogon, Benguet | collected 2017-08-28
GGATCAGGCCCATGACTTCGCTCATGATGTTGCGGTGATACCAGGGCGGGCGGAAGGTGTGCTCGGCCACCATCCAGCGCGGCGGGAAGATGACGAAGTCGATGTTCGCGGTGCCGGCCTCCTCGGTCGGTGCAGTCAGCACGGTGAAGATCGACGGGTCGGGATGGTCGAAGAGGATCGCGCCGACCGGCGAATAGGTCCTGAGGTCGTATTTGAACGGTGTGTAGTTTCCGTGCCAGGCGACGACGTCGAGCGGGGAATGGCCGATCTCGGTCACGTAGAACTTGCCGCACCATTTGACGTGCACGCGGCAGGGCGTCTCCTTGTCCTCATAGGCCGCGACCGGCGTCTTGAAGTCGCGCGGATTGGCAAGGCAGTTGGCGCCGATCGGCCCGCGGTCCGGCAGGGTGAATTTCGCGCCGTAGTTCTCGCAGACATAACCGCGCCAGGTGTCGCCCTCGCCGATGCGCGCGACCTTGAACATCATGCCGCGCGGGATGAGGCAGATTTCCAGCGGCTCGACATCCATGATGCCCATTTCGGTGAAGATACGGACGGCACCGAGCTGCGGCACGACGAGAAGCTCGCCGTCGGCATTGAAGAAATAGTCGTCCACCATGTCGGCGTTGAACGTATAGGCATGCGCCGCCATGCCGACCTGCGTCAGCACGTCGCCGGCCGTTGTCATGGTGCGGATGCCTTGAAGGAAATTCTGTGTCTCGTCAGACGCCGGCAGCGGGTTCCAGCGCAGCTGGCCGAGCGGCAGGGAATGATCGTCGAGGCAGGGCGCGGTCTTCCAGTGTGGGTAGCTGGCATTGGAGAAGCGGCGGGTGTGGCGCACGCTTGGGCGGATTCGGTAGAGCCAGGAGCGCTCGTTGGTGCCGCGCGGTGCAGTGAAAGGTGATCCGGAAAGCTGTTCGGCATAAAGGCCGTAGTTGCATTTCTGCGGGCTGTTCTGGCCCTGCGGCAGGGCACCCGGCAGCGCCTCCGTTTCGAAATCATTGCCGAAACCCGGCATGTATTTCAGGCTGTTGGCGGCATGATCCGACATGGCTGGTCCTCCTCCTGCAAGGCGCTTGTCCTCAAGTGGTTGCAGATGTAACTGTCCATTTTGTAACCATCAAGGCGCGCCATGGATTTCAAGCTCGAGACATTCCTGCCCTATCGGCTCAATCTCGCCGCCGAGCTGGTTAGCCGGCGCTTTGCCGCGCAATACCGTGCGCGCTACCGCATGACGCGGCCCGAATGGCGGGCGCTTGCCGCACTCGGCGCCTACGGGCACATGACGGCGACGGAGATCGGCGCGAACTCCAGCATGCACAAGACGAAGGTGTCGCGTGCCGTGCGGGCGCTGGAGGAAAAACGCTGGCTGAAGCGGCGCGAGGATTTGGACGATCGCCGGATCGAGCACCTCGAACTGACGCCGGCGGGACGGCGCATCTATGGCGAAATGGTCGTGGTGGCACGGGAGTATGAGCGGGAGCTTGCCCGGCTTCTCGGTGGCGGCGGGCTGAAGCAGCTGGAGGCCGGTCTTGCCGCCGTCGAGGCGAAGCTGGCGGTGCCGACGGTTCGTCGTGTGCCGAAGGACTGACGATACATCAATGCTGTGAAACGATCGACCCTGATCGATTCATATCTTTCGTTGGACGGTGATTCGCGCCTTCGGCAGACTCGCGTCCATGCCCAATACGTCCCCACCCCCGCTGCCCAGCTATCGTTTTCGCCGTATCGATGCGGTGCGCAACATGGCGCGCTTCTATATGCTCTCGTTGGAGCCAACCCTTTTCGGCGAGGTCGCGGTGCTGCGTCACTGGGGCCGTATCGGCACGCACGGCCGGCAGGCGCTGAACCTCTATCCCTCGCTGGCGGAGGCAGAGACGGTGCTCGCGCGACAGGTCGCGCTTCGGCGCAGGCGGGGCTATGTCGAGGCTTGAGGGACCAGATTCGGCGGTCCCGGAAGAAAAATGCAAACTTTCTCGAGTTTTCCCCAGCCGAATCGCGCGGCCTCGATAGGCGACCGATGGTCAATAGGCTAAAGTCTGGATTATTGGGTGCCAGCCCCGTCCCGTGACGGGCGCGTTAACCCTTTTTGCCTTGCCCTGGAGTCAGAATCGCGTCTAAATGCGTTTTAAACCTGCAAATGGGTTTGAAATCGCATTTTGAGATTCTCGACATGAATATGGCCGCAACGTTCGGACGGGCAATTTCCGAGGTCGATCAACTGATCATCGGACAGGCGCACGAACTGTCAGACAAACTGAAGCAGCACCGGCTGGAGATGTTCCCTCCCGTCGCACAGAAGAACCTGCGCCAGTTCCAGCTGAGCGAGGCCGCACATTTCCTGGGCGTCACCAGCGGCTACCTGCGCAATCTTTCGCTGGAATCCAAGGGGCCGCTGCCGCAGGTCACGCCTTCCGGCCGCCGGTCCTATTCGGCCGAGCAATTGCAGGAGATGCGCGAGTATCTGGAGCAGAACGGCCGCGCCGGTCAACGCTACGTGCCGCGCCGGCGCGGCGGCGAGCACCTTCAGGTCATCGCGGTCGTCAACTTCAAGGGCGGCTCCGGCAAGACGACGACGACGGCCCACCTCGCCCAACACCTCGCGCTGACCGGGCACCGGGTGCTGGCGGTGGATCTCGACCCGCAGGCCAGCCTTTCGGCGGTGCACGGCTTCCAGCCGGAGTTCGACGTCAACGAGAACGAGACGCTTTACGGGGCCATCCGCTATGACGACCAGCGGCGGCCGCTGAAGGAAATCATCCGCAAGACGAACTTCCCGGGCCTCGACATCGTGCCGGGCAATCTCGAACTCATGGAGTTCGAGCACGACACGCCGCGGGTTCTCGCGCAGGGCGACCGGAGCGATTATGGCCGGATCTTCTTCGCACGGCTCGATGAGGCTCTGTCGTCCGTAGCCGACGACTATGACGTGGTGGTGATCGACTGCCCACCGCAGCTCGGCTTCCTGACGATGAGCGCGATCTGCGGCGCGACGGCGGTGCTGATCACGGTGCATCCGCAGATGCTCGACGTCATGTCCATGTGCCAGTTCCTGCAGATGCTGGGGGAAGTGCTGAACACGCTGAAGAGCGCGGGTGGCAACATGAACCTCGACTGGCTGCGGTATCTCGTTACTCGCTACGACCCGGCCGACGGGCCGCAAACCCAGATGGTCGCCTTCATGCGCTCACTGTTCAAGCAGCATGTCCTGACCAATCCGATGGTGCGAAGCGTTGCCATTGCCGATGCAGCGCTGACCAACCAGACGCTTTACGAAGTTGACCGGAGTCAGTTCACACGTGCCACCTATGACCGGGCGCTCGAATCCATGGAGGCGGTCAACGCGGAAATTGTTGAACTGATCCACAAGGCATGGGGGCGCTGACCATGGCGCGCAAGAACGTTCTTTCCAACCTGATGTCCCCGACGACGACGGAGCAAGTGGCGCCGGTAATCCCCGGCAACGACGAGCCGCGCCAGCATGTGACCTACAAGGGCATCGGCGCGCTTGGCGCTGTTACGCGCAGTATCGACGCGCTGGCCGCCAAGGCGGATGCGGCAAAAGAGATCGAAGCGAAGTTGACGGCCGGCGAGGTCGTCATCGAGCTTGAGCCCGATCAGATCGAAGAATCCTTCGTTTCCGACCGCCTTGCCCATTCGGACGAGCAGTTCCGTGACCTCGTTGAGGCTATGCGCGTGCGAGGGCAAGACTCGCCGATCCTCGTTCGTCCGCATCCAGCCAAGGACGGTATCTACCAGATCGCCTTCGGCCATCGCCGCGCCAAGGCTGCGCGCCTGCTCGGGCGGCCCGTTCGCGCTGTCGTCAAGGCGTTGACCGACCGGGACCACGTTATCGCGCAGGGCCAGGAAAACAGTGCGCGCGCTGACCTTTCCTTCCTCGAAAGGGCAACCTTTGCCGGGGAGCTGGAGGCGCGTGGCTTCGACCGCGAAACGATCATGGCGGCGCTGAGTGCCGACAAGACGACCGTGTCCAAGATGCTCTCGGTGGTGAACCGCATTCCCAAGACGGTGCGGACCGGCATCGGCCCGGCGCTCGCCATCGGGCGAGACCGCTGGCACGAGCTGGCCACCCGCTTCGACGAGCCCGCCAACGAGGACAGGGCGATGGAGTTCCTGGCCCGCGACCGGGTGAAAGCCCGTGCACCCGAGGACCGTTTCAATCTCGTCATCAGCCACCTTGCCCGCAAGGACGCCCCAGAGGCTGTCGCAAAGCCGGCGCCGGCCGAGTGGGTCCGCAAGGATGGCCCGGTGCGCGCCAGCATCAAGACCACCGGTCGCCAGTACACGATTGCGCTGAAATCCGCGGATGCCTTGGCCTTTGGCGCTTACATTACCCAGAACCTGGACCGCCTCTACGAGGCGTTCCGGACGGAAAATGCAGATAAATCAGGAGATTGATCCGCAAAAGAAAAAGGCCCCCTCAACGTTACCGTCGTGGAAGCCCTTCTCATCGTTTAGCAGCCTGAGAGTCGCACTTCCCCGAATCACAGTCAAGCCTTTTTGGCGCCGGTTCCGGTGATGGGGTTTCTTTTGCCTGTTGAAAAGGTGAAGAGACATGGAGACGGACGGCATAACGACGCCCTTCGGGCGGCGGGCGATGACGCTTGGCATGCTCGCAAGCCAGGCGATCGCAAAATCAGTCCCGCCGGATGCGAGCGTGGACAAGTGGAAGCTGTATCGGTGGCTCTGTGAAGCGCGGCCGAAGCTGGGCATCAGCGACCGGGCGCTTTCGGTGCTGAATGCATTGATGAGCTTTTATCCGAAGACTGACCTTGCCGGAAGCGATGGGCTGGTGGTGTTCCCCTCGAACGCTCAGCTTTCGCTGCGCACGCACGGCATGGCGGAGACGACGCTGCGCCGGCATCTCGCGGCGCTGGTGGAAAGTGGCCTTCTCACCCGGCGCGACAGTCCGAACGGCAAGCGCTATGTGCGACGCGACCAGCAGGGCGCGATCGGTGAAGCCTTCGGCTTTTCACTGGCTCCGCTGCTTGCCCGGGCCGAGGAAATCGAACAGCTTGCCGCCGAGGTGGTTGCCGAGCGCCTGTTGCTGCAGCGGCTGCGGGAGCGTGTGACGCTCGTGCGCCGGGATATTGCCAAGCTGATCGGGACCGCGCTGGAAGACGGGCTTACAGGGGACTGGATGCGTTACGAAGCCGATTTTCGAGTGCTTGTGCTTGCCCTGCCACGCGTACCGACACCGGAGATCCTGGCGCCGGCCCTCGCCGCGCTGGAAGCGTTGCGAGCGGAAATCATCAACCACCTGGAACGGCAGGTTATTTTGAAAAAATCGGCGGGCAGTGCCGGCCAAACTGAGCGGCACAAACAGAATTCAAAACCCGACTCATCCTCTGATTTTGAACCTCGCTTCGAACCGAAGCAGGGCGGCGATGCCGAGAGAGAACTGGAGCCGGTGGCTGTGGAGCACGGCAATGGCGATGAAAAAACGAGCGGACGCTATTCGCAGTGGCCTGTCGATGTCCCGACGCCGGCGAAAGGAGTTCATCCACAGCCGGCGAATATTTCGGATGCGCTCAAGCCCTATCCGCTGGGTCTTGTGCTGCAGGCGTGCCCGGAAATCGTCGCCTTCGGTCCGGGTGGAGCGATATCGAGCTGGCGCGATCTGATGACCGCGGCGGTGGTGGTGCGCTCAATGCTGGCGGTCAGCGCCTCGGCCTATGAGAACGCCTGTGCGATCCTCGGGCCGGAGAACGCAGCGACGGTCATTGCCTGCATTCTTGAACGCGCCGGGCACATCAACTCGGCGGGCGGCTATTTGCGTGACCTCACCCGGCGGGCGGAACGCGGGGAGTTTTCGCTCGGGCCGATGCTGATGGCGCTGACGCGGGCAACCGAGAAGCCAGTACGGCAGGTGGGGTGACGGTGCCAGGGCGGTACACGAAATTCACTTTGGAAACCGGGCATTAACCATGGATTCCCTAATCATGGGGGGAAGACAAGGAAGCCCGAATCAATGCCCCCATATGCCGCGATCCAGCCGCACCGCCGCTCTGTTGCCAACGAGAATGGACCGGTCGTCCCTTTTCCCGCCGAACGCCGCACGGCCCATGTCCGCCGCTGTGCCGGGGAACTGGGTGGCCTGCATGGCGATGAAGCGCGGCTATACTGGGTGAAGGTGTGCCGTGAACTTGCGGCCGAGCTGCAGAAGCTTGGATCGAACGAAAACCAGGCACGGGCCGCCGTCTTCGCCTTTCAGGACGAGGTGCAGCAGGAACTCATGCGCCTGCATCAGGCCGATGAGGCCTGATCTCAAATAAGCCCGGAAGCGGTTCCCGCCAACCCGAGCGAAAACACGCCGAGGCAGATGGCTGCAACGCGGTAGACAAGTTGCGGCGACAGAACCGGCGCGCGACCAATCAGGCTGCCTAGAACGAGAAAACTCGTGCCAGCGCCCGCAACCAGCAGGCTGAACAACCCTATCGCCGGGGCGATCTGCGAAAGCGGGCCGTGCGGCATGATGACGAGACCGATAATCGGTGCTTTCGGGTTGAGGACGGTTGTCAGGAAGACCTGACCGATGGTTACGGTAGAGGCACTGTTCGGGGTCGTCTCGCTGGACGAGACGCGCCAAAGCCGAATAGCCAGAAAAAGCACCCACAAGGCAGCCACGAGCCGAAGGGTGACGGCAAGCGCCGGGCGCCCTTCCAGCAGAGACGCGGCAATCGTTGCCAGTAGCATGACGACGACAAGATAGCCTGCAAGCTCCCCGATCAGCAGCGGGAGGCTCGAGCGGAATCCGCGCGCTGCGGCGCCGACCGTCAGAAGGGTGTTGGTCGGTCCAGGCGTGAGCAGCAGCGCGAGAATAGCGACGATGAAAAAGCTGTCCGGCATGAGTGTTCCACGGGTGGGGAGGATTTGTACGGCTCCACCCTAGGCACTTCCTGCACCGCGGCCTTGATCTCCGTCAAGAGCGCGGTGTCTTCCCCCGCATGCGAAGTCCCGGTAAGGATCGGATCAAGATCACGAGAGGGAGACGACAATGACCGAGATGATTGCGGACGACATCCGCCGGCTGGAGGAACAGGAGCGCCTTCTCCGGTTCAGCCGGTTCAGCCCGGACGATGCCTGGGCGCTCGGCAATCGGGTTCGCGAGACGGCGCTCGCCCGTGGCGCGGGTGTGGCGATCGATATCTCCCTGCGTGATCGGCCGTTGTTTCATTGCGCCCTCCCCGGAACATCGACCGACAATGTCGAGTGGGTCCGTCGCAAGCGAAACACGGTGCTGCGGCTCTGGCACTCCTCCTACCTCGTCGGGCGGAGGCTGGCGCTTTCCGGCCGGGACCAAATGGAAGCGCATAATCTCCCGCATGCCGACTTCGCAGTGCACGGCGGCAGCGTCCCGCTCTTCGTAGCGGATCTCGGCTGCGTGGGAGCCGTTACGGTTTCGGGCGTGCCACAGCGCATAGACCACGCCATTGTCGCGGATGCGATCGCCGGCTTCTTGAACATCGACCTTGGTGAAGCCCGCTTGCCGGACTAGCGTCCCTCCCCTCCCCTCCCCTCCCCTCTAGGAAAGATAGACCCGGCTCATTAGGATAAGCTGCGGCCGCTTGGCCGGGAGGAAGCGGAGAGGAGCCGTCGTTCCGTGAAATTGCGTCATGCCCTGGCATTCGTGATCCTGCCGATCGTCGTGGTGCTCACCATCCTGCAAGGCGGCGCGCTGTTGACCCGCAGCTACATGGGCGAAGCCTCCTTGCAGGCCGGCACGACGCTTCGCCTTGCGGTTGCGGCGCTCGGCGGGCATCTCAGCCGCTACGAGCCCCTGCCCGCGCTGATCGCTGATCACGACGACATCGAAGCGCTGCTCCAGGCGCCCGCGGACCCGGAGCTGCGCCGGACCGCAAGTCAATACCTCAAGGAGATCAACAGCCTTCTGGAGTCCTCGGACATTTATGTGATGACGCCGGACGGCAACACGATCGCGGCCAGCAATTACGAGGCGCCCGGAACCTTCGTCGGCCAGAATTTCGACTACCGTCCCTACTTTCAGGAGGCGATCGCGGGTCGGCAGGCAAGGTTCTATGCGCTTGGTACGACATCGCTGAGACGGGGGTACTATTTCTCCTCGCCGGTGGAAGTCGGCGGTACTATCCTCGGTGTTATCGTCTTCAAGGTGGACATTGACACCATTGAGGCTTCCTGGCGCGGTGGCGAATACGAAATCTTCGTCGCAGATCCCGAAGGCATCATCTTCATGACGGGGAACGAAAAGTGGCTCTACAACGGCATTCTGCCGTTGGACGCCCCTCGCCTCGCCCGTACCCAGGCTTCCCGGCGCTACGCCGAAGCGGCATTGAAACCCCTGCCCGTCACCGAAAGTGTTTACTACGGTCAACATTTGATGCGGATCGCCGGTGAAGGCTCGACGCGGGAATATCTGCAGCTCTCGCAATACATGCCGGAGGCGGACTGGACCGTGAATGTGCTGCTCGACACAGCCTCGGTGCGCACGCAGGCCCGGACCGCCCTCATCGCCATTCTGCTGTTCATCTGCCTTGCGGGCCTTGGACTTGCCGTGCTCTGGCAACGTCGCGCCCGGGTCGTGGAGCGGCTCCGGCTCCAGGAGGAGGCGCGCAATGAGCTTGAGCGGCGCGTCGAGGAGCGCACTGCCGATCTCGCCCGCGTCAACGAACAGATCGAACTCGAAGTCGCCGAACGACGGCTGACCGAGCAGGAGCTGCGCAAGACTCAGGCCGATCTCATCCAGGCCGGCAAGCTTGCCGGTCTCGGCCAGATGTCAGCCGCCCTCTCCCATGAACTCAACCAGCCGCTTGCCGCGGCGAAAACCTATGCGGACAGCGCGGCGCTGCTGATCGATCGGGGCCGTGTGCCTGAAGCGCAAGATAATGTCCGCCGCATCTCCGCCCTCGTCGACCGCATGGCCTCGATAAGCCGTCACTTACGCAACTTTGCCCGCAAGCCGAACGAGAAACTGGGAGCCGTTCCCCTCCCCGATGTCATCGCCGATACGGTGGAGATCGTCACCCCGCGGCTGAAGGCGGCGGATGCGAAGCTGGAGGTCGCACTTGATGAGCAGGCATTCGTCGTGCGCGCCGGGCCGGTCCGCCTCCAGCAGGTGCTTGTCAACATCATCAGCAATGCGGCCGATGCGGTCGAGGGACTGGATGACCGGCTGATCCGGCTTTCCGCGCATCGCGAAGGCGATCATGTCATCATCGAAGTGCGCGATCACGGACCGGGCGTACCGGCTGCAATTGTCGATCGTATCTTCGATCCCTTCTTCACGACCAAGGGCGTCGGCAAGGGACTTGGCTTGGGTCTCTCCATTTCTTATAATATTATCAAGGACTTCGGTGGAAGTCTCTCTGCAGTGAGCCATCCCGACGGAGGCGCTGTTTTCCGTATTACGCTCGATGTCGCAACCCCTGCGCAGGAGGCGGCAGAATGAGCGGACCGCGCATTCTGCTGATCGACGACGAAGAAGAGATGCGCCGCTCCTCGGCGCAGGCCCTCGAACTGTTCGACCTGACGGTGGATACCTTTGCCAGTGCGGAGCCGGTGCTGGAACTCGTCGGCTATGCCTTCGACGGGGTTGTCGTCAGCGACATCCGCATGCCCGGCATGGACGGCATGACGCTGTTGCAGCGCATTCGCGAGGTGGATCCGGAAGTCCCGGTTATCCTGGTGACCGGGCATGCGGATGTGCAACTTGCCGTCAGCGCCATGCGGGCCGGCGTCTATGACTTCCTGGAAAAGCCGTTCACGGCGCAGCATCTCGCCGGCATCATCCGCCGTGCGATGGACCGCCGCAGCCTGGTGCTGGAGAACCGCCGCCTGCGCGCCGTCGCCGGCAAGCGGGACGACATCGAAGCCCGGCTGCCGGGTCGAACGCAGATCATGGTGGACCTTCGGTACAGGTTGAGAGCGATCGGCGCGACGGATGCCGATACGCTGGTGATCGGCGAGACCGGGACCGGCAAGGAAGTGGTGGCACGCGCGCTGCACGATATCAGTGCCCGCGCAAACCGCCCCTTCATCGCCATCAACTGCGCAGCCCTGCCGGAAAACCTCATCGAGAGCGAGCTCTTCGGCCACGAGGCGGGAGCCTTTCCCGGCGCCCTGCGGCCGCGCTTCGGCAAATTCGAACACGGCCGTGGCGGCACCATCCTGCTGGACGAGATCGGCTCCATGCCCTTCGACCTGCAGGCAAAGTTTCTGCGCGTGCTGCAGGAACGGGTCATCACCCGTCTCGGCTCGAACGAGCCCGTGCCGCTCGACGTGCGCTTCATTGCGACCAGCAAGGTGGATCTGGCGGCGGAGGTGGCGGCCGGACGGTTCCGGGCCGACCTCCTCTATCGGCTCAATGTCGCGACGTTGCATGTGCCCTCGCTCGCGCAGCGCCGGGCGGATATTCCCCTGCTCTTCCTCCAGCTTGTGCGCGAGGCCGCGGCGCGATACGGCCGCAGCGACATTGACGTTCCCCCGCAGTTGACGGCGGACATTGCCGGCCGGAGCTGGCCGGGCAACGTGCGGGAGCTGCGCAATTTCGCGGACAGGCTCGTGCTGGGGCTCGATACTGCGCCGGACGAGGCGTCGCCGGAGTCCGCACCGCAGCGCCTTGCCGACAGGGTCGCCGCCTATGAGCGAGGTTTGATCGCCTCGGCACTGGCTGCCCATGGCGGCAGTCTGAAGCCTGTTTACGAGCAGCTCGGGGTCTCCCGCAAGACGCTTTACGAGAAGATGCAGAAGTACGGGCTCGATAAAAATTTCGCGTCTGGGCTGCTTCAGGACGACATTTGAGGCGTTGGTGGGTGGATTTCCACCCACTCGTGTGCAGGTTTGTTCCCATCTCCACCCATCGTGCCAAGTTTACGGCGGTAAACTCGCCCGTAAAATTCCCTCGCCGCTTGCCGACTCGCCATCCCGGAGGCCCTTCTAGGTCATCCAGAACCGGCGCGGGAGGAGCCACGTCGGCTGGGCATTTCATCGGGAGGATTTGATGAAGACATTGAAAGCCCTGTTCGGCGTCTCGGCCGCACTCGCCGTATCGCTGCTCGCCACGTCGGCACTCGGCCAGACCTATCCGGAACGGACCATCACCATGGTGGTGCCCTTCTCCGCGGGCGGTCCGACCGATACGGTCACCCGCCTCGTTGCAGAAGCGATGTCAAAGGATCTCGGCCAGCAGATCGTGGTCGAGAATGTCGGCGGCGCCGGCGGCACGCTGGGTGCGGGCCGTGTGGCCAGCGCAGACCCGGACGGTTACACGCTGCTGCTCCACCATATCGGCATGGCGACCAGCGCGACGCTCTATCGCAAGCTCGCCTATGACACTTTGAACGCCTTCGAATATGTCGGCCTCGTCACCGATGTGCCGATGACGATCGTCGCCCGCAAGGATCTCGAGCCGACGGACCTCAAGGGCCTGATTGACTACATGAAGGCGAACAAGGATACGGTGACCGTGGCCAATGCCGGCATCGGCGCGGCCTCGCATCTGTGCGGCATGCTGCTGATGAGCGCCATGCAGACGCAGTTCGTTACCGTTCCCTACAAGGGCACCGGCCCGGCGATGACGGATCTGCTCGGCGGCCAGGTCGACGTGATGTGCGACCAGACGACCAACACGACGAAGCAGATCCAGGGCGGCACGATCAAGGCCTATGCGGTGACCTCCCCTGCCCGGCTCGGCAATCTGCCGGATGTCCCGACGGCGGAAGAAGCCGGTCTCTCCGGCTTCCAGGTCGGCATCTGGCACGGCGTCTATGCGCCCAAGGGTACGCCGGCTGACGTGACGGAACGCCTGTCCAAGTCGCTGCAGGCCGCGCTGAAGGACCCCAACGTCGTCGCCCGCTTTGCCGAACTCGGCACGGCGCCGTCGGCAGAGGCAGACGCAACGCCGGCTGCCCTGAAGGCAAAACTCGAAGGCGAGATCGCGCGCTGGAAGCCCGTCATCGAGGCGGCCGGCCAGTACGCTGACTGAGGTCAACCGCTGCGGTCGCGTGTCGTTTCCGTCGAGATGACGGAAACGACACGGCGGTGCACGGAGCGGCTCGCGGCGGCAGCCGATGCCGCCACGAGCCCTGACCGCCTGTGCGGCCCGTCCCGGCCGCTGGAAGAGGGGAACCCATGAAACAATTACAGTTCGACGGTACCAATGCGATCTGCGGCCTGACCTTTATCGCGCTTGGCGGCTTCTTTATCTATCAATGCCTCAACCTTGAGCTCGGCACGGCTTTCCGCATGGGGCCGGGTTACTTCCCGTTGATCCTCGCCGCGATTCTGACGCTGCTCGGCGTCGTCGTGCTGGTGCAGGCGACACGGGTGCAGGGCGAGCCCATGGCCCCGCTGGCGCTGCGCGGCATGCTGTTCATTCTGCCGGCGCCCGTTTTCTTCGGGCTCACCGTGCGCGGGCTCGGCTTCGTGCCGTCGCTGTTCTTCGCCGCGCTCATCGCCGCCTTCGCCTCGACGCGCATGAAGCCGCTGATGGCGCTGGTGCTCGCAGGGGCGATCACGCTCTTTTCCGTCCTGGTGTTCAGCTACGCCCTCGGGTTGCCGTTCGAACGCTTCGGCCCCTGGACCCGGCTTTAGGAGGCGCGCATGGATCTTGTCAGCAATCTCGCGCTCGGCTTTTCCACCGCGGCCTCGCCGGAAAACCTCGCCTTCTGCCTGATCGGCGTGCTGCTCGGAACGTTGATCGGCGTTCTGCCCGGTATCGGCGCGACGGCGACCATCGCCATGCTCCTGCCGATCACCTTCAAGCTGGAGCCGGTCTCTTCGCTGATCATGCTCGCCGGCATCTACTACGGCGCGCAATATGGCGGCTCGACCACGGCGATCCTGATCAACATGCCGGGCGAGTCTTCATCCGCCGTGACCGCCATCGACGGTTATCAGATGGCTCGCAAGGGCAGGGCAGGAGCGGCGCTCTCCATCGCTGCGCTCGGCTCGTTCTTCGCCGGCACGGTCTCCACCTTCCTCGTCGCGATCTTTGCCATTCCCCTGACAGCCATCGCACTCGAATTCGGCGCTGCCGAGTATTTCTCTCTGATGGTCGTCGGTCTGGTTTCCTCCATCGCGCTGGCCCACGGCTCGATCGTCAAGGCACTGGCCATGGTGGCGTTGGGCTTGCTGCTCGGCCTCGTCGGTACGGACATCTATACCGGCACGCCGCGCTTCACCCTCGGCATTCGCGAATATGCCGACGGGCTCAACTTCGTTGCCGTTGCGGTCGGCGTCTTCGGCATCGCCGAGATCCTGCGCAACCTCGAGGGAGAGAAGACACGCAGCCTCATCATGGCCAAGGTGTCCGGGCTCTGGCCGACGAAGGACGACTTCCGGCGCATGGTCGGCCCGGTGCTGCGCGGCACGGCCATCGGCTCGGCGCTCGGCATCCTGCCGGGGGGAGGGGCGATCCTCGCGGCCTTCGCGTCCTACACGGTGGAAAAACGTGTATCGGATCATCCTGAAGAGTTCGGCCACGGCGCGGTTGCAGGTGTCGCCGGACCGGAATCGGCCAACAATGCGGGTGCCCAAACCTCGTTCATCCCGCTGTTGACGCTCGGCATCCCCGCCAATCCCGTCATGGCGCTGATGGTCGGGGCGATGATCATCCAGGGCATCGTGCCGGGGCCGAATGTCGCGACCGAGCAGCCGACGCTGTTCTGGGGCATCATCGCCTCGATGTGGATCGGCAACCTGATGCTTGTCGTGCTGAATCTGCCGCTGATCGGCCTCTGGGTGAAGCTGCTGACGGTGCCCTACTATGTGCTCTTCCCGATCATCATGGCGTTCTGCTCGATCGGGGTCTACAGCGTCAACTCGAACGTCTACGACCTCTATGCGGTCGCGCTGTTCGGCCTTGGCGGGTATCTGCTGGTCAAGTTGCGCTGCGAGCCGGCGCCGCTGCTGCTCGGCTTCGTGCTCGGGCCTTTGCTGGAGGAGAACCTGCGCCGCGCCATGATCCTGTCGCGCGGCGACCCGACGACCTTCGTCACACGTCCTATCAGCGCAATCCTGCTGGCACTGGCGCTGGCGGTTCTCATCATCGTCTTCCTGCCTTCGGTCAAGAAGAAGCGTGAAGAGGTTTTCCAAGAAGAAGACTGAAACAGGAAAACCTGCGGGGGAGGGGAGGAGTGGCGACGAGCCGCTCCTCCTCGCATTTTAGCGATATTGCATTGCGGCAGAAACCGGGTTAAAAAACTTGAGGAAAAATAGAAGGAATATCAGCAGGGGAAGATGACGTTCCAGCCGCGCATGCAGAACAGGATCGAGGGCTTTTCCGTCGTCGGCGGTCTCAACCGTCGTCACTGGAACGGCATCGTCGCTGATGTCTGGGATGTCGAATGCGCGGCCCATGCAGGCGGCTATTATGTCGGCCGGGACCCGCGGCTTTTCATCCTGCTCGACAAGCAGGGGCCGGGCGATTCTCGCATTCGCCTCGCGCCCGGGGGGAGCGAATCCGTCGAGGACTGGCGGCATTGCCCGATTGCCTACATCCCCGCGAATTTTGAACTCTGGGCGGACCTCGCCGATCACCAGTTCCTGCGCCATCTCGACCTGCATTTCGATGTGGAAACGGTTGGCCGGCGCCTGGCGGAGGATCTCGATCCGGAGCGGCTCGCCATCCCGAAGCTGTTCTTCTCCGATGACCGCCTGTTTTCGCTGGCGCAGCTCATCGCTGCCGAATGCATCAATCCGTTGCCGCTGCATGATCTCTATGGCGACGGTCTGGCGCTGGCGCTGATCATCGATGTCATGAAGTTGGGTAAGATGCCGGGCCGTAAGCGCGGCAAACTGGCGGGCTGGCAACTTCGTCGCGCGACCGACTTCATTGAAGAAAACTGCTTGCGCAACATCCGGCTGGAGGAACTCGCCAGCCTGATCGGCCTGTCGCAATCCCATTTCAGCCATGCCTTCAAGGCATCGACTGGCATTGCGCCCCATCAATGGCAGGTGAACGCGCGGCTGCGCCGGGCCAAGCAATTGCTTTTGCAAGGTGATCAGCCTCTGACGGAGATCGCCGTCGAGACCGGATTTGCCGACCAGGCGCATTTCACCCGGGTTTTCCGCAAGAATTTCGGCACGACCCCGGCCCATTGGCAGAAAGTGCAGCTGACCTGAGCTTGCGCGGTCGGGCGATTGTTCGCTCCGTGGAAAATTGCCCAAGAACGTACAATTTTCGCGGAATGCGACAAGCCCGATCGTTAAAACTGAGTTAAGCACTCACCTTATTGTTGGAAGACCGTTCTGGCTGGCGAACGGGTGAGTGGGGTATGCGCAGATGATGATGAAATCGAAGGGGCCGGCGCCGCGGGCAAGGCTTTTGGCGGGTGTTGCAATGTCCATGCTCGCCGGGCTGGGCCATGCCGCGGCCCAGGACAGCACGACGCTCAATCCCGTAGTCGTCGAGGGGACCGGCGGGGAAGGGGAGGCCTCTGCGACGGGACCTGTCAGGGGTTATGTCGCCAAGGTGTCCGCTACCGGCTCGAAATCCGATACCGCGCTTCGCGATATCCCCCAGGCCGTTTCGGTCATCGGCCGGGATGAACTCGAGGACCGCGGCGTCGTCGGCAAGGTGGACGAAGCGCTGCGCTATACGTCCGGCGTCTTCGCCGAACCCTTCGGCTCCGATCCGGACACGGACTGGATCTACATTCGCGGTTTCGATGCCAGCCAGACAGGGCTTTTCCTCGATAGCCTCAATCTCTTCAGTTATTCGTTCGGCAATTTCCAGGTTGATCCGTTCTTCCTCGAACGAGTGGAAGTGCTGAAGGGGCCGGCCTCCGTGCTCTACGGCGCGGCCAATCCCGGCGGTCTTGTCAATATGGTCGGCAAGCGGCCGCTCGAGGAGAAGCTGGTCTACAGCGAGATCGGCGTCAACAATTACGGCAATGCCTTCGCCGGTTTCGACGTCAACACGCCGCTTGGGAGCGGCGTCAATTTCCGCCTTACGGGCAAGCTTGCGGGCGGTGACCAGACGACCGACTATTCGGAAGACTTGCGCGGCGGGATCATGCCGCAGGTCACCTGGCAGCCGGACGATGCGACGAAGCTCAACGTCTACGCCTTCTACAGCGCCATGGACCAGGTGCATGTCGGCAACGGCTTCTATCCCTACTACGGGACCGTGGAATCGGCGCGCTTCGGCAAGATCGATCCGGAAGGTTTCTATGGCGAGCCGTCGTCCGATGATGGCGGTTACCAGCAATTCCTGCTCGGCCACGAATTCGAGCACACCTTCGACAACGGCTGGACCTTCTCGCAGAACGGTCGCTACGGTCACCTCTCGAAGGAGGAGACCATGGCCTACATTTACGGTTACTACAACCGGGACACGGATGCAGGCTGGCTGGAGCAGCCGGCTGGCAGCACGGATACGTTTACCCGCATCGGTTTCCATGGCGACACCGAGGTGGATACCTTCGCGCTCGACAACCGCCTGAATGGCACGTTCCAGACGGGCGGGCTGGAGCACGACCTGACGGTCGGTCTCGATTTCAAATACTACAGGATCGACCAGACCCAGGCCGCGGGCGGTGCGACGCCGATTGACGTGCTCGACCCGCTCTACGGTGTCGCTCAGGGGGACAAGTTCGTCTATCTCGATCAGGTGTTGACGCAGCGCCAGGTCGGCCTCTATGCGCAGGATCAGATCCGCTTCGGCGGCGGCTTCATCGCCACCCTGAACGGGCGCTACGACTTCGTGCGCACCGAATCCGATGCTGCGGTCGGCTATAGCTACACCTCCGACGACAAGGCCGCGAGCGGCCGTGCAGGCCTCGCTTACGAATTTGCCAACGGCTTTACCCCCTATGCCAGCGTTTCGACGTTCTTCCTGCCAGTTATCGGTGCAAGCGCGACAGCACCGATCAAGCCGGAGGAAGGCTATCAGCTCGAAGGCGGCTTCAAGTACGAGCCGACGGGCTTTGACGGCATGCTCACGGCTTCGGTCTTCCATCTCGTAAAACAGAACTGGACCGTCACCGACCCATTGACCTTCCTGCAGTCGCAGATCGGCGAAGTGACCTCGACGGGGATCGAACTGGAAGCGAAGGCGCAGATCGCCAACGACTGGAGGGCGACGGCGGCCTTCACCTACCAGAAGCTGGAAATGACGGAACACGCCGACCGGACCCTGATCGGCAACAGCCCCTATCTGGTGCCGGAAGTCACCGCATCGCTCTGGCTCGACTACACTATCCCGGAAGGCGCCCTGGAAGGGCTCAGCGTCGGCGGCGGCGTGCGCTACCAGGGCGAATCCTGGGCGGATTACGCCAACACCAAGAAGGTGCCGGACGTGGTGCTCGCCGACGCGGCGCTGCGCTACGAGAAGAATGGCTGGGGCGCGGCGCTCAACGTCACCAACCTCTTCGACAAGGAGTATGTGAAGGGGTGCCAGACCACCATGGTCTGCGGCTACGGCGATGGCCGTACCATTACCTTCAAGCTCAGCCGCAGCTGGTAAGGGGCAAAGGCGCGCTGGAAAGTCCCGACGCGCCTTTGTCGTTTCAGCCAATCAGCGCCAGCCCAGCGCCGGTGCTACGTGCTTCAGGATGGCCTCGATGACATGGGCATTGTACTCGACGCCCAGCTGGTTCGGCACGGTCAGGAGCAGTGTATCGGCCTCCCGGATCGCCTCGTCGGCGGCAAGCTGCCCGATGAGCTTGTCCGGCTCGTCGGCATAGGAGCGGCCGAAGATCGCCCGCGTCTGGTCGTCGATGAAGCCGATCGAATCCGCCTCCTTGCCGCCGCGGCCGAAATAGGCCCGGTCGCGGTCGTCGACGAGCGCGAAGATACTGCGGCTGACCGAAACACGCGGTGTGCGGCTGTGGCCGGCTTCCTTCCATGCCTCGCGATAGGCGCGGATCTGCGCCGCCTGCTGGACATGGAACGGCTCGCCCGTCTCGTCGTTCTTCAGCGTCGAGCTCTGCAGGTTCATGCCGAGCTTCGCCGCCCAGACGGCGGTGGCGTTCGAGCTTGCACCCCACCAGATGCGCTCGCGCAAGCCCTCCGAATGCGGCTCCAGTCGCAGGAGGCCGGGCGGGTTGGGGAACATCGGCCGCGGGTTCGGCTGTGCGAAGCCTTCGCCTTTCAGCACATCCAGAAACACTTCGGCATGCCTTCGCCCCATGTCGGCGTCGCTCTGGCCTTCCTGCGGCTGGTAACCGAAGTAACGCCAGCCGTCGATAACCTGCTCGGGCGAGCCGCGGCTGATGCCGAGCTGCAGGCGTCCACGGGAGATGAGGTCAGCCGCGCCGGCGTCCTCCGCCATGTAGAGCGGGTTTTCGTAGCGCATGTCGATGACGGCCGTGCCGATCTCGATCCTGTCCGTCTTCGCGCCGACGGCGGCAAGGAGCGGAAAGGGGGAGGCGAGTTGCCGGGCGAAATGATGCACCCGGAAATAGGCACCGTCCGCGCCCAGTTCTTCCGCCGCGACGGCAAGGTCGATCGACTGGAGCAGCGTATCGCCGGCCGAGCGGGTCTCGGATTGGGGGGAGGGGGTCCAGTGCCCGAAGGAAAGGAAACCGATTTTCTTCATGGATGTTTGCCTCGACGCCGGTGCGTCCGTTGGGATGGGTGTCGCCGGCGAAGATGGGGTATCGGGCAAGGCTTGAAAAGGTGTGGAACGAGAACGCTGCGTTCACCGTTCGATGCTTTTGCGCTGGTAAAGGCTACGGCAGGGTCAGGCGGTCACCGCTTGTTTGGATGGTTCCGGGTTCAGGAAAACTGGCTTTGTCCAGAGGTTCGAAAGAAACTCTATGCACCCTGTGCGGTTTTCCCTGGAAAAGATTCAAGAACTGCACATTACGGAAACGTCGCCAATGCGATCCCCGCCATGCTCAGTGATATTTTTCCCGCTCCCGCAGGAGGATCGCCGGGGCGTTCAGCCCGGCGATCGGTTGGTTGACGTCTGCCGGAATGTCTCCGGTCAGCTGGAGATCGAGATAGCGCGCGCAGCACACCCTCAGGAAAGATGTGAAGTTTCCGAGGTCGTGGCCGGCATCGATCGATTCATGGTGCAGCTTGGTGATCAGCTGCGTCACGTTCATGCGATCGCGGCGCGCGATCTCCTCGAGCTTCGACCAGAAGAAATTCTCCAGCCGCACGCTCGTCACCATGCCGTCGATCCGCAGCGAACGCGTGGTGCTCTCCCAGAGCTTCGCATCCGCCTTGATGAACAGCTCGCACATCCCGGCCTCCTTGCCCGTCTCTTCAGGCAGCGTCTGTTTGTAGCAGGGACGCGGCGTCCAGCACAGCCATGAACTGCCGCAGCCAGGAAGGGTGTGCCGGCCATGCGGGTGCGGTGACGAGGTTGCCGTCGGAGACCGCATCGTCGATCGCGATATCCGCATAGATGCCGCCGGCAAGTTCCACCTCAGGGCGGCAGGCGGGATAGGCCGAGCAGGTCCGGCCTTTGAGGACGCCGGCGGCTGCGAGAAGCTGGGCACCGTGGCAGATGGCGGCCACCGGCTTGCCGGCTTCGAAGAAGTGCCGCACCGCCTTGATGACCTCGGGGTTGAGGCGCAGATATTCCGGCGCGCGGCCGCCCGGGATGACCAGCGCGTCGTAGTCTTCGGCGTGGATGCTGGAGAAGGTGGCGTTGAGGGTGAAATTGTGGCCACGTTTTTCGGTATAGGTCTGGTCGCCCTCGAAATCATGGATGGCGGTCGCGACGGTCTGGCCGGCATTCTTGCCGGGGCAGACGGCATGCACGGTGTGGCCGCAGGCAAGCAGCGTCTGGAACGGGACCATGGTTTCATAGTCCTCGGTGAAGTCGCCGGTGATCATCAGAATTTTCGAAGCTGGCATCTGTTTCCTCCCAAAACCAATGGGAGGAGCTTAGCAAGGCCGGCATGCGAGCGGGTACTATGGGAATACTACAGTGAAGATTCAGCGATAGCGCCGTCAGACACCCTTGGCCACCATCGTGTAGATCTTGCGGGTTCGCTCGTGGATCGTCCATTCGCCGCGCCAGCCGAGCGGCAGCACGAACATTTCACCCGCCCCGATTTCCCGGCTCGTGCCGTCAGTATTGTGCAGCGATACACGGCCGGTGAGGATGTGGCAGATTTCCGCAATCTCGCTGCGGTCGGCGGTGAAGCGGCCGGGGGTGCATTCCCAGATGCCCGTCTCCATCTTGCCGTCCGGGCTCGTCCACAGGGGCAGCGTTGCCTCCTGCTGCTCGCCCTCGATGGAGGTGGGTTTTGCGACGAATGCGCCGATATCGCGTTGGAGGAGGTCGCCGAAATTTTCGAAGCTGATCATGGTTCGTCCTGTCTCTGGCTCAATGGCCTGTGATGGTGTCGGCAAGCGCCGCGAGTTTCGACGTGTGCGGCAGGCCGGCGAACTCGCGCTCGTCGGCGATGCGGTAAAGCTGGTACATGGAATGCACGCCGAGCCAGCGGAAGGGTTCCGGCTCCCACTTGCGCACGGTGCGGTTGACCCAGGGCAGGGCGGTCAGCTCCGTCTCACGGTTGAGCACGAGGTCGCAGAGCGTGCGGCCGGCAAGGTTGGAGCTGGAGACGCCGAGACCGACATAACCGCCGGCCCAGCCGATGCCCGTCGAGCGGTCGAAGCCGGCCGTCGTGCACCAGTCGCGCGGCACGCCGAGCACGCCGCACCAGGCATGGTCGATCTTCAGCGGTTTCGTCTGCGGCAGCAGGCGCGTGAGGATGGCATGCAGGGCGTCGATGGTCGCCTGCTGCGTCTTTCCGTTCACATCGGTCTTCGAGCCGAAACGATAGGGCACGCCGCGCCCCCCCATGGTGATGCGACCCTCGCGGGTGCGCTGGGCGTAACAATAGGCATGCGCCGCATCGCCGAGCAGTTCATGGCCTTCCCAGCCGATCTCCCGCCACAGCGCTTCCGGTACGGGCTCGGTGACGATCTGGGCGCTGTTCAGCGGCAGCCAGGTGCGCTCCTCGCCGGGGAAGCCGGCGGAAAAGCCTTCCGTGGCGCGGATGATTTTCGCCGCGCGTACCGTGCCGCGGTCGGTTTCGACCCGGCCCTTCTCGAAGCGGGTGACCGCGGTACCTTCGAAGATCGGAACGCCGAGGGCTTCGACGACATTGGCGAGCCCGCGCACGAGCTTGGCCGGCTGCACGCGCGCGGTGTCGCGGATGACGAAGCCGCCCTGGACGTTGGCGATGCGGATGCGTTTTGTGGCCTCCTCTGCGGAGAGCATTTCCAGGCGCTCGGCAGGCATCTGCCAGTCGAGATAGAACTGGTACTCCTCGCGGGCGCGGGCGAGCTGCGGCGCGTTGGTGGCGACGGTGAAATTGTCGACGCGGCGGATATCGGCGTCGATGCCTTCGGCCTCGGTGACACGGATCACTTCGTCCACCGTGCCCGCCATGGCGCGCTGCATGTCGATGACCGCGCCGCGCGTCGAGGTTTTCAGATACTTGTCGCGGGACCATCCGAAGCCGCCGGATAGCCAGCCGCCGTTTCGTCCGGACGCGCCGAAGCCCGCGAACTCCCGTTCCAGCACGACGATGTCGAGCGAGGGATCGGCCTTCTTCAGGTAGTAGGCCGTCCAGAGGCCCGTATAGCCGGCGCCGATAATGCAGACATCGGCCTCGCGATCGCCGGGCAGGGGAGGGCGCTTTTGCGGTATGCCGCCGATATCGGCGTACCAGAAGGAGATGTCACCGTTGGTCTTGACGTCCATGGGAGAGGCTTTCGGGTTCAGGTCAGCGTCACGTCGGCGCTGGCATCGTCGGGAAGAAGGATGAGGTCGGCGGGGGTGAAGGCGATGTCGACGGCATCACCAATGGCAAAATCGGTCGCGCCGAGCGGACTGCGCACCACGGCGACCGTGCCGTCCGTCAGCCGCACCTCGTATTTCGAGCCGGAGCCGAGATAGATCGCCTCGGCGACCGTGCCGGACAGGCGGTTTTCGCCGGGGACAGTGTCCATGCCGGGGCGTTTCAGCGCCACGCGCTCGGGCCGCAGCAGGATGACCGGGCGGGCATCGCCGGGAAGGCGGCCATGGGCAAGAATCCTTTGATCGCCGATGGTCATCACCGTGTCGTTGCCGGAGACCTCGGCCTTGCCGCGGAGAACCGTGGATTCGCCGATGAAGCGGCCGACGAAGAGGGTCGCGGGTTTGTCGTAGAGTTCTCGGCCCGTGCCGATCTGCTCGATGCGACCGCCGTTGAAGACGGCGATGCGGTCGGAGAGGACGAGGGCCTCCTCCTGGTCGTGGGTGACGTAGACGAAGGTGGTGCCGAGTTCGCGGTGGATGCGCTTGATTTCGAGTTGCAGCCATTCGCGCAGCTTTTTGTCGAGCGCGCCGAGCGGTTCGTCCATCAGGAGGAGCGGCGGATCGAAGACCAGGGCGCGGGCGAGCGCGACGCGCTGCTGCTGGCCGCCGGAGAGCTCGTTCGGGTAGCGATGGGCGAAATCGGCCATCTTCACCATGTCGAGGGCGCGTTTGACGCGGCGCTCGCGGTCCTCGCCCCGGATGCCGCGCAGCGTCAGCGGATAGGCGACGTTTTTGCCGACCGTCATGTGCGGGAAGAGCGCGTAATGCTGGAAGACGACGCCGATATTGCGCTTATGCGAGGGCAGGCCGGTAACGCTCTTACCGCCGATTTCGAGCGTGCCGGAGCTGATGTCGGTAAAGCCGGCTATGAGGTTCAGCGTCGTCGTCTTGCCGGAACCGGAGGGGCCGAGCAGCGTCATGAACTCGCCGGGGCGGATGTGGAGATCGATATCGTTGAGGGCGGTGAACGCGCCGTAACGTTTGGACGCCTTGCGGATTTCGATCGCCGCGCCGGCGGAGCGTTGGGGTGCGTTCATGGGTCAGGTCCTTCCACGGCGCATGCCGAAAAGCAGGCCGGCGATGATGATGAGCGAGGTCGCGAGGAACAGCAGCGTGCCGACGGCGGCGACGGTCGGGTCGGCATCGCGGGTGATCGAGGTGTAGATCTGCACCGGCAGGGTTTTCAGGTACGGGCTGGTGATGAACAGCGCGACGATGATCTCGTCGAACGAGGTGATGAACGCGAAGAGCGCGCCGGAGAGGATGCCGGGCAGGATGAGCGGCAGCGTCACGGTGCGGAAGACCGTCAGCCGGCCGGCGCCGAGGCTGGCGGCTGCGGTTTCGAGGCGCCGGTCGAAGACTTCGAGGCTCGCCTGCACGGCGATCAGCACGAAGGGGATGGCGAGCATGGTGTGCGCCAGCACGAAGCCGGTGATTGTGCCGACGAGATGGGCATCGAGATAGACCGCATAGATGCCGATCGCGAGCACCACGCCGGGCACGACCATCGGCGTGATCAGCAGGGCGCGTAGCAGCCCGCCGGTGCGCGCCGCCGCTCTCGTGACGCCGAAGGCGGCGAGGGTGCCGACGACGGTCGCCACGACCGCGACGATGAGGGCGATGATCAGCGAATTGGAGAAGCTGGTCGTCCAGTCGGGGTTGCGGAAAAAATTGTCGTACCATTGCCAGGAGAAGCCGACCGGCGGGAAGGCGAGCGACTTGTTGCCGTTGAAGGACATCGGGATGACGACCAGCGTCGGCGCGAGCAAGAGCACGGCGACGAGCAGGCAGAACAAGCCGAGGAGGACGCGGGGGAAGGATGGCATCTCTTACGCCTCCCTGCGGGTCGAGGAATGCTTCTGGCGCATCAGCGGGGCGGCGATGGCAAGAAGCACGAAGGTTGCGACGAGGAGGACGACGCCCATCGCGCCGCCGCGGCCCCAGTTGAGCAGGCTCAGCACCTGGTTCTGCACCAGCGAGGACAGCATGGTCGAGCGCGGGCCGCCGAGAAGGGCGGGGGTGATGTAGAAGCCGAGCGACAGGATGAAGACGATGATGACGCCGGCATAGACGCCGGGCAGCGAGAGCGGCACGTAGATCTGCAGGAAGGCGCGCCAGGGCTTTGCGCCGAGGCTGCGGGCGGCCTGGAGCAGGCGTGTGTCGATGCCCTTCATCACGGAATAGATCGGCAGGATCATGAAGGGCAGCAGTACCTGCGTCATGCCGATGATGACACCGGGCAGCGTGCGGATCAGCTTAACGGGCGGCAGGCCGATGCCGCGCAGGAACGAATTGATGACGCCGGAATCCTGCAAGAGGATGACCCAGGCGAGCGTGCGCACCACGCCGCTCAGCCAGAAGGGCACGAGCACGCACAGGATGAGCGCGAGGCGCACATTCTTGCCGACGATGGTCATGGCGTAGGCATAGGGATAGGCGCAGATGAGGGAGACGAGCGTGACCCAGGCGGCGACGACGAAGGTGCGTTGCAGCACGGTGCGGTTCACCGCGGACTGGAAGAACCAGACGTAGTTGTCGAGGCCGGGGGCGGGATCGCTGAAGCTTCGCACCACGACGATCGCCAGCGGATAGGCGAGGGCGACGAGCAGCACCAGCACGGCGGGGGCCGCGAGCCACACCGCACCGCGCGGGCGCCATCGCGTAAGGAGAGCGGGCCTGTCAGGCGTGTCGGTCACGGTCGTCTCCTGTGGGTTCGGTTGGGTGGCGGCATTCTCAGTTGGGCTGGCCCCTCATCCGGCCTGCCGGCCACCTTCTCCCCGTAAACGGGGCGAAGGGGATAGGCCGCACCGTTTTCCGCAATGAGAACCGGTTCGTGGGGCAGGTCCCCTCTCCCCGCTTGCGGGGAGAGGGTTAGGGTGAGGGGCAGTCGCCGCCTTAGGCCTCAATTACCGGAAAGCAGCGCGTTCCACTTTTCCGCGGCGAGATCGAAATTCTTCACCCAGAACGGGATGTTCTGCTGGTAGCCTTGCGCGATGCGCTCGGGCGTCGAGGTGAGGAAGGCGGCGGTGGTGTCGTCGACCTTCGGCTTGGCGTCGAGGTTGATCGGCGTGTAGGAGGTCTTTTCGGTGAGGATCGCCTGGGCGCTTGCGCCGAGATAGGCGTTGAGCAGCGCATAGGCGGCGTCCGTATCCTTGACGCCGACCGGGATGGTCATCTGGTCCATCACGACCAGCCAATCCTGCCAGACCGGCGTATAGGCGGCGCCGTTCTTCACCGCGGTCATGGCGCGGCCGGTCCACATCATCACCATGTCGGCCTCGCCGGATTCGGCGAGCTGCTGGCTCTCCGCGCCGGTCTTCCAGTAGATCGTGTCGGGGCCGAGGTCGCGCAGCTTCTGGATGCCCTTCTCGATATCGTCGGGCGTCATCGCCTTGGGGTCGCCGCCCGTCGCCTTGAAGGCCTGCTCGATCAGGCCGCCGGTCGGATCGCCGGAACCGTCGATGGCGCGCACGCCGGGGAACTTTTCGGTGTCGAAGAAGTCGGCCCAGCTCTTCGGCGGATTGTCCTTGTAAGTCTCGTTCTTGTACATCAGCACGACGCCGTAGTTCATCGCCGGAACCGAGCATTCGCCGACCTGGCCGGGCGGGATTTTCGAGACGTCGAGCTTGGAGAGGTCGAGCTTCTGGAACAGCGTGCCGCAATGCACGTAGGGCGGTAGGTCGGCGGTGTCGACCACGTCCCAGGTGACGTTGCCGGCATCGACCTGGGCCTTGAGCTTGGCGATTTCCGTCGGGCCGTCATTGAGCAGCGTCACGCCGGATTTCGTCACGAACTCCTGGAGCGCGGCGACCTGGCCGTCCTGGTAGATGCCGCCATAGGAGACGAAGGTCAGCGTCTTGCCCTTGAGCGAGCCTTCCTTCACGTCGCCGGCGACCGGCTTTTCCTGTGCAACCGCCGGCAACGCCAGGGCGCACGTCATCGTCAGGGCAAAAGCCCTCGCAAAATTCTTCATCATCGATACTCCCAGTAGCGCTCGCGTGAATTGTTCCTGCCGCGGTTACGAGCCCGGCCGTGGCAGGTATTTGTCGAGGTCATCGGCGACGCTGGTGGGCGGCGCGATCATCCAGAGCACTTCAGCCGGTTCCGCGCCGATATTGACGGTCTTGTGCGGAACCGAGGTCGGATATTCGATGCTGTCGCCGGCCGACAGCACATGGCGTTCCTCGCCGAGGGTGAGTTCCACCTCGCCGCGCAGGACGAAGAAGAGTTCATGCGAATCCCCGTGGCTGTAGGGCTTGTCGCCCGTCGAGCCGCCGGGATCGAATTCGCCGATATAGACTTCCATGTCGCGGATCGGCCGCCGCGACAAAAGCATTTTCCGATAGCCCTCGGCCGGCGGCAGGGCCGGGCGTTCATGCTTGCGCAGCACGCGGCCAACGGGCGGGGCGGCCTCCTCGAAAAGGTCCGTCAGGCTGATGCCGAGCGCACCGGCAATGCGCATCAGCGTGCTGATGTTGACGCCGCTAAGGCCCCGTTCGAGCTGGCTGAGGAAACTTGCGGTCGTTCCGGTCGCCTCGCCCAGCGTGCGCAACGACATGCGGCGGGCGGTGCGGAAGGCTTTTACCTTCTCGCCGACGGCAGCCTGGTTCCTTGTCGCGACCGCGATGTCGTCCATGGTTTTGCTCCTCACTTAACAGCGTATTAAGTGAATGGCATTTTGGCAACTGCTAAAATCAAGGTGCAACGATTTTCCCGAACTGCCCGGGATCCGCCCTCGGCGGATATCTGCTTGGCGGAAGGGCGTTCGGCAGCAAAGCCGTTTCAAAACGGCAACTTAGAGAGCGGTTCCAGCTTTCAATCCGTCATAGACGGCTTCTTCGGCGGTGCGTGGCGCCAGACAGTCTCCGATGAGATGGATCTCCGGCACCAGTCCAGTCAGCATCGTCCGCAATGCGTCGTTTGGCGCATGCCCGAGACAGAGGACGAGCGTATCCACCTCCTCAAAGAGGATCGGCTGTTCGCTGACGGTGTGTTGCAGGTAGACCGTGCCGCCGTCGCAGCCGTAGAGCCGGGCATAGGGCGTGATGCCGACGCCCTTCCTGTGCAGCTCAGCGGCGATGTTGTCGCGCACATAGAGCGGCAGAAGCTCGCCGGGGTGGGTGCCGTTGACGGCGAGATCGACGCTGCATCCCTCGTTGACCAGCAGTTCGGCAATGCCGGGGCCGATCCAGTCGCAGCGCCAGTCCGCGACGACGACGCGGCTGCCGGTCTTGACTTCGCGGCGCAGCACCTGCCAGGCATCGACCACCTGCACGCTGTCGTCGGCGGGGATTTCCGGCAGGTAGGGACTCGCGCCCGTCGCGAGCACGACGGCGTCCGGCCTTTCCTGTTCGACAAGGGCCACATCGACGCGAACGCCTTTGACCACGCGCACCTGCGCCAGTTCGAGTTCGCGCGACAGGTTGGTGACGATGCCGCCGAATTCGGCGCGGCGCGGCAATTGCTGGGCGAGCAGGGCCTGCCCGCCGAGCTGGTTTGCGGCTTCATAGAGCGTGACCTGATGGCCGCGTGCGGCGGCGATCGCCGCCGCCTTCATGCCGCCCGGTCCGCCGCCGATCACCATGACCTTTTTCGGCCGGGCGGCGGGGATCGGCGTACCGAAGGCAAGTTCCCGGCCGGTCTCCGGATGCTGGATGCAGGAGATCGGCACGCCGCGGTGAAAATGGCCGATGCAGGCCTGGTTGCAGGCGATGCAGGCACGGATATCGTCCGTGCGGCCTTCTTCGGCCTTAGCCGGCATCTCGGGATCGCAGATCAGCGCGCGCGTCATGCCGCAGACATCGGCTGCGCCCTCGGCGATGACGGCCTCGGCCTCCTGCGGCTGGTTAATACGGCCGGCGACGAAGACCGGTACGCTCAGCGCCTTGCGGAAGCGGGCGGCGTCGCTGGACAGATAGGCGTTGCGATAGGCCATGGGCGGCACGATATGCACTGCGCCGCCGAGCGAGGCAGAGGTGCCGGCGGTGACGTTGACATAGTCGACCAGCGGTTCGAGCAGGCGACAGCCGTCGAGCGCCTCGTCCGGGGTGAGGCCGTTTTCATCGCGGTCCCCGGCGCTGATGCGCAGGCCGACGACAAAATCCTCCGATGTGGCGGCGCGGATCGCCTTCAGCGCTTCCTCGGCAAAACGCAGCCGGTTTTCCAGCGCGCCGCCATAAGCATCCGTGCGGCGGTTGACGCGCTGGTTCAAAAATTGCGCCGGCAGGTAGCCGTGGCTCGCCACCAGTTCGACGCCGTCGACACCGGCCTCCAGCATGCGCCGGGCGGCCGCGCCATAGCCGGCGACGATCTCGTCGATCATCGCCTGGTCGAGCGCGCGCGGCATGACGCGAAACCGCTCGTTGGGCGTGACGGAGGGGGCATAGGCGACCGTCAGCAGGCCGTCGCCGCCCTCCATGATCTCCCGGCCGGGATGGAAAAGCTGCGAGAAGAGCGCGCAGCCGTGGGCGTGGCAGGTTTCCGCCAGTTTGCGATAGCCCTCGATGCAGCCGTCGTCCGTCGCCATCAGCATGTGCGAGGTGTAGCGCGCCGTCTCGTGCACGCCGGCCACCTGTGAGACGATAAGACCGACGCCGCCTTTGGCTCTGGCCTCGTGGTAGGCGACGAGAGCCGCGTTGACGCGGCCATCGGTCGGCAGCGTCGTGTCGTGGCCGGTGGACATGATGCGGTTCTTCAGCCGCACGCCGCGGATCGTCAGCGGCTGGAAGAGGTTCGGAAAGGCGGCGGACGTAGTCATGCTGCGCTCCCGGTCTTGCGACAGTGGCGCATGGCGCGATCGGTCCGTGCATTCTCCATCATTCAGTCCTCCCATCCTGATTGAGCGAAGCCAGGTGCTTATATTTTATTCAAAGTAAAAAATCGACGGTTTTTTTTACTAACGGCAAAATCTGTTGCCATGCGCTCTATTCTGGGCAACTTTGCCGCCATGCGCCGGTATCGCGTGGAAAGGGAAGAGGTGATGGTGGACGAGGATGTTCTTGGAGGGCAGGGCGGCGCGGTGACCGAGGATCCGGTGCTCGGCGAGCGTATCCGCGGCTTGCGCAAGCGGCGGGGTATGACGCTCGCCCAGTTGGCCGAAAGTTGCGACCTTTCGACCGGCTATATCAGCCAGATCGAGCGCAACCTTGCCTACCCGTCGATCCCGGCCCTGGTCGGTATTGCCCGCAGTCTCGGGGTCACCGTGCAATGGTTTTTCGGCGGTGCGGCGGCGGTGCCGCAGGCCGAGCAGGGGTACGTCATCCGCCGCGGCAACCGTCTGCGCATCCAGTATGACGGCGGCATCGTCGACGAACTGCTGACGCCGAAGATGAGCCTCCAGCTCGAGATGATTCACACCCGCCTGCCGCCGGGCAGCGAAAGCGCGGAAAGCTACACCCATGCGGGTGACGCCGTCGGGTTCGTCGTGACAGGCGAACTGGAGATGTGGGTCGGCGAACGGCATTTCCACCTGCGCGAGGGCGACAGCTGCTCCTATTCCGCCGGTGAGCCGCACCGCTACCGCAATCCGGGAAGCCGGGAGGCCGTCGTGCTCTGGGCGATCAGCCCGCCCAGCTTCTGACGTCAGCGCACCGTTTCGATTTCCTGCAGCAGCCAGTCGCGGAAGCGGGCGAGGGCGGGGTTGCCCTCGATACTCTCCTTCGGACAGAGGAATTTATAGGATTCCTCCGGCTGGAAGGTCTCTTCCGAGAGCACGCACAGGGTGCCGCGCGCAATGTCGGCCTCGACGAAGGCGCGGTGCGAGAAGCCGATACCGTGGCCGGAGCGCGCGGCGGCAAGCAGCGTATGCTGGTCGTCGAAGAAGAGATTGGCGTTCGTCTGCGTCTCCTGCAGGTTGTTGTGGGTCAGCCAGTTCTTCCAGTCATTGGCGTTGCGATAGTGCAGGCGCGCGACGCTGCGGCTGAACAGGAGATCTCTGGCCTGCGCGACGCTGGCGAGCAGCGCCGGGCTGCAGACGGGGACAAGGCGTTCGCGCAGCACCTCGACGGCATAGTCTCCGGCCGGAGGATGGACGCAGTACTTGATCTGGGCGTCCTCACGCTCGACGGCGCCGCTGCGCTCCTCCAGATTGCTGAGATGGAGCTGGATGCCGGGGTTCTGTTCGAGGAAGCCCGCCATGCGGGGCACCAGCACCTCCATGGCGAAGAATGGGCCAGTGCGGATACGCAGGATCTTCGCCTCGGTCTCCTGGCCGATGAGCGAGAGCACATTGGCGACATCCTCGAAGGCGCGTGTGCAGACGTCGAGCAGCAGGCTGCCTTCCGAGGTGAGGCTGACCCCGCGCGAGTTGCGCTCCAGAAGGCGGCGGCCGAGCCGCTCCTCCAGCTGCTTGATCTGATGGCTGACGGCGCCCTGGCTGACGGCAAGCTCGCTCGCCGCCGCCGTGAAGCTGCGGTGGTGGCCCACGGCCTCGAAGGCGCGCAATGCGCGCAGATTGGCGAGTTGTCGACGGTGGTGTCTGTCTGTCATCGAACCATGAGGAAAACTAATAGTTAGGAATATATCTTTTGCATTGTTGCAGCGCCGGCTCAACAGTAATCCTACAAGGGCAGAACGAAAACCGACCGGATGTATCGTTCGCCAAGACCCGGAAAATTCAGGTTGTTGCCTTCACTTCGGTGTCATGCGCTGGAAGGTGGGGCTGTGGGCGAGGCAATCCGGCGACACAACACGATGAGGGAACGATGATGAGAAAAATGGCGCTCTATGCGTGCACGGCGGTCGCGATCGTCCTGTCGGGGGCAGCATCGGCCGCAGCCGAGACGATCCGCATGGGTGCGGAAGGTGCCTATCCGCCCTTCAACTATGTTGCCGAGGATGGCCAGCTCAAGGGCTTCGACATCGATCTCGGCAACGCGATCTGCGCGGAGCTGAAGGCGGAATGCGTGTGGAGCACCAACGAGTGGAGCGGCATCATTCCGGCGCTGCAGGCCAGCAAGTTCGACATCATCGCCTCGTCGATGGCGATCACGGAAGCGCGCCGGGAGCAGGTAAGCTTCTCCGAGCCGTACTATTTCAACGCCATGCGTTTCGTCGCGTCGAAGGACCTGGACCTGAAGGACGTCACGCCCGCCACCGCCGAGGGCATGGTGATCGGCACGCAGTCGGGCTCGATTGCGGCCGACATGCTCAAGGAGTTCTTCCCCGACAATGAGGTGAAGCTCTATCCGACGCTGGGCGAGGCCTTCCTCGACATGAAGAGCAGCCGCCTCGACCTCCTGGTGGAATCGAAGATCGCCAGCGCGGATTGGCTCGCCAAGGGCGAGGACTGCTGCGTCTTCGTCGGCGAGGAGTTCCTCCAGGACGGTACGCTCGGCGCCGGCCTTGCCTTCCGCAAGGAGGACAACGCCCTTCGCGAGCGTGTGAACGCGGCGCTGGCGACCCTCGTCGGCAACGGCACCTATGAGACGATCCGGAAGAAATACTTCGACTTCGATATCCGTCAGAAGCCGAAGAATGCGAGCGAGCTGTTCGCAAAATAATCCGGTCCTGACCGCATGAAACGTTGGCGCAGCCCGGCAACCGGGCTGCGCCCGCCGTCAGCCCTTGTCCGGACAGGTTCATGAACCAGCTATCCCTTCTTGCCTTCGGCGCGGGCGGATGGGGCGACGAGATCCTTCGGGGCCTTGCCGTCACCCTCGCGCTGGCGCTGGCCACCTTTCCGGTGGCGATCGCGCTGTCCTTCGCCGTGCATTGGGCACGCACCGCGTCGCTGGCGCCGGTGCGGCTCTTCGGGCAGGCCTATGCGACGCTCTTCAAGAGCCTGCCGGAAATCCTGACGCTTCTCATCCTCTACTACCAGGCCCAGGCGGTGCTGAACTGGCTGGCGCAGCGCCTATCGCCGGGAAGCGATTTCTCCATCAGCCCCTTCATCGCCGGGCTTGTCGCGCTCAGCCTCGTCATCAGCGCCTATGGCAGCGAGGTCGTGCGTGCAGCGATGAACGCGGTGGGCCGCGGGCAGTTCGAGGCGGCCGCGGCGCTGGGACTTTCGCCCATGCGGGCGTTCCAGAAGGTGATCCTGCCGCAGCTCTGGCGCCATGCGCTGCCGGGCTTCGGCAATCTCTGGGTGATCCTCTTGAAGGATACCTCGCTCGTTTCGGTGATCGCGCTCAGCGACCTCACCCATGTCGCCGTCATGGCGATCAACACGACGCGCGAACCGTTCCTGTTCTATCTCGCCATCGGCGTGCTCTATGTCGCGTTGGTGACCCTGTCGTCGCGGGCGCAGAAGGCACTGGAGCTGCGGGCATCACGCGGGTTTTCCGCCGCCGGAGGCTCGCATGCTTGATCTCTGGCTCGACAATCTGCCGCTCTGGCGCGACGGCCTCCTCACCACGATCGGTCTCACCGTCTCGGCGGTCGTCATCGGCTTCTTCCTCGCGGTGCCGATCGGCGTGGCGCGTTCGCGCTCCAGGGGTGTGCTCGGCCTCCTTGCGCTCGGCTATGTCAACGTGCTGCGCGGCCTGCCGCTGCTGGTGCTGTTGTTCCTCATCTATTATGGCGTGGGCCAGTTCAACCGTGAACTCAGGCAGTTGGGGCTCTGGTGGTTCTTCCGTGACGCCACCTATTGCGGCCTTCTGGCTCTGGTGCTCAACACGGCCGCCTACCAGGCCGAGATCATCCGCGGCAGCCTCGATACGATTTCCAAGTCTGTGCTTGAAACCAATGCGGCGCTCAACCTGACGCGCTGGACGGCCTTCCGGCGGGTGCTGTTGCCGATCGCGCTTTCCAAGGCGCTGCCGGCGCTCGGCAACGAGGTGATTCTGCTTCTGAAGTCCACCTCGCTCGTCGCCATCATCACCGTCTTCGACCTGATGGGGCAGGCGCGGTTCATCTTCTCGAAGACCTTTGACCTTGGCGTCTATTACGTGGCGGCGGCGCACTATCTGGTCGTCGTCCTTCTCATCGAATGGGCCGTGCGGCGGATCGAGGCGCGCACGCCCTGGGTCGCGCGGTAGGAGAGCTTCATGCAGCAGCAGCCCGCCGTCCGCTTCGAGCGGCTCAACAAGTTCTACGGCGCCTTTCATGTGCTGAAGGATATCGACCTTTCGGTTTCCCGCGGCGAGCGCATCGTGCTGTGCGGTCCGTCCGGCTCGGGAAAATCCACGTTGATCCGCTGCATCAACCGGCTGGAACCCCACCAGTCCGGCCGGCTGACTGTCGATGGCATCCTGCTCGACGACACGCCGAAGACCATTCGCGCGGTGCGCAACCGGGTCGGCATGTGCTTCCAGCATTTCAACCTGATCCCGCACCTGACCGTGCTTGGCAACTGCACCCTGTCGCCGATCCATACACATGGTGTCGCGAAGGAAGAGGCGGAGGCGCTTGCCATGATGCTGCTCGCGCGGGTGCGCATGGACGGCCATGCCGGCAAATATCCCCATCAGCTTTCCGGCGGCCAGCAGCAGCGTGTCGCCATTGCGCGCGGCCTCTGCCTCCGGCCTGAGATCATGCTCTTCGACGAGCCGACCTCCGCGCTCGATCCGGAATCGATCGCAGAGGTGCTCGAGGTGATGGCCGGGCTTGCCGCCGAGGGCATGACGATGCTGTGCGTGACCCACGAAATGGGCTTCGCCCGCAAGATCGCGGACCGTATCGTCTTCATGGAAAAGGGGGAAATCATCGAGGCGGCGCCGCCGGACGTGTTCTTCGGCGTCGACGCGACGGAGCGGTCCCGTCGCTTCCTCAGCCGTATCGCGCAGAGCTGACGGGGGCGTCATGGCTTCCTGACACCTTGTGTCCCTCTAAAACCGGGCCGCTTTCCGCATTTTTCCACGCCAGTTCATCGTCTGCCCTTGCGGGCAGGGAAGGGTATTTCATGTCCTATCGTGTCGCCATCATAGAGTTCATCAATGAATCCAACACGTTCACGCTGAAGCGGACCGGGATCGACGATTTCCATGCCTCGCATTACTTCAAGGGCGACGAGATTCCGCAGAACTTTGCGGGCACGGGATCGGAAGTGGGCGGAGCGATGGAGGTTGCCCATGCGCGGGGCTGGACGCCGGTCTACATCGTCGCTGCCCATGCCGAACCGAACGGCATCATCCTTGAAGAGGCACGCGCGGAGATCACGCAGGAATGCCTGCGCCGGCTGAAGGAAAGCGGGCCCTTCGACGGGATCTTCGTGGCGCTGCACGGCGCGATGGTAACGGAGACGGACGAGGATGGCGATTGCCAGTTCCTGCGGGAAATCCGTGCCGTGGTGGGCGATGCCGTGCCCGTCGCGATCACGCTGGACCTGCATGCCAACATCTTCGACGACCTGGCCGACCTTGCCCAGATTTCCGTTTCCTTTCGCACCTATCCGCATGTCGACATGCGGGAGGTCGGCGTCGAGGCTTGCGATCTGCTGCACCGGGCGATGGCCGGCGAGATCGCGCCGAAACTCGCCATCCGCCGCCCGCCCATGCTGCTCGGCTGCGACGACGGGCGCACGACGGACAATGGGCCGATGTGCCGCCTCCTGGAAAAAGCGGCGGCGGAAGCAGCGGCGCCGGGCGTGCTCGTCGTCTCGATCAATGCCGGCTTCACCGATGCCGATGTCTGGGCCGCCGGACCAAGCGTCGTCGTCACCTATGACAGCGCCACCGTGCCGGTCGCAGCGGCGGAGGGCGTCGGGGAAAGGCTCTGCGCGGCCATCTGGTCCTACCGCAACGAGTGGACGCAGCCGGTGCCGCTCTCGGCATGCATCGCGGAACTGACGGACGCCGATCCCAGGGACGGCATCGTCGTGGTGGCGGATTTTTCCGACAATCCCGGATCGGGCGCCTATAGCGACTGCACGGCCCTGATCGCCGCCATGCTGGACGCGCAGCTCACCGATGCCGCCGCCGGGGCGTTGCTGGATCCCGATGCGGTCCGCGAGATCGCAGAGGCCGGCGTCGGGGCAAAGGTCACGGTGACGATTGGCGGGCGCACGGACCCGGCGGTCGGTGGCGGTCCCCTGACGGTGACCGGCACGGTGATGGCGATCACCGACGGCAGGTTCGTCTTCGAGGGGCCGATGTTCACCGGCCTGCCCGGCACCTGCGGCACGAGTGTTTGCCTGCGCGTCGATGGGCTCGACATCATGATCGTTTCCGAGCGCATGCAGATGCTGGACAAGAACATCTTCCGCGCCGTGGGCATAGAGCCGACCAAAAGGGCGATCCTCGCGGTGAAATCCATGCAGCATTTCAAGGGCGCCTTCGGGCCGATCGCCGCGCGTATGATCGTGACGGATGCTGGCGGGCTGAGCTCGCCGGATCTTGCGCGCAGGACCTATACGCGCCTTCGCCGCCCGGCTTTTCCTCTGGATTCTGAACAGCTTGCTGCAGCGTCATCAAACTGACGGCGTGTGCTTCCGGCGGTCGCTTTCCACGGGAACGCTGCCGCCGGCCGCTGTTTTCCACCGGCAAAAAACGGCGCCGATTGACAATGTTTTAAACTGTGCTAATGTGATTAAACGTTTAATCATGTCGGTGACCAGCCGTGAAGCCTTCGCGACCCAACCTTTCGGAACTGGCGCGCCACCTTGGGGTGTCGATTGCGACGGTATCGAATGCGCTGTCGGGCAAGGGGCGGCTGTCGCCGGACCTTGCCAAGCGCATCCGCGATGCGGCGGACGAATTGGGCTATGTGCCGAGCCAGGCGGGCAGGGCCCTGCGCACCGGCCGCAGCGGCGTTCTCGGCCTCGTCCTGCCCGATATCGGCAATCCGCTCTATCCGGAAATCGCGCAGGAAATCGAGCGCGTGGCGACGGGGGCGGGCTACGGCGTGCTGATCGCCAACTCGCGCGACGAGATCGCCGCGCAGGACAAGGCGATCTTCCAGCTCATCGAGCGCGGGGTGGACGGCATCGTCATCGTTCCCCGCCGCGGCACGACGGTGCCGGAAACGCGCTGCCCCATTGCGATCATCGACACGCCGACGACCCCGCGCAACACCGTCTCGGCGGATCATTTCGCCGGCGGCGCGGAGGCTGCCGGCCATCTTGCTGCGCTCGGCCACAGCAGGATCCTTCTGATCGGTGACGATCCGAGCTCGAATGTGCAGAACGCCCGTATCAATGGCATGCGTTCCGCGCTGTCGGGCATCAGGACGGAGACCATCTGGATCGTCGAACTGGAGGCCCGGCACGGCAAGGGCTGTGCGCTCGGGCTTGCAGACTGGCGGAAGCGGGGCTTTACCGCCTTCGCCTGCGTCTCCGATCCCCACGCACTGCGTGCGCTCACCGAGCTGCAATCGGCCGGCATCGCCATTCCGGCGGAGGCCAGCATCACCGGTTTCGACAATCTGCAATGGTCGTCCTTCATCTCGCCGCCGCTGACGACCGTGAAGATGAACATGCCGGAAATCGCGACGCTGGCGCTCGATGCGCTGGTCGAGGCGATCCAGTCCCGCGAGGCCTCGGACGACACGCCGAGCCCGCCCGTCACCGCTCGCAAGGCCGCCGTGCCGATGGAGCTTGTCATCCGCCGTTCCAGTGGTCCCGCGCCATCTGCCGGTTTTTTTGAGGAGGAGTCCCCGCATGCATAAGAAAGTACTGGCCGCCAGCGTCTTCTGGCTCATGAGCGGTGCGCTCGCATCCGCCGAGGAGCAGACGCTGACCATTTCCGTCTATGGCTTCGTCCAGGAGGAATTCACCGAGGCGCTCTACAAGCCCTTCGAGGCCGAATGCGGCTGCAAGCTGGTCGTCGAGACCGGCAACAGCATCGAGCGCCTGGCCAAGCTGGACGCCAACAAGGACGCTCCGGTCATCGACATGGCCGTCTTCTCGCTTGCCGATGCGCTTTCCGCCGCGCGCAAGGGCCTGACTGATAAGATCGATACGACGAAGCTTTCCAACTACGACAAGCTCTATGATTTCGCCAAGGACCCGAACGGCGACGGCATGAGCGTCGGCTACACGATCTACAAGACCGGCATCGCCTACCGCACCGACAAGATGAAGATCGAATCCTGGGCGGATCTCCTGAAGGACGACTCGTCCGGCC
>VFQN01001636.1_pt1 | contig 36754 bp, 40 predicted proteins | sample 3512371 | NCBI WGS metagenome assembly VFQN01 (sample SAMN10412370, study PRJNA504923) | tailings metagenome | isolation source: Replicate 2 from Balatoc abandoned mine | place: Philippines: Itogon, Benguet | collected 2017-08-28
GGGGATGTCGGCGAGATCGGGGGCGGTGGCCATGGCCGGGCTCCGGCGAAGGGACTGGCCGCCATCATAGCCCCGCCGGCACGCGCCGGCGGCCCCGCGGGCCTCAGTCCAGGCGCAGCCCGGCCAGGCGCTCGAGCGCCTCGGCGTACTTGCGGCGGGTGCCCTCGATCACCTCGGCGGGCACGCGCGGGCCGGGCGCGGTCTTGTCCCAGTCCAGCGTTTCCAGGTAGTCGCGCACGAACTGCTTGTCGTAGCTCGGCGGGCTGATGCCGACCTCGTACTGGTCGGCCGGCCAGAAGCGCGAGCTGTCGGGCGTGAGCATCTCGTCCATCACGTGCAGCAGGCCGTTCTCGTCCAGGCCGAACTCGAGCTTGGTGTCGGCGATCAGGATGCCGCGGCCGAGCGCGTAGGCCGCCGCGAACTTGTAGATCGCCAGCGTCGCCGAACGCACCTGCTCGGCCAGGTCGGCGCCGATCAGGTGCACCACCTGGTCGAAGTCCACGTTCTGGTCGTGGTCGCCCACGGCGGCCTTGGTGGACGGGGTGAAGATCGGCTCGGGCAGCTGCTCGGCCTGGCGCAGGCCGTCGGGCAGGCGGATGCCGCAGACCGCGCCGGTGCGCTGGTAGTCCTTCCAGCCGCTGCCGATCAGGTAGCCGCGCGCGATCGCCTCCACCGGCACCGGCCGCAGGCGCTTGGTGACCACCGAGCGGCGCAGGTACAGCGAGGCGTCCACGCCGGCCGGCAGCACCGTCGCCACGTCCTCGTGGGTGAGGTGGTTGGGCATCAGGTGCGCGGTCTTGTCGAACCAGAAATTGCTGATCTGGCAGAGCATCTCGCCCTTGCCCGGGATCGGGTCGGGCAGCACCACGTCGAAGGCCGACAGCCGGTCGGTGGCCACCATCAGCAGGCGCTTGTTCGGCAGCTCGTAGACGTCGCGGACCTTGCCCCGGTGCAGCAGGGCCAGGCCGGGCAGGTCGGAGGTGTGCAGGACGGTGGGCACGGGCGGCTCGTCGGGCGGGACGGGGGCGCCATTGTACGCGCCACTCACCCGGGGTGGACCTTGGCCGCTGCTAGAATCCGCGCCATGCGACCGACCACCCCGACCTTCCCCAGGGCGCTGGCCCTGCTGGCGCTGCCGCTGATGGCGGCCTGCGCCGATGCCCCCGCCGGGGCCGCGTCCGCCGCGGCGCCGGCCGCCGCCGCACCCGCCGAGGGCGGCCCGGCCCGGCCCGCCAAACTCGGGCTCTGCGTGGCCTGCCATGGCGAGGACGGCGTCAGCCGCGTCGCCGGCACCCCGCACCTGGCCGGCCAGGACGGCCAGTACCTGCGCCGCGCGCTCGAGGACTACCGCAGCGGCGCGCGCCGGCACGTGCCCATGAGCAGCCTGGCCAACAGCCTGCAGCCGGCCGACATCGAGGCGCTCGCCGCCTGGTATGCCAGCCAGCCCGGCTTCGCCCCGGGGGCGCCGCGATGAGGTGGTACGGGAAACTGCTGGGCTTCATCGCCGGCTGGCTGCTGCTGCGCCACCCGGCCGGCGCGCTGATCGGCCTGCTCATCGGCCACGCCTTCGACGCCGACTGGTTCCGCGCCAAGCAGTACGACCCGTACCGCGTGCTCGGCCTGTCGCCGGAGGCCAGCGAGGCCGAGATCGACCGCGCCTACCGCCGCCTGATCACCCAGTACCACCCGGACCGGCTCAACGGCGTCGCCGACGAGCTGCGCCGGCAGGCCGAGGACAAGGCGCGCGAGATCAACGCCGCCTACGACGCCATCCGCAAGCTCCGCTCCAAATCCTGAGGCCGCCATGTCGAACTGCATCATCGCCCCGTCCATCCTGTCGGCGAACTTCGCCAAGCTGGGCGAGGAGGTGGACGCCGTGCTCGCCGCCGGCGCCGACTGGGTGCACTTCGACGTGATGGACAACCACTACGTGCCCAACCTCACCATCGGCCCGCTGGTCTGCGAGGCGCTGCGCAAGCACGGCGTCACCGCGCCGATCGACGTGCACCTGATGGTCAAGCCGGTGGACCGCATCGTGCCGGACTTCGCCGCCGCCGGCGCCAGCCTGATCAGCTTCCACCCCGAGGCCAGCGAGCACGTGCACCGCACCGTGCAGCTGATCAAGGCCCAGGGCTGCCGCGCCGGCCTGGTGCTCAACCCGGCGACGCCGGTGGAAGTGCTCGACTACGTGCTGCCCGAGCTCGACCTGGTGCTGCTGATGTCGGTCAACCCCGGCTTCGGCGGCCAGGCCTTCATTCCGTCGGCGCTGGACAAGCTCAAGCGCGTGCGCGAGCGCATCGACAAGCTCGGCAAGGACATCCGCCTGGAGATCGACGGCGGCGTGAAGGCCGACAACATCCGCGCGATCGCCGAGGCCGGCGCCGACACCTTCGTCGCCGGCTCCGCCATCTTCAACGCCCCCGACTACGCCGCGGTCATCGCCAGGATGCGCGCCGAAGTCGCGTCGGCGCGCGGGTAAGGGCGTTTCTTGACGCGGATTGACGCGGATAAACGCGGATAAACGCGGATAGGGCAAGAGCGGATTGGAATGGATTCGTCGCGCCCAGCTCTACGCAGTCCTGCGTGCGCGCAATCGCGACGAGACCACTCCTGATTCTGCTCTGTTGCTGTTATCCGCGTTTATCCGCGTCAATCCGCGTCAGAAACCCTGTCTTTCCGGCGCCGACGCAGGGAGCAGGGTGACGACGTAGCGCATCGGGCCGCGCGGGGCGGTGGCGTCGAAGGGCCAGCAGGTGACCAGGACGAGGCGGTGGCCCGGCAGCGCCGGGTCCAGGCGCGTCGTGCGCGAGTCCACCACCTGCATCGTCGCCACGCGGTAGCGGCGCGGGCCACCGGGCGTGTCGAGCCGCAGCTCCTCGCCGGCGCGCAGGTCGCGCAGCCAGGCGAAATGCGTGTCGCGGTGGCCGCTGATCACCGTGCTGCCCTCGCTCGCGCCCGGGGCCGCGCTGGCCGCGGCCCAGCCGGGGCCGAAGGCGAGGGCGCGGCCGTCGTCGCCGGCCAGCACCACCTGGTCCACGCCGCGGGACGGCGCCTGCAGCCGCGCCACCGCATGCGTGTCCGCCCAGGGCCAGGGCCGGTGCGAGGCGCCGTCGGCGCGGGTCGCGTCCCAGCTTCGCTTCAGCAGCAGCTGCGAGAGTTCCGCCTTCGCCGGCATCCAGGCCGCATGCGCGCTCAGCGCCACCGCGGCCAGGGCCAGCAGCGCGGCGAGCCGTCGGCGCCCGCGCGAGGGTGGGACGTCCGTGTCCCGAGGGTGCGTCCCTGATGCAGTGGCGCGCGGCATGGCGGTCACGGGGCGGTGGCGGGGTCGCGCAGCGGCAGCGGGCGCCGGCGCAGCAGCGGGCTGGCGTCTTCGGGCAGGAAGTGCCAGTGCATGTGCCGCAGCGCGACGGCGGTGGAGCGGGGCGCCGCCTCCTGTGGCGCAAGGGCGAGGGATTCGCGGCGTTCGACGATCAGGACCATGGCGGTGTCCTCCGGTCAGGCCCGCGCGGGATCGCGCAGGCAAAGCAGAAGCAGGGTGCAGGCGAGGCTGGCGATGAGGCGCAGGGTCATGGCTCAACTCCGGTTGCGCATCAGGGCGAGGGCGAGCAGGGCCAGCGCGGCGGCCAGCGCGAGCTCGCGCGGCCAGCCGGTGCTGCCCTGGGCGAAGGCCAGCGACCCGGCCGGCGTGGCGTTGCCGATGCGCGTGCTGCCCATCGCCTCGTCTTGCGGGCGCACCGGCGTGCGGTCCACCGCCACCAGGCTGGTGAAGCGGGTGACGAGGCCGTGGCGCAGGGCGACGTCGACGATCATCGGCCGCACCTCGTCCTCGTCGGCGCCGCGGCGCAGGCGGTCCTCGAGTTCGTCCACGCGGCCGCGCGCCCAGAGCCGGCCGATGCCCGGCGCCGGCGTCGGGGTTTCACCCGACAGCGGCACGCGGCGCGCCCAGGGTTCCGGCGTGCGGCCGCGCACGGTGACCGCGCCGGCCAGCCGGTCCAGGCGCGCGACCACCTGCAGGGCCTCGCCCTGGTAGAGGTCGGGCACGCGCGCCGGATAGGCCTCGGCGACGCCCGGCCAGTCCAGCGTGATGTCGCGCATCGCCGGGCGGTCGAGGCGGGCGAGCAGGGCGTCCATTTCCTCGGCCACGGCATTCACGTCGCGGATCACGGCGCGGGTGCCGCGGCCGGCCTCGGCGGCCTTGCGCAGGAAATGCTCGTTGGGCGCGCTGCCGATGCCGACCGGGAACAGGCGGGCCTCGCCGCGCTCGGCCTCGATCAGGCGCAGCAGCTCGTCCTCGTTGCCGATCGCCGCGTCGGTGGCCAGCACCACCTGGCGCAGGTAGCCCGCCGGCGGCGCGCCGGCGAGGGCGGCGCGCAGGGCCGGCAGCATCTCGGTGCCGCCGTCGGCGGTGAGCGAGCGCACGAACACGCGGGCGCGCGCCACGTTCGCCGGCTGCGCCGGCACCGGCTCCGGGTACAGCAGCTCGAAGGTGTCGTCGAAGCGCACCACGTTGAAGCGGTCGCCGGGGCGCAGGCGGGCGAGGGCGCGGTCGGCGGCTTCGATGGCCTGCGCCATGGACGCGCCGGTCATCGAGCCGGAATTGTCGATCACCAGGATCAGTTCGCGCGGCAGCGGCGCCGAGGGCAGGGTCGGCGGCACCAGCATCACCAAGGCGTAGTCCTCGCCGCCGACGCGGTCGGTGAACACCGCGCTGCGCGGCGCCTGGCTGGGCACGGGTTCCCAGCGCAGCTCGAAATCGCGGTCGCCGGGCTCGACGAGGGCAGCCAGCGTGGCCCGGTAGGTGCGGCCCTCGGCCGACACCGTCACCGCGTGGGTGGGACTGGACACGGACTGCAGCGGCAGCCCCGGTTCGATCTCCGCGACCAGGGACACGGTCGGCGGCAGCGCGCTGCCGGCGTCGTCGGCCGACCACGCGGCGGGCACCGCTTCCGGATCGCGCGGGCCGCCCTGGCCGGTGTCGCGGCCGGGCAGGTAGCGCGGCGTCAGCGTCAGCGGCAGGCCCAGCGAGAACACGCCGTCGCGGTAGGCCACCGGCTGCCAGTAGCGCACCTCGATCTCGACCTCCTCGCCCGGGCCGATGTTGGCCACGGCGGTGGAGAACAGGTTGGGGCGGTTCTGCTCGACCAGGCCGGCCTGCTGTCCGGCGGCCGCGGCGCGCTCGTAGGTTTCGCGGGCCTTGGCCTTCTCCTGTACTTCGCCCTCGACCAGGCGGTCGCCGACGCGCAGGGTCAGGCCGCCGACCGCGGCATCGGCCGGCAGCGGCAGCAGGTAGCGGCCCTCGCGCCACTGGCTGCTGTCGTTGCGGTAGGTCTGGCGCACCGTGACCTCGGCGAGCAGGCCGCGCACCTGCATGTCCACCGAGGTGTCCATGGCGAGCGTGGCGACCCAGCCGTCCCCGTCGCGCAGCATCAGGCCCTCGTCCCCGTCGCCGCCGGCGATCGCCGCCAGCGGCGCGAGCGCCAGCAGCAGGCCGGCCAGCCAGCCACGCAGGGCGGCGGCATTCGCCGGGCGGAAGAAGCGGGGCTTGCGGGTTTCTCGGTGCGGCGTTTGGCGCGGGACGTTCATGGCGGCCTCCGTGGGGACGGGGCCAGTTCACGCCCGCCGCCGGCCGCGGCCGGGGCCCGGGCCGGGCGGGACGGGGGCGAGTTGTGGCATTCCGCGGGCAGGCCGTTGCCGCGCGGCCGCCGCGCCGACTAGGCTGGCCGCCATGTCACGCACCGTTGCCATCGTCGAAGACGAACCCGCCATCCGCGACAACTACGCCGAGGCCCTGCGCCGGCACGGCTACCAGGTGCAGGCCTTCGGTGGCCGCGCCGAGGCCCGCGCCGCCTTCGCGCTCAAGCTGCCGGACCTGGTGATCATCGACGTCGGCCTGGGCGACGAGCCCGAGGGCGGCTTCGACCTGTGCCGCGAGCTGCGTGCGCGCTCGGCCACGCTGCCGATCCTGTTCCTGACCGCGCGCGATTCCGATTTCGACGTCATCTCGGGCCTGCGCCTGGGCGCCGACGACTACCTGAGCAAGGCCACCGGCCTGCCCCAGCTCACCGCGCGCATCCATGCGCTGTTCCGCCGCCTCGACGCCACCAGCGGCCCGGCGGCGGCGCGCGAGCAGGTGTTCCGCCTGCGCGGGCTGACGCTGGAGCTCGAGCGCATGCGCATCACCTGGAACGGCGCCGAGGTCGCGCTCACCGTCACCGAGTTCTGGATGGTGCACGCGATGGTGCGCTACCCCGGCCACGTCAAGACGCGCGAACAGCTGATGCGCGAGGCGCAGGTGGTGGTGGACGACGCGACGATCACCTCGCACGTCAAGCGCATCCGCCGCAAGTTCGAGGCCCTCGACCCGGCCTTCGACGAGATCGACACCGTGCACGGCGCCGGCTACCGCTGGCGCGCCTGACGTGAACCTGCGCACCAAGCTGGGCCTGGTGGCGCTGAGCATCCTCGCGCTGCCCTGGGCCGGCTGGCAGTTCGTGCGGCAGATGGAGATCCTGCTGCGCCAGGGCCAGGAGCAGGCGCTGCTGGCCTCGGCCGAGGCGCTGGCGCGCGGCCTCGCGGCGCGGCCGGGCGGCCTGCCGGCGGCGGGCCCGTCCTGGTTCGCGCATCGCCTCGACTACGCGCCGCGGCTCGATGGCGAGGCGGGTGACTGGCAGGGCGCTCGCGAGTCGCCCGAGGCCTTCGGCGGTGCCGCGCCCTGGCTGCGCGCCAGCCTGGCCCGCGCCAACGACCGCCTCTACCTGTTCGCCGAGGTCGACGACGCCAGCGTGCAGCGCGGCGAGGCGCACTGGCCCGGTGAACTCGGCTACGACCGCCTGCGCCTGCGCGTGGACACCGCCAACGGACCCGTGCAGCTGCGCTTGGCCAACAGCAGCGCCGGCGAACTGAAGGTGTCCGGCGAGGACGGCCTGCCGCCGCCGTTCCGCGTCGAAGGCGCCTGGCGCGAACGCGACGGCGGCTACGCGGTCGAGCTCGCGCTGCCCCAGGCCCTGGGCGTGCGCGGCCTGGGCCTGCAGGCGCTGGACGTGGACGACGCCGGCGCACGCCGCGTCGCCGGCACCTTCGATGCCGAGGGCGCGCTGCGCACCTGGCCGCTGCACGGCTACGTCGGCGCGTTCGAGCCGGTGCTGCAGGCGCTGGCGCCGCCGGGCATGCGCGTGCGCCTGCTCGACCGCCAGGCCTGGGTGATCGCCCGCGGCGGCGCGCTGCGCGCCGATCCCACCGAAGAGGACATCCTGCCCTGGCGCCGCGGCCTGTACCGCGCGCTGCTGTTCCGCGACGTGGACGCCGTGGCCGATGCGCCCGCCGATGCGCGCCGCGCCGTGGGCGGCGAGGTCGCGGCCGCGATCGCCGGTGCCCCGGCGGTGGCCTGGCGCCGCGATCCGTCCGGCGCGCGCCTGCTGCTCTCGGCGGCGGTGCCGCTGCGCGTGGACGGCCAGGTGCGCGCGGTCGTGCTGCTCGAGCGCTCGAATTCGGAAGTGCTGCTGCTGACCGACCGCGCCTTCTCCGGCCTGCTCGGCAGCAGCCTGCTGGCCTTCGGCTTCGCCGGCGGCGCCCTGCTCTGGTACGCCTCGCGCCTGGCCGCGCGCATCCGCCGCCTGCGCGACGCCGCCGAGCGCGCGCTCGACCGCGAGGGCCGCGTCACGCCCTTCCCGCGCACCACCGCGCGCGACGAGGTCGGCGACCTGTCGCGCAGCTTCGGCCGCCTGCTCGACCAGGTCGCGGCCTACACCGATTACCTGCGCACCCTGGCCGGCAAGCTCTCGCACGAACTCAACACGCCCCTCGCGATCGTGCGCACCTCGCTGGACAACCTCGACGCCGCGCCGCTGCCGCCGGAATCGCGGCCCTACCTGGCCCGCGCCCGCGACGGCGTCGAGCGCATGGGCACCCTGGTGCGCACGATGAGCGAGGTCACCCGCATCGAACACGCCATCGCCGGCGCCGAGGCCGAGGACGTGGACCTGCGCGCGCTGCTGGCCGACTGCGCCGAGGCCTACCGCGGCCTGCTGGCGCCGCGCAGGCTGCAGGTCGACCTGCCGCCCGGCCCGCTGCCGATGCGCGCGGCGCCCGAGCTGCTGGTGCAGGCCCTGGACAAGCTGGTGGACAACGCCCGCGGCTTCACCCCGGAGGATGGCTGGGTGCGGCTGTCGCTGCGCCGGGAAGGCGAGGGCGCCTGCCTGGCCGTCGCCAACCTCGGCCCCTCGCTGCCCGAGGCCATGAAGGGCCGGCTGTTCGATTCCCTGGTCAGCCTGCGCGAGAAGACCCGCGGCGGCGAAGGCGCCGCCCACCTCGGCTTCGGCCTTTACGTCGTGCGCCTGGTGGCGGAACTGCACCGCGGCCATGCCGAGGCGCGCAACCTGCCCGGCGGCGAGGGCGTCGAGTTCCTGCTGCACCTGCGGCCGATGCCCTGAGCCGGCGGCCGGGGTCGGGGGCGTCCCTGCCCCCTGCGGTCGTCCCTGGACAAGGCCCGCGTCCACGGCAGGATGCCGCGCCCGCATGACCGTCCGACCCGTGCGCGGGCGTGCGGTTCGAACTTGCCGTGTGAATATCGGGCCTGGAGGCCCTCCCACAGGGGCGCCGCTATACTCGGGGGCCGTTCCAGACCTGGCCCGCCCGTGATTTCCGCCGCCGACTTCCAGCGACTCGCCGACGAGGGCTACAACCGCATCCCGGTGGTGCGCGAGGTGCTGTCCGACCTCGACACGCCGCTGTCGGTCTACCTCAAGCTCGCCGACGGCCCGCACACCTACCTGTTCGAGTCGGTCGAGGGCGGCGAGACCTGGGGCCGGTATTCGATCATCGGCCTGCCGGCGCGGCGCACCTACACCTTCCGCGGCAACACGCTGGAGGTGCGCGAGCACGGCGAACTCACCGAAACCCGCGAACTCGCCGATCCGCTGGCCGAGGTGGATCGCCTGCGCGAAAGCTTCAAGGTGCCGAGGATGCCGGAGCTGCCGGCTTTCACCGGTGGCCTGGTCGGCTACTTCGGCTTCGAGACCATCGGCTGGATCGAGCCGCGCCTGGCCGGTGGCGACAAGCCCGACCAGCTCGGCACGCCCGACGCCCTGCTGATGCTCAGCGAGGAAGTCGCGGTGTTCGACAACCTCAAGGGCCGGCTCTATCTGGTCGTGCACGCCGATCCGTCGCAGCCCCAGGCCCATGCGCGCGCCGTGCGCCGCCTCGATGAACTCGTGCACCGCCTGCGCCACTCCGGCCGCAGCTATCCCGACGTGCTCGATCCCTCGCTGCTCGGCGAGCAGGACTTCGTCTCCGGCTTCACCAAGGAAGGCTTCCTGGCCGCGGTGGCGAAGTCGAAGGAGTACATCCGCGCCGGCGACATCTTCCAGGTCGTGCTCAGCCAGCGCCTGAGCGTGCCCTTCCGCGCCCGGCCGGTGGACGTGTACCGCGCCCTGCGCGCGCTCAATCCCTCGCCGTACATGTATTTCCTCGACCTGGGCGGCACCCAGGTGGTGGGCAGCTCGCCCGAGATCCTGGTGCGCCTGCAGGGCGGCGAGGTGACGGTGCGCCCGATCGCCGGCACCCGCCCGCGCGGCGCCACGCCCGAGGCCGACGCCGCGCTCGAGGCCGAGCTGCTGGCCGATCCGAAGGAGCGCGCCGAGCACCTGATGCTGATCGACCTGGGCCGCAACGACGTCGGCCGCGTCGCCGAGCCCGGCAGCGTCACCGTGCCCGACCGCTTCATCATCGAGCGCTATTCGCACGTGATGCACATCGTCAGCGAGGTGCGCGGCCGGCTGCAGGGCGGGCTGGGCTTCGCCGACGTGCTCAAGGCCACCTTCCCGGCCGGCACGGTCAGCGGCGCGCCCAAGATCCGCGCACTGGAAGTGATCCGCGAGCTCGAGCCGGTCAAGCGCAACATCTACTCGGGCGCCGTCGGCTACCTCAACTGGTGGGGCGACGCCGACACCGCCATCGCCATCCGCACCGCCGTCATCCAGGACGGCCGCCTGCACGTGCAGGCCGGCGCCGGCATCGTCTTCGACTCCGACCCCGAGAAGGAGTGGGAGGAGACGATGAACAAGGGCCGGGCCCTGTTCCGGGCGGTCGCCCAGGCCGCCGGCGGGCTGTAGCGCGGCTGACCGGCCGGCGTGGCCGCCCCGCCGGTCCCCCGGCCGCCTCCCGTATCCTTGCCACGCCCGACTCCCACGACAAACCGACTCCACGGATGGTTCCGATGACCCCCCGCATCGCCGCCGCCTGCCGCCCCCGCATCCGGGTGGGCCGCTGAGCCCCATGCGCCACCTCCTGCTGCTGGTCGAGGACACCGCGCGCTACGCGCGCGAGCGCTATTTCGCCAAATTGATGGTCCCGGCCTGGGAGGCGCGGGGCTGGTCGGTCGCGCTGCACGCGATCGATCCGCTCGCGCCGCCGGACCCGGCGCGCTGGCCCGCGGCCGACGCGGCCCTCGTGCACCTGGACCTCACCGTGCTGCCCGATCCGCTCTGCGAGGCCCTGCGCGCGCGCTACCCGGTGGCCATCAACGCCAACGCCCGCGACATCTCCAAGCGCCGCGTCAGCCAGCAGCTGGTGCGTCCCGGCGATGGCTGGTCCGGCCCGGTGATCGTCAAGACCGATGCCAACTGCGGCGGCATCTCCGAGCGCCGCCTGCGCTATCCGCCGACGGCGGCGGGCCAGTGGCGGCGCCTGCGCGACCGCCTGCGGCCCTGGCCGGTGAGCGGCCGCCTGCGCACGCGCAGCTACCCGGTGTTCGACTCGCCGGCCGGCGTGCCGGCGCGGGCCTGGACGAATCCGGACCTGGTGGTCGAGCGCTTCGTCGCCGAGCGGGAAGGCGAGCTCTACGCGCTGCGCCAGTGGGTCTTCCTGGGCGACCGGGAAATCCACCGCCGCACGCTCGCGCCATCGCCCGTGATCAAGTCCGGCGACGGCGTGCGCATCGAAACCCTGGGCGACGTGCCGCCGGAGCTGCGCACCCGCCGCGCCGAGCTTGGCTTCGACTACGGCAAGTTCGACTACGTCGTGCGCGACGGCCGCGCCGTGCTGCTCGATGCCAACCGCACGCCCACCCACGGCGCCCAGCTCGGCGAGGCCGGGCGCGCGCTCGCGGCCGAGCTCGCCGCCGGGCTGGAGGACTTCACGTGATCACGCCGCGCCATACCCTCGATGCGATCTACGGCCCGGGCACCGCGTACTCCGGGCACGCCCACCGCGAAGCGCGGCACTGGCTGCCGCGCGACCCCGCCGCCCGCGGCGCGATGACCGGCGGCCAGGTCGTCGTCGGCGGCGCGATGCCCATGATCGTGGACGCCGGCGCGGCCTCGCCCGCCGGCCTGGACCTGCTGCGCGACGCCGGCCTGCCCGTGGCCGCGGACCTGCGCATCTACCGCGAACCCGAGGGCTACCAGCCGGCGCTCGACGCCATGCTCGCCGAAGGCCGGCGCATCGTCGTGCAGCACCGGCACCCGCTGCATTCGCTGCCGCGCGCCGCCTGCTGGGTCGACCCGGACCTGCTGGCCACGCTCAACGACAAGGCCGAGCTCGCGCGCTTCGTGCCCGCGCCGCTGCTGCCGGTGCGCGCGGTGCACGACGGCGCGGCCGCCGACTGGCCGCCGCCGGGCCGCGGCTTCCCGCACCTGCTCAAGGCGGCGACGCCCGACAGCACCGGCGGCGGCGTGGACGTGGTCGTGGTGCGCGGGGCCGGCGAGGTCGCCGCCGCGCGCGCCGCGCTGGCCGGCAGCCCGCGCATCGTCGCCGAGGACTGGCTCGACGCGACCGCCTTCCATTGCCTGAACTTCATCCTGCATCGCGACGGCCGCGTCGAGTACCTCGGCACCGCCGAGATGCCGCAGCGCGGCGACGGCCAGTACCAGGGCAACTGGTTGGGCGAGGGCGTGGACCCGGGTGCGGACATGGTCGCGGCCGCGACCGAGGTCGCCGCCGGTGGCGCGCGCCTAGGCTTCCACGGCGTGATGGGCATGGATGCCGCGCGCCTGCGCGACGGCGGGTTCCGCATCTTCGACCTCAACTACCGCCTGTGCGGCTCCACGGTGCCGCTGCTGGTGCACGATGCCGCCTGCGCAGAGCACGGCGCGCGCGTCTCGCGCTTCCGGGGCTGGCGCTTCGCCGGCGGCGATTTCGCCGCGATGGCCGGCGTGGTCCGCCGCTGGATCCGCGCCGGCCGCCTGGTGCCGCTGGCCACCTTCGACCCCGCCGCCGGCGGCGTCGAGGGCGCGCCAAGGCTCAACGGGCTGCTGCTCGGCAGCGACCGCGGCGACGTCGCCGAGGCCGAGGCGGCGATGGCGGCGGACGGCCTGGCCTGAGTCCGGCAAGGTGCCGGGGTCCCGCGGCGGCTTCACGCCCCGCGCGCCGCCCACGGGGCTGCAATGGGGCAAAATGCCGGGCCCACGCCCCGGCCCGGCTTCCCGGCCCGGCCGGCGCGGGCGACCACGGCCCCGACAGGAAGACGCTGGCCCATGCTGCTGATGATCGACAACTACGACAGCTTCACCTACAACCTCGTGCAGTATTTCGGCGAGCTGGGTGAGACCGTCGAGGTCGTGCGCAACGATGCGCTGACCGTGGACCAGATCGCGGCGATGCGGCCCGACCGCATCGTCATCTCGCCCGGCCCCTGCACGCCGAACGAAGCCGGGGTGTCGCTGGAGCTGCTGGCGCGGCTCTCGGGCAGCGTGCCCATCCTCGGCGTCTGCCTCGGCCACCAGAGCATCGGCCAGGCCTTCGGCGGCAAGGTGGTGCGGGCGCGCGAGATCATGCACGGCAAGACCTCGCCGATCCGCCACCGCGGCCGCGGCGTCTTCGCCGGCCTGCCCGATCCCTTCGAGGCCACGCGCTACCACTCGCTGGTGGTGGAGAAGGACTCGCTGCCCGACTGCCTCGAGGTGACGGCCTGGACCGAGCGCGAGGACGGTTCCATCGACGAGATCATGGGCCTGCGCCACAAGACCTTGCCGGTCGAGGGCGTGCAGTTCCACCCCGAATCCATCCTGACGCAGCATGGCCACGACATGCTGCGCAACTTCCTGGTGGGCAGCCGCGGCTGAGGCCGCGCCCACGGAGACGACGAATGCCGATCACGCCCCAGGACGCGCTCCAGCGCATCATCGAGAACCGCGAGGTCTTCCACGACGAGATGGTGGACCTGATGCGCCAGGTCATGCGCGGCGAGGTCTCGCCGGTGATGGCCGCGGCCATCCTGTCCGGCCTGCGCGTCAAGAAGGAGACGGTCGGCGAGATCGCCGGCGCCGCGCGGGTGATGCGCGAATTCTCGGCCAAGGTGTCGGTGCCGGACGTGCACAATTTCGTGGACATCGTCGGCACCGGCGGCGATGGCGCGCACACCTTCAACATCTCCACCGCCAGTATGTTCGTGGCGGCCGCGGCGGGCGCCAAGGTCGCCAAGCACGGCAACCGCAGCGTCAGTTCGAAGTCCGGCAGCGCCGACGTGCTCGAGGCCCTGGGCGCGGTGATCGAACTGCAGCCGGAGCAGGTCTCCGCCTGCATCGCCGAAACCGGCCTGGGCTTCATGTACGCGCCCATCCACCACCCGGCCATGAAGAACGTGGCGCCGGTCCGGCGCGAGCTGGGCGTGCGCACGATCTTCAACATCCTCGGCCCGCTGACCAACCCGGCGGGGGCGCCCAACATCCTGATGGGCGTGTTCCACCCCGACCTGGTCGGCATCCAGGTGCGCGTGCTGCAGCGCCTGGGCGCGCGCCGCGCGATGGTGGTCTGGGGCCGCGACGGCATGGACGAGATCTCGCTGGGCGGCGCCACCATGGTGGGCGAGCTGCGCGGCGACGACGTGGTCGAGTACGAGATCCATCCCGAGGACTTCGGCATCCCGATGGCCGCCAGCCGCAACCTGCGCGTGGAGAACGCGGAGGAATCGAAGGCGCTGCTGCTAGAGGCCCTGGACGGCAAGGATGGCCTGCCGCGCGAGATCGTCGCCCTGAACGCCGGCGCGGCGCTGTACGCGGCGGGCGTGGCGGTGTCCATTTCCGACGGCATCGACCGGGCGCGCAAGGCGATCGCCTCGGGCGAGGCCCGGCGCCGGCTCGATGCCTTCGTCGCCACCACGCGCCGGCTGGCGGGGGTGTCGCCGTGAGCGACGTGCTGCAGCGCATCCTGGCGCGGAAAGCCGAAGAAGTGCGCGAGCGCGCCGCGCGCCTCCCGCTGCGCGAGCTGGCCGCGCGCGCCGCCGACGCCCCGCCGCCGCGCGGCTTCGCCGCGGCGATGCAGGCGAAGATCGGCGCCGGCCTGCCCGCGGTCATCGCCGAGGTGAAGAAGGCCAGCCCGAGCAAGGGCGTCATCCGCCCGGACTTCCATCCCGCCGACATCGCCCGCAGCTACGCGCGCGGCGGCGCCGCCTGCCTGTCGGTGCTCACCGACGTGGACTTCTTCCAGGGCCACGACGACTACCTCGTGCAGGCCCGCGCCGCCTGCGGCCTGCCGGTGCTGCGCAAGGACTTCACCATCGACGCCTACCAGGTGCACGAGGCACGTGCGCTCGGCGCCGACTGCATCCTGCTGATCGTCGCCGCGCTCGGCGACGCGGCGCTGGCCGAGCTCAGCCACCTGGCCATGGACCTGGGCATGGACGTGCTGGTCGAGGTGCACGACATCGACGAGCTCGAGCGCGCGCTGCAGGTCGGCGCGCCGCTGCTGGGCATCAACAACCGCAGCCTGCGCACCTTCGAGGTCTCGCTCGACACCACGCTGGCGCTGAAGCCGGCGGTGCCGGCGGACCGCGTGCTGGTCACCGAGAGCGGCATCGCCACCCGCGAGGACGTGCAGCGCATGCGCGCCGCGGGCGTGCACGCCTTCCTGGTCGGCGAGAGCTTCATGCGCGCGCCGGACCCGGGCGCCGAACTGTCCCGCTTGTTCGCCTGAGCCCATGGCCGCCGCGCCCGCCACCGTCCTGTTCGATTTCGACGGCACGCTGGTGCGCGGCGACTGTGCCGCGGCCTGGCTGCGCGACCTGCTGCGCAGCCATCCGCTGCGGCGCCTGCTGGCCGGCGCCAGCTTCCCCTTCCTGGCACCGGGCTTCGCCTGGTGGCGCAGCGCCTGGCTGCCGGCGAGCTTCTACACCTGGCTGGCCACGGTCGGCCGCACCGACGAAGCCCTGGCCGAGGCCCGCGAGGATTTCCTGCGCGCCTGCGCCGCCCGCCGCGAGCAGCTGCTGATCCCGCCGGCGGTCGCGCGCCTGCACGCGCACCTGGCGGCGGGCGAGCGCGTTGTCATCGTGACCGGCGCCGAGCGGGCGCTGGCCCGGGACCTGTGGCGCGCCCTTGGCCAGCCCGAGGTGCCGGTGGTCGGTTCGTCGGTGAAGCCGGCCTTCGGCGGCTGGATCGGGGTCGAGCACACGGTCGGCCCGCGCAAGCTCGAGGCGCTGGCCCGCGAGGGCATCCGGCCGCCGTTCGCCGCGGTCTATTCCGACAGCGCGCGCGACCTGCCGCTGCTGTGCGAGACGGCGCGGCCGGTGCTGGTGCGCCCGGACCGGCGCAGCCTGCTGCGCGTGCACCGGCGCCTGCGCGGCGCCATCGAAACCCTGCGCTGAGCGGAAGCGCGCGCGGGGCGCACGGGGTGGCGCGGCCGCGCGACCGGCGCCGGGGCCTCAGGCGCCCAGCGGCTTGAGGAAGCGAACCGCGCCCTCGCCATAACCGCAGGCGCGGTAGAAGGCGTGGGCTTCGTGGCGGTGTTCGGCCGAGGTGAGTTCGATGCGCGCGGCGCCGGCCTGGCGCGCCCGCTGCTCGGCCTCGCGCAGCAGCATGCGGCCGATGCCGCGGCGGGTGTCGTCGGGCGCCACCGCGAGCGCGGTGATGCGGCAGGTGGTGGCGCCGAGCGGCAGGTAGTAGCGCAGGTCGATGGCGACCAGGCCGACCAGTTCGCCGTGGCGATCGGCCACCAGCACCTGCTGGCCCGCCTCGTCTTCGATGGCGCGCAGCCGGGCGGCGGCTTCCTCGCGGTCGCAGGGGTAACCGAGCACGCCGAGCAGGCGGGCCAGGCCGGCCGCATCCTGGGCCTGCGCCGGCCGCACCATCAGGCCGGAGCGGGCGGGGCAGGCCGAGGTCGCCATGGTTCAGCGGGTGCCGTAGACGACGACGGTCTTGCCGCGGGCGTGCAGCACGCCCTGTTCCTGCAGCTGCTTGAGCACGCGGCCGGCCATCTCGCGGCTGCAGCCGACGATGCGGGCCAGCTCCTGGCGCGAAACCCGGATCTGGGTGCCCTGCGGATGCGAGAGCGCGTCCGGCTCCTGGCACAGGTCGAGCAGGGTGCGCTGGATGCGGCCGGTGACGTCCATGAAGGCCAGGCGGCTGGCCTTGCGGCTGGTGTCGAGCAGGCGCTTGGACAGCTGCAGGCCGATGGCGTACAGGATGCGCGGGCACTCGGCCGCCAGCGGGCCGGCGAACAGCTGGTGCAGGCGGTCGTAGTTGATCTCGGCCAGCTCGCAGGGCGTGCGGGTGCGCACCACCACCGCGCGCTCGTCGGCGGCGAAGAACAGGCCCATCTCGCCGATGAAGTCGCCGGCATTGGCATAGCCCAGGACCAGCTCGCGGCCGTCGGGCTCCTCGCTGATCACGCTCAGGGAGCCGCTGACCACGTAGTACAGCGACGAGGCCGGGGCGCCCGGGCGGAAGACGTCGCTGCGGCTGGGGTAGCGGCGGCGGTGGCACTGGTCCAGGAAGCGGCCCATCGTGGCCGAGTCGGGCGCCAGCGGGCTGTTGACCAGCTTGGGCGGCTGCAGCATCGCCATGGGATCTCCTTATAGACGCGGGCCAGCGCCCCGTCCCGGGGCAAACGCCGTTCAGCTTAGGCCGTGACGCCCGTCGCAGCAATGGCGGCGGCCGCGCCGGGCGCGAGGTTTCCCCCCGGGGCCGATTGCCCGATAATGCGCCCCCTCCCGGGCTCACCCCCGCCTTCCCCAGGATCGCCACCGTGGTCAAGCCGCTTCCGCGCCTGAGGCTCCAGGGCTTCAACAACCTCACCAAGGCCCTGAGCTTCAACATCTACGACGTCTGCTACGCGGTCAGCGAAGAGCAGCGCCAGCGCTACATCGAGTACATCGACGAGGCCTACAACGCCGAGCGCCTGACCCAGATCCTGACCGACGTGGCCGAGATCATCGGCGCCAACATCCTGAACGTGGCCCGCCAGGACTACGACCCGCAGGGCGCGTCGGTGACGATCCTGATCTCGGAAGAGCCGGTGATCGACAAGAAGGCCGCGGGCAAGGAGCTGATCTCCGACGCCGTGGTCGCGCACCTGGACAAGTCGCACATCACCGTGCACACCTATCCGGAGACGCACCCGCACAACGGCATCGCCACCTTCCGGGCCGACATCGACGTGGCGACCTGCGGCGTGATCTCGCCGCTGAAGGCCCTGAACTACCTGATCGAGTCCTTCGAGTCCGACATCGTGGTGATGGACTACCGCGTGCGCGGCTTCACCCGCGACGTGAAGGGCAAGAAGCACTACATCGACCACAAGATCAACTCGATCCAGGACTTCCTGTCCAAGCCCATCAAGCAGAAGTACGAAATGATGGACGTCAACGTGTACCAGGAGAACCTGTTCCACACGAAGATGCACCTCAAGGACTTCGACCTCGACACCTACCTGTTCGAAGAAAAGGCCAAGAACCTCGGCTTCAAGGACCGCCAGCGCATCGAGATGCAGCTGCGCCGCGAGATCGAGGAGCTCTTCCACGGCCGCAACCTGCTCGACTGATCCACCCGCGGGACGACCCGCGCGCCGGGCGACCGGCGAAGCACCACCGACGGCGGTCCGGGACGCGAGTCCCGGGCCGCTTTTTTTTTCCACTGCATCGGAAGGAGGCGCGAGATGGCCTGGACCTGGCTCTTCATCGCCGGATTGCTGGAAATCGCCTGGGCCGCGGGGCTCAAGGCCTCGCAAGGCTTCACCAAACCCCTGGCCAGCGGGCTGACCCTGCTGGCGATGGCCGCCAGTTTCTGGTGCCTGGCGCGGGCGCTGCGCGACATCCCGCTGGGCACCGGCTACGCGGTCTGGGTCGGCATCGGCGCGGTCGGCACGGCGGTGCTGGGCATGGTGCTGTACGGCGAGCCGGCGTCCTGGCCCCGGCTGGCCTGCATCGGCCTGATCGCCGCGGGCATCGCCGGGCTGAAGTGGCTGTCGTGAGCGCCGCGCCTCAGACGCGGTAGGCGACCCGCTTCATCAGCTTCGAGCTCAGCGCCATCAGCCGCGGGATCGGCTGCGGCAGCACGCGGGCGCCGGCGGCCTCGGCATGGTCGGCGTGGCGGGCCTCGTCGTCCTTCATGACGCGCAGGATGGCGCGGCTGCGCTCGTCGCCCGGGGGCAGGGTGTCGAGGTGCTCCTCGAGGTGGGCCTCGACCTGGCGCTCGGTCTCGACCACGAAGCCCAGGTTCCAGCCGTCGCCGCGCAGGCCGGCGGCCAGGCCGATGGCGTAGCTGCCGGCGTACCAGAGCGGGTTGAGCAGGCTGGGCCGGCTGTCGAGCTCGCGCAGGCGGTCGGCGCACCAGGCCAGGTGGTCGGTTTCCTCCTGGGCAGCGTGCAGCAGCTGCCCGCGCGTCTCCGGGTCGCGCGCGACCGCGGCCTGGCCGACGTACAGCGCCTGGGCGCAGACCTCGCCGGTGTGGTTGATGCGCATCAGGCCGGCGGCATGGCGGCGCGCGGCCTCGTCCATCGCCGCTTCCGGCAGCGCGCCGGCCGGGTTGGCGCGCTCCGCGCGCACGGTGCCGAAGGTGGTGGTGAGGGCGTGCTGGGCCTCGATGAGGAGGCGGTCCAGGGGGCTGTAATCGCGGGCGGCGCTCATGCCAGGTGCTCGGCCAGGAATTCGAGGGGGTGGCGCACCGGGATTGTAGTCCCGCCGGCCAGGTGCAGGCGGCAGCCGATGTTCGCCGACAGCAGTTCGGTGGCGCCGCTGGCGGCCAGGGCCTGGTCCAGCGGTGCGCGCAGGGCGAGGGCGCGGGCGGGCTCGAGCACCTGGTGCAGGCCGGCGGCGCCGCAGCAGCCGGTGTCGGGCAGCTCGGCCAGGTCCAGCCCGGGGACGCGCGCCAGCAGCCGGCGCAGGGCCGCGTCGCTGCGAACCACCGCGCGCTGGCTGCAGGGCAGGTGCAGGGCGACGCGGCGGCCGCCGGCGTCGCGGAAGCGCAGGCTCCCGCCCAGCCGGTCGAGTGCGGCCAGGGCGTCTTCCACCGGCACGTCCGGTGCCAGTCCCTGGGCCAGGGCGGCGTGGCAGCCCGTGGCCAGGGTCAGCACGCGCGCCGCGCCGCGGAAAGCCCGCCGGTTGGCCTCGCCCAGGGCCGTGGCGCCCGCCAGGTCGCCGGCGTGGGCGGCGGCGGTACCGCAGCAGCCCTGGCCGGCCGGCCAGGCCAGCTCGACGCCGGCCGCCGCGAACAGGCGGACCAGGGCGGCGCGGGCCGCTCCTTCGTAGGCGCCGGCGATGCAGCCTTCGAAGACGGCCCAGCGCGGGGCGTCGGCGGGCAGGCCGGGCCGGGGCAGGGGCCCGGGGGCGGGCGGGGTCGGCAGCGCCGGCCGCCAGGCGGCGGGCAGCCAGTGGCCCAGGCGGCGCCAGGCGCCCAGCAGCCACGACAGCAGGTGGGGACGGGCCAGCAGGGCGAGGAACCGCCGGGCGCGGCGCGAGGGCGGGCGGCGCAGGGCCTGTTCCGCCCGCGCCAGCACCAGCAATTCACCGTAGGGCACGCCCGCCGGGCAGGCGGCTTCGCAGCGGCGGCAGCCCAGGCAGTGGTCGAGGTGGGCCTCGCCGGCCGGGCTGGGTTCGAGCCGGCCATCGGCCAGGGCCTTGGCCCAGGCGATGCGGCCGCGGGGCGATTCGGCCTCGCTGCGGTCGAGGCGGTAGGTGGGGCAGTGCGGCAGGCATAATCCGCACTGCACGCAGCGGTCGGCCAGCGCGGCCAGGCCCGCGCGGGGCGCGGCGATCGGGGCCGGGTCGGGCGATGCGGGCATGCCGGGATGCTAACACGGGGTTAAATCGGGCTTGCGCCCGGGAAGATCGGCGGCTATCATTCCGCCTCTTTCCACCCGTATTCCTATTTTGGAGCCGTCATGAAGTCCATGACCGTCAGCGCCAAGCCGGAGACCGTCAAGCGCGACTGGTATGTGGTTGATGCCAGCGGCAAGACCCTGGGTCGCCTGTGCTCGGAACTCGCGCGCCGTCTGCGCGGCAAGCACAAGCCCGTGTTCACCCCGCACGTGGACACCGGTGACTACCTCGTCGTGATCAACGCCGAGAAGATCGCCGTCACCGGCAACAAGCTGCAGGACAAGAAGTACCACCGCTTCACCGGCTACGTCGGCAACCTCAAGACCGAGACCCTGGCGCAGGCGCTGGACGCCCACCCGGAGCGCGTGATCGAGATCGGCGTGAAGGGCATGCTGCCGAAGAACCCGCTCGGCCGCGCCATGTTCAAGAAGCTCAAGGTGTACAAGGGCTCCGAGCACCCGCACACCGCCCAGCAGCCGCAGGCGCTGGACATCTAAGGCACAGGTAGAGAACCCATGGCTCTGCAGCAGAATTACGGCACCGGCCGTCGCAAGTCCTCCACCGCCCGCGTGTTCCTGCGCGCCGGCAAGGGCGCCATCGTCGTCAACGGCCGCCCGGTCGACGAGTTCTTCGGCCGCGAGACCTCGCGCATGATCGTGCGCCAGCCGCTCGAAGTGACCCAGATGACCGACAAGTTCGACATCAGCGTCACCGTCGAGGGTGGTGGCATCACCGGCCAGGCCGGCGCCATCCGCCTGGGCATCGCCCGCGCGCTGGTCGAGTACAACGAGTCGCTCAAGTCCGACCTGCGCAAGGCCGGCCTGATGACCCGCGACGCCCGCGAGGTCGAGCGCAAGAAGGTCGGCCTGCACAAGGCCCGCCGCGCCACCCAGTTCTCGAAGCGCTGATCGTTTCGTAAACTGGCGCGGTCCCGGAATTGGGGGATCGTCTAATGGTAGGACTGCAGACTCTGACTCTGCCTATCTAGGTTCGAATCCTAGTCCCCCAGCCAAAAAAGCAAAGAGGGCTCCCGCGAGGGGGCCCTCTTTGTTTCGTGCCCGGGGAAGGAAAGCCGGCGTTTAGCGGCCGTTTGCTTCCTGCCCTCGCGGCGATAGACTCCGGCAAACGCCCGCCGGACCTGCCCATGCCCGTTCCCGTCCAAGAACTCTCCCGCCTGTTCCCGCTGGAGTCGCTGCGGCTGGAAACCCGCGAGCACCTCGCGCGCGAGGCCGTGGTCGGCGAATTCCAGCGCAACGAGAACGTGTTCGAGGCCGGCGACCTGGACGAGGACACGATCTACCTGCTCGAGGGCGAGCTGCGCTGCGTCTATCCCGACGGCCGCAACGTCGCCCACGTCGCCGGCCAGCCGCACGCGCGTTACTCGCTCAACGACGCCGTGCCGCGCCGCTTCACCGCCAAGGTCGCCAGCGCGCGCGCCAAGGTGCTGCGCATCGACCGCCGCTATCTCGAGAAGGTGATCACCTGGGACCAGCTCGGCCGGGACGGCGCGCACCCGCACGCGGGCGCCGGCGGCAACGACTGGGTGTTCCGCCTGCTCAAGGCCCCGGCCTTCGTGCGCCTGCCGACCGGCAACATCGAGAAGATGTTCCAGATGTTCGAGCCGGTCACGGTCAAGCCCAGCGAGATCGTCATGCGCGAAGGCGACCCGGCCGATTACTTCTACGTCGTGCGCAGCGGCGCCGCCTCCGTGTCGAAATACCTCGACGGCGCGCCGCAGGTGGTGGCCTACCTGCGCGAGGGCGACACCTTCGGCGAGGACGCGCTGCTCTCCAACCTGCCGCGCAACGCCACCGTGCGCATGATGCAGGGCGGCCAGCTGATGCGGCTCTCGCGCGAGGCCTTCGAGGCCGTGCTCAAGCCGCCGATGCTGTCCTGGGTGCTGCCGGCCGACGCCGCCCGCCAGGTGCAGGCCGGCGCCGCCCTGCTCGACGTGCGCATGCCCGAGGAGCACGCCCAGCGCGCCATCGACGGCTCGATCAACGTGCCGCTGTACCGGCTGCGCGAGGACATCGCCGGCGTCCTCGCGCCCGGCGCCAAGGTCGTCGTCTACTGCAACACCGGCGAGCGCTCGGCCGCCGCGGCCTTCGTGCTCAAGCGCATGGGCTACGAAGTGAGCGCCCTGCACGGCGGCCTGGGCGCGATGCTGCGCCAGCTGGCCGCCAGCGCCCCCGCCTGACCACCGCGGGGGCGCCGTAGGAGCGCCTTCAGGCGCAGGCGCGATGCGACCAAGCCCACGCCGCCTCGCGGATCGCGCCTGAAGGCGCTCCTACGGGGGCGCCTGGCGGGCAGGTCAGCGGCGGATGGGGCGGACCTGGCCGCCGATGATGACCTCGTCGGCCGGGCGCGCCGCGAACAGGCCGCAGGTGACCACGCCGGGGATCTGGTTGAGCCTGGCCTCCAGCGCCACCGGATCGGTGATGCGCCAGTGGTGCACGTCGAGGATCCAGTTGCCGTTGTCGGTCACCACGCCCTCGCGCCAGACCGGCTGGCCGCCCAGGCCGACGATCGCGCGCGCCACCAGGCTGCGCGCCATCGGGATCACCTCGACCGGCACCGGGAAGGCGCCCAGCAGTTCGACCTGCTTGGCCGCGTCGATGATGCAGACGAAGCGCTCGCTGGCCTGGGCGATGATCTTCTCGCGCGTCAGCGCCGCGCCGCCGCCCTTGATCAGCCGGTTCCACGGATCGCACTCGTCGGCGCCGTCCACGTACAGCTTCAGCGGCCCGACCGCGTTGAGGTCGAGCACCGGGATGCCGTGCGCTTGCAGCTGGCGCGTGCTCTGCTCCGAGCTCGACACCGCGCCTTCGATGCGGTCCTTCATGCGCGCCAGGCCGTCGATGAAGAAGGCCACGGTGGAGCCGGTGCCGACGCCGACCACGGTGCCTTCCTCGACGTAGTCGAGCGCCTTCTCGGCGGCCAGCTTCTTCTGTTCGTCGCGCGACACGGCCTTACTCCATCGACAGGATGCGTTTGAACTGCGGCTTGGTGACCGGCAGCACCGACAGGCGGTTGCCGCGGCGCAGCAGCGGGAAGTCGCCGAACGCGTCGGCGCCGGCCTTGAGTTCGTCCAGCGACACGGTGCGCGAGAACTTGCGCACGAAGCGCACGTCCACCATCCACCAGCGCGGTTCCTCGCGCTTGCTCCCGGGGTCGTGGTAATCGGAGCGGGGATCGAACTGGGTCGGGTCGGGGTAGGGCGCCGAGGCCACCTCCGCGAGGCCGACCACGCCGGGCACGGCGCAGTTGGAGTGGTAGAAGAGGATCGGGTCGCCGACCTTCATCTCCTTGAGCATGTAGTTGCGCGCCTGGTAGTTGCGCACGCCGGTCCAGGGCTCGGTGCCGACGCGGCCGAGCGCGTCGATCGAGAATTCCTCGGGTTCGGACTTCATCAGCCAGTGCTTCATGGCGCGCATTATCGCCCGAAGCGGCGCAGGCCGTGCTCGGTGACGACCGCATCCAGCGGCACGTCCCAGGGCATGGCCTCGAGCGGCGTTTCCAGCGCCTGCCAGCCGTAGCCGACGCCGACCAGCCGCGGGCCGGGCCCGGTGCGGCGGAAGGCGAAGGCGCGGTCGTAGTAGCCGGCGCCCATGCCGAGGCGGTTCCCGTGCGCGTCGAAGCCCAGCAGCGGCACCAGCACCCAGGCCAGGGCCTCGGGCGCCAGCGTCGAGCTGGCTTCGAGCTCGGGTTCGGGGATGCCGAAGCGGTTGTTGCGCAGCGGATCGCCGGCGCGCCAGGGGCCGAAGCGCAGGCCGCCATCGTCCTGCACGACGGGCAGGCACCAGGCCTGGCCGGGCGCCAGGCGCAGCTGCACCGCGTGCAGGGGCAGTTCGCCGCCGACGGCCCAGTAGCCGCCGACGTAGCCGGGCTGGCGGAAGTCGGGCGATTCGCCCAGGTGCCGGGCCACCTCGGCCGCGGCCGCGAGCCGCTCGCCGGGGGACAGGGCCGCGCGCCGCTGCCTGAGCTGCCGGCGGAGGGCGTCGCGCGTGGGATTCAAGGGATCCTCCAGCATGCCGATGCGTGCATAACGACCTTGATCCCGGGGATCAAGTGGGTACCCAGGGCCAGCGCTTCAGGCTTTCCGCGACATGGCGGACATGCACACCGCGTCGGCCGAGGATTCCCGTGTCGTTTTTATGGGACAAGGCGAATGTTAGGCACGCTGTCGGACACGCCAGAGGACGCCGCGATTATAGTCCCGGCCCGCGTGCGGCGGGTGAACGGATTCAGCGCGTGTCGAACAGGCCGTCGAGCTTGCGGTTGAGCTCGCCCAGCGTGCGGTTGAGCGCGGCGTCGCGCTGCTCGAGGTCGCGCTTGAGCTGCAGCAGCTCGTGCGCCAGGTTGAGCGCGGCCAGCACCGCCACCTGGTCCAGGCCGGCCATGCGGTTGCCGCCGCGGATCTCGCGCATCCGGGCATCGAGCAGGTGCGCGGCCGCGGTCAGGCCCTCGCGCTCGCCGGCGGCGACGCCGACGGTGAACTCGCGCTCGAGGATGCGGACGTTGACCGGCTCGGTCACGCGTTGTGCTCCAGCGACTTGAGCCGGGCGATCATCGCCTCGACCCGCGAGCGGGCCTGCTCGTTCTTGTTCAGCAGCGACGCGCGTTCGGCCACCAGCTGCTCCTGGCCCTGGCGCAGGCTGCGGTTCTCCTCCAGCAGGCGCCGGTGCTGCTCGGCCAGGCGCTCGAAGCGCTCGGCCAGGGCCTGGAGCTGGGCGATGGGGTCGGGGGCGGTCATGACGCGGCCATCTTGGGCGGGACGGGGCGGGGAATCAATACGGGGCCGGGATGGCGGCCACGGTGGACGGCTGCCAGCTGCGGATGAAGGCCAGGCAGCGGTGCGCGTCCAGCGGCGGCGACAGCCAGAAACCCTGGATTTCGTCGCAGCCCTGCTCGCGCAGGTAGCCCAGCTGCTGCTCGCTCTCCACGCCCTCGGCGATCACGTTCAGGCCCAGCGAGTGGCCCATGGTGATGACCGTGGCGGTGATGGCCTCGTCGTCGGGGTCGCGGGTCAGGTCGCCGATGAACTCCTTGTCGATCTTCAGCGTGTCGATCGGCAGGCGCTTGAGGTAGACCAGCGAGGAGTAGCCGGTGCCGAAGTCATCGATGGCCAGGGTGACGCCGAGCTTGCGCAGCTCGTTGAGCACGGTGGTGGTCTGCTCGGCGTTCTGCATCACCATTGATTCGGTGACCTCGAGCTCGATCCGGTTGGCCGGCACGCCCAACTCCTCGATCAGCCGGGCCAGGTGGCCGGGCAGGTTGCCGCGCAGCAGCTGCAGCACCGAGACGTTGATGCCGATCGAGATCTCGGTCAGGCCGTGGGCGCGCCAGCGCTTGAGCGTCTGCAGCGCCTCGCTCAGCACCCAGTCGCCGATCTGCAGGATCAGGCCCGATTCCTCGGCCAGCGGCACGAACACAGTCGGGTTGATCTCGCCCAGCTCGGCGCTGTGCCAGCGCAGCAGGGACTCGACGCCGGTGATGCGGCCGTCCGCCAGCGCCATGCGCGGCTGGTAGACCAGGCGGAACTCGCCGCGGTCGAGCGCCTTGCGCAGCGAGGCCAGCACGGTCGCGCGCCGGCGCGACTCGGCGTCCATGGTTTCGTTGTAGATCTGGTAGGTGTTCCGGCCCTCGGCCTTGGCCTGGTACATGGCCGTGTCGGCGAACTTGAGCAGGTCGGTCGGCACCAGGCCGTGGTCGGGGTAGAGGCTGATGCCCAGCGAGGGCGTGATCGAGACGTCGTGGCGCTCGTCCACCTCCAGCGGCATCGAGAAGGCGGTGAGGATCTCGCGCGCCATGCGCTCGACCGCCGGGATCGATTCCACGTCCTCCAGCACCACCGTGAACTCGTCGCCGCCCAGGCGCGCCACCGTGTCGGACGCGCCGACCGTGGCCTGCAGGCGCGTGGCCGCGGCCTTGAGCAGGCGGTCGCCGGCGGCGTGGCCCAGCGAGTCGTTGATGTCCTTGAAGCGGTCGAGGTCGAGGAACAGCACGGCGACCCGGGTTTCCTGCCGGCGCGCGCGCACGATCGCCCGGCCCAGGCGCTCGCTCAGCAGCGCGCGGTTGGGCAGGCCGGTCAGGGTGTCGTAGTTGGCCAGGTAGCGCAGCTCCTGCTCGGCGCGCTTCTTGTCGGTGATGTCGTTCACCACGGCGACGAAGTGGCTGCGCGCGCCCATCGCGTCGCGCACCTCGCTCATCTCGATCCAGCCCAGGAACTCCTCGCCGTCCTTGCGCTTCTGCCACATCTCGCCGGCCCAGTGGCCGGTGCGCTCGAGCACGTCGCGCACGCGGCGGTAGAACTCGGCGCTGTGCTGGCTGGAGTCGAGCAGGCGGCTGTTCTGGCCGATCACCTCGTCCTCGCTGTAGCCGGTGATGCGGGAGAAGGCCGGGTTGACCGAGATGAAGCGGAAATCGAGGTCGATCACCGCCACCGCCTCGCTCATCGAACGCAGCACCTCGAGCGCGACGCGGCGCTCGCGCTCGGCCCGGCGGATGGCGGTGATGTCGCGGGCGGTGCCGGCCATGCGCAGCGGCGCGCCGGACCCGTCGCGTTCGACCACCTTGCCGCGGCTGCGCACCCAGACCCACTCGCCGCGGGCGTTGCGGATGCGGTGCTCGGACTCGAACACCTCGGTGTGGCCGACGATGTGCTCCTGCAGCAGCTTCTGCACCCGGGGCAGGTCCTCGGGGTGGATGGACTGGGTGCGCCAGTCGTCCGTGCTGAGCTGTTCCTTGCTGCCGTGGCCCAGCAGCTGGGTGTTGCCGAGGCGGTAGAGGCTGTTGTCGCGGATGTTCCAGTCCCAGAACTCGTCGCCCGAGCCCCAGAGCGCCAGGTTCAGGCGCTCTTCGCGCTCGCGGATCTCGGCCAGCAGGGATTTTTCCTGGTGCTGGCGATGGCTCCAGACCCGCCACAGCAGCCACACCAGGAAGATGGCCAGCGACGCCAGCACCAGCTGGATCACCTGCGAGGCGCCCATGCCGCCGCCGGCCTGGGCCTGGGCGAGGGCCGGGAACGCCGCCGGGGCCAGGGCAAGGGCCCGGCCAACGCGCACGCACCCGGGCTTGTCGTGCCGCCGCGACATGTCGACCGTTCTTCCCCCGGGGACCCCACCGAAACTAACGGGGGCAGTGTAGGTGTCCACCCCCGGCGCCACAAGCCGGGCCGGCGCGGGTTGCTAGAATGCCGGCACGCCCCAGGCCCCGGTCCCATGCCCGTCCATTCCCTGCCGACGCACGACGCCCTCGCCGCCGAACTCGATGCCCTCGAATCCGGCCTCGTCCCCGCCGAACTGCATGGATCCCTGTGCGGTTACCTTTCCGGCGGCGGCCGGCAGGACCGCGCCGGCTGGTTCCGGGCGGTGATGTCCGACCCGATGCTGCCCGAGCCCGAGGCCGGCAGCGCCCTGGACCAGCTCTACGCCGCCAGCGTCGCCCAGCTGGATTCCCCCGATTTCGGCTTCGAGCTGCTGCTGCCCGCCGAGGACCAGGCCGTGGACGTGCGCGGCGATGGCCTGCTGGCCTGGTGCCGCGGTTTCCTCGGCGGCTTCGGCCTGGCCGCGGGCGCCGAGCCGCCGCTGTCGGAGGAGGCCGCGGAGGCCCTGGCCGACCTGGCGCGCATCGCCGCCAGCGACCTGAGCTACGACGAGCCCGAGGCCGACGAGGAGGCCCTGTCGGAAGTCGCCGAATTCGTCCGCGTGGCGGTGATGCTGCTGCACAGCGACTGCGTGCTGGGGCCGCGCCACCGCCGCAAGCTCAACTGAGGCCATGGTCAAGCCCGCCGAATTCGCCCGCCGCCGCAAGCAGCTGATGCGGATGGCCGACGAGGACGCGATCCTCGTGCTGCCGTCCGCGCCCGAGCGGGTGCGCAGCCACGACACCTACTACCCGTACCGCCAGGACAGCGACTTCTGGTACCTCAGCGGCTTCCCGGAGCCCGAGGCGGTGCTGGTCCTGGTGCCCGGGCGCAAGCACGGCGAATGCCTGCTGTTCTGCCGCGAGCGCGACCCCGAGCGCGAGGCCTGGGATGGCCCGCGCGCCGGCCCGGAGGGCGCGGTGGACGCCTTCGGCTTCGACGACGCCTACCCGATCGCCGACCTCGACGACATCCTGCCCGGCCTGCTCGAGGGCCGTTCGCGCGTCTACTACCACTTCGGCCGCGACACCGAGTTCGACCTCAAGCTGATCGGCTGGGTCAACCGCGTGCGCTCGCAGGTGCGCCACGGCGCGCAACCGCCGCACGAGTTCCTCGAGCTCGGCCACCTGCTGCACGAGCTGCGCCTGTTCAAGAGCGCGGCCGAGCTGAAGCTGATGCGCCGCGCGGCCGCGATCGCCGCCGAGGCGCAGGTGGCGGCGATGCGCGCCACGCGCGTCGGCGGGCATGAATACGAAGTCGAGGCGGCGCTGCAGCACGCGTACCGGCGCAACAACGCCGTCGCCGCCTACGAGCCCATCGTCGGCGCCGGCGCCAACGGCTGCGTGCTGCACTACCGCGCCAATGCCGCCGCGATCCGCGACGGTGACCTGCTGCTCTGCGACGCCGGGGCCGAGTATGCCGGCTACGCCAGCGACATCACCCGCACCTGGCCGGCCAACGGCCGCTGGTCGAAGGAACAGCGCGCGCTCTACGACATCGTGCTGGCGGCGCAGCAGGCGGCGCTGGCGCAGGCGCGCCCGGGTCGATCGTGGATCGCCGGGCACGAGGCGGCGGTGGAGGTGCTGTCCGAGGGGCTGCTGTCGCTGGGCCTGCTCAAGGGCTCGCTGAAGGAGGTGCTGTCCAGCGGCGCCTACAAGAAGTTCTACATGCACAAGACCGGCCACTGGCTGGGCCTGGACGTGCACGACGTGGGCGAATACAAGGTCGCCGGCGAGTTCCGCGAGCTCGAGCCGGGCATGGTCTTCACCATCGAGCCGGGCCTGTACGTGACGCCGGGCCTGAAGGGCGTGCCGGCGAAGTGGCAGGGCATCGGTATCCGCATCGAGGACGACGTCGCCATCACCCGGGACGGCCACGAGGTCCTCACCGACGCCGTGCCCAAGTCCGCCGACGCCGTCGAGGCCCTGCTCGCCACCCGCGACTAGGCTTTTTTGGACGCGGATTCACGCGGATAAACGCGGACAAGGCGAAAAAGACAAACCACGAATGAACACGGAAGAACACGGATAAGAGCGGAGCAAACGTTGATTGCGTTTGCCCTATCCGCGTTTATCCGCGTGAATCCGTGTCCAAAAAGCGCTTTCCCACCCACGCGATCCCGGGCAAGGACGTCACATGTCGTGCTTGGCGAGCTCGAGGCCGAGGGACTGGTAGTGCTTCCAGCGCGCGCGCAGCGGGGCGCGGGCGGATTCGTCGGCGGGCACCACTTCCAGCACGCGCTCGAAGCCGGGCGGCACCGGCTCGTCGCGCAGGTTGAGCACCAGCGCCCGCATCGCCGGCGACGCCTCCGGCGGCGCGATCAGCACTTCCACCTCGTCCTCGTCCTCGTCCATGCCGGCGATCTGGTGCGGCAGGTACTCGTCCGGATCGAAGGACCACAGCAGGTCGTCCAGGGCCTCGGCCTGCGCGGCCGAGGCGGCCAGCACCAGCAGGGGCTGGCCGGCGTGCACGGCCTTGCGGGCCAGTTCGCAGACGAGCAGCAGCGGCTGCTCGCGGAAGCGCGGCTTGGCGATCAGGTAGAAGTCCGCGCGCGGCATGGCGTCAGCCGGCGCGGTCGATCAGCCATTGCGCCAGCAGGCCGACCGGGCGGCCGGTGGCCAGGCCCTTGCGGCCCTCGCCGTTCGCCACGCCGGCGATGTCCAGGTGCGCCCAGCGCTGGCCTTCGGTGAAGCGCGCGAGGAAGCAGCCGGCGGTGATCGCGCCCGCGCTCTTGCCGCCGATGTTGTAGACGTCGGCGAAGGCCGACTCGAGCTGGGTCTGGTACTCGTCCCAGAGCGGCAGGCGCCAGGCGCGGTCGAACACCGTCTCGCCGGCCTGCAGCAGTTCGCCGGCGAGGTCGTCGTGCTTGCTCATCAGGCCCGCGGCGAACTTGCCCAGCGCGATCACGCAGGCGCCGGTCAGCGTCGCCACGTCCACGGTGGCCTGCGGCTCGAAGCGCTGCGTGTAGGTGAGCGCGTCGCAGAGGATCAGGCGGCCCTCGGCGTCGGTGTTGCCCACTTCGATCGTCTTGCCCGACATCGAGGTGAGGATGTCGCTGGGGCGGTAGGCGTCGGCGTCGGGCATGTTCTCCACCGCCGGCACCACCATCACCAGGTTGATCGGCAGCTGCATGCGCGCGGCCGCGAGGAAGGCGCCGAACACGCTGGCGGCGCCGCACATGTCGAACTTCATCTCCTCGATGCCGCCCTGCACCTTGAGATTGATGCCGCCGGTATCGAAGGTGATGCCCTTGCCGACCAGCGCGTAGGGCCGGGCGTCGCCGGCGCCCTGGTAGCGCAGCACCACCAGCTTGGGCGGATTGGCCGAGCCGCGGCCCACCGCCAGCAGCGAGCCCATGCCGAGCTTCTCCATGTCGGCGCGCTCGAGCACCTCGACCGTGGTGTTGGCTTCTTCTTTCGCAATGCGGCGGGCGGTGTCGGCCAGGTAACCCGGGTTGCAGATGTTCGGCGGCAGGTTGCCCAGCTCGCGCGCCAGCTCGACGCCCGCGGCGATGGCGATGCCACGCGCCAGCTCGGCCTGCAGGCCGGCGTCGGCGCGCAGCTCCAGCGACTTCAGGCCCTCCTCGGCCGGGCGGCTGCGGGTGGCGGTGTAGGCGTAGGCGGCGTGGTCGGCGGCGACCACGGCCTGGCGCAGCGACCAGCCGGCGTCGCGGCCCGGCACGGCCAGGTCGGCGAAGGCGAGCAGGGCGCGCCGGCTCGGGCCGGACTTGAGCGCGCGCACCGCGTCGGCCACGGCCTTGAGGTACTGCGGCACGCCGAACTTGCCGCGCTCGCCCAGGCCCACGGCCAGCACGCGCGGCGCCTTCAGGCCGCCCAGGTCGGGCAGCAGCGCGGTCTGGCCGGTCTTGCCGGAGACGTCGCCGCGCGCCACCAGGGCCGCGAGCCGGCCGCCGGCCGCGCGGTCCACGGCGTCGGCCGCGGGCGTCAGCGCGCCGTCGGCGTACAGGCCGACGATGACGCAATCGACGTCGGCGGTGGTGGGGTCGGCGGGGTTCAGGCGAAATTCGAGGGCCATGGGTCGTGATTCCGTACAATCGGGGGCGATTCGGGGTCGGCGCTGCCCATCGGGGCGGCCGGTCAGGCCCGGGATTCTAGCAAGCGACCCCGTGACCGAGGCCTGATGACCGCATGCGGCTGATCGAGCGATACCTCCTGCGCCAGTTCGCCGCCAGCGTCGCCGCGGTGGCCGTGGTGCTGCTGCTGGTCGGCCTGGGCGGCGTGCTCGTCGACCTGATGGGCGAGATCGCGCGCGGCAAGGTGCCCGCCGGCCTGCTGCTGTCCCAGCTCGGCCTGCGCTCGGTGCAGGTGCTGCCGCTGTTGCTGCCGCTGGCCCTGTTCGTCGGCCTGCTGCTGGCGATAGGCCGCCTGTATGGCGAAAGCGAGATGGCCGTGCTGGCCTCGGTGGGCCTGGGCCCGCGCCAGCTCTGGCGGCCGCTGGCGGCGGTGGTGCTGCCGGTCGCGGCCCTGGTCGCGGTCTGTTCGCTGTGGCTGGCGCCGCTGGGCGCGCGCGTCGCGGCCTCGATGGTGGACACGGCCAACCGCTCCTTCCTGGTCGCGGGCCTGGAGGCCGGACGCTTCCGCGAACTGCCCGGGCGCGCCGGCGTGGTCTACGTCGGCGAGCTGAGCACCGAAGGCACGACCTTCCGCAAGCTGTTCGTGCAGACCGAGCGCGAGGGCCGCATCGACGTGGTCACCGCGCGCGAGGGCGAACTCTTCCTCGACGGCGAGGTCGCGCGCTACCTGCGCCTGCGCGACGGTTTCCGGGTCGAGGGCGCGCCGGCCGAAAACGACTTCCGCATGATGCGCTTCGCCGAAAACGAACTGCGCGTGCCCGACCGCGAGCTGGCCGCCGAGGCCGACGCGCTCGAAGGCCTGGCCACGCTCGAACTGGCCGGCAGCGGCGACGCCGGCGCCCGCGCCGAGCTGCACTGGCGCATCGCCACGCCCTGGCTCGCGCTGGCGCTGGGCCTGCTGGCCCTGCCGCTGGGCCGCGGCGAGCCGCGCCAGGCCCGCTACGGCCGCCTGCTCGCGGCCCTGCTGGTCTACATCAATGCCATGTCGCTGCTGGTGCTGGGGCGCGGCTGGATCGCCACCGGCACCCTGGACGCCGACGGCGGCCTGGGCTGGATCCTCGCCCCGCTGTCGCTGCTGGCGGCCGGGCTGTTCCTGGCCGACGGCCGGCTGCGCCGGCCCGCGCGGGGCGCCCCGTGATCCGCCGCCTCATGCCCACGCGCCTGGACGCCTACCTCGCGCGCGCCGTGCTGCTGGCGACGCTGGGCGCCTGGGCGGTGCTGCTGGGCTTCGACCTGATCTCGGCGCTGGTGAACGAGCTCGACGAAATCGGCGAGGGCGCCTACACGATCAGCCACGCGGTGCTGTACGTGCTGTGGTCGGCGCCGCGGCGCGCCTACGAGACCTTTCCCACCTCGGCCCTGATCGGCACGGTGATGGGCCTGGGCGCGCTGGCCTCGCGCTCGGAGCTGACCGCGATGCGCGCGGTCGGCCTGTCGCGGCTGCGCATCGGCCTGGGCGCGCTGCTGTCGCTCGGCCTGGTGACGGCCGTGATGGTGCTCAACGCCGAGACCCTGGCGCCGGTGGGCGAGCAGAACTCGCAGGACGTGGTCACCGGCGCCAAGACCGGCGACGTCGTGCTGGCGCGGGTGTCCGGCCTGTGGGCGCGCGAGGGCAACGTCTTCCTCAATGCCCGCGACGGCGCCAGCCGGGAAACGCCCGAGGGCACGCTGACCGAACTGCGCGGCGTGCGCCTGTACGAGTTCGACGCGGACGGCCGCCTGGTCTCGCTGGCCGAGGCCAAGGAGGCCGTGCACGACCGCGAGGGCTGGGTGCTGCGCGAGGTGACGCGCGCGCGCTACGGCGAACGCGCGGTGACCCGCGAGGTGCGCGCCGAGGAGCGCTGGGAGAGCGAGCTCGACGGCGAGGCCCTGGCCGCGGCCACCAAGCGCCCGCGCTACCTCAGCGGCGCCGAGCTGCGCCGGCAGATCGACTACCTCTCGCGCAACGGCCTCGATCCCAATGCCTTCGAGAACGCCTACTGGGCGCGCTGGTTCTATCCGCTGAACGTGGCGGTGCTGTGCCTCTCGGCGCTGCCCTTCGCGTTCTCCTCGCTGCGCTCGGGCGGCTTCGGCAAGCGCCTGTTCATCGCCATCGTCATCGGCATCGGCTACCTGCTCTTCCAGCGCCTGGCGGTCAGCCTCTCGGACGTCTACCGCTTCGACGCGCGCCTGGCCTACCTGTTGCCGCCCGCCGTCCTGCTGTCCCTGTGCTGGGGCCTGTTCGCCCGCCGCGAATAGCTTTTTTTGACGCGGATCGACGCGGATAGGGCGGAAGAAAACTAACCACGGATGAACACGGAAAGGCACGGATAAGAGCGGGTTCAACCTTGGATTGCTCTGGCTGTATCCGCTCTTTCCGTGTTCATCCGTGGCGAAAGGTTCTTGCTCTATCCGCGTGTATCCGCGTTGATCCGCGTCCAAATAACCTACTGGCCCGGCGCCGACAGGCGGACGAGCAGGGTGCCGCTGGCGAGGTCGTGCCAGCCGCGCCGGTCGCGGTCGACGAGGCACCAGAGGAAACCGAGGCCGGCGGCGGCCAGCGACAGGGTCGCGACGGCATAGCGGATCGCCAGCGCGCGGCCGGAGGGCGGGCCGCCGTCGGCGGCCACCACCTTCAGCCGCCAGGGGCGCATGCCCAGGGTCTGTCCGCCGCGGCGCCAGGACAGCCAGGCGTAGCCGCCGCTGGTCGCCCACAGCAGCACCAGTTCGGCCCAGGCGGCCAGGCTGCCGGGCACCACCGGCGTGCCGCCGCGCAGCGCCAGCATCAGGCCGGCCGCGGCGAACCACAGCGCCAGCACCGGGAAGAAGTCGTAGACCAGCGCGAACAGGCGCCAGCCGAGGTGGGCCGGGCGCGCCGCCGGCATCGGGTGGGTTTCCATGGCGCGAAGGATAGCCGCCCGCGCGCGGCCGCCGCTAAGCTTCGGCTATGCCCGCGTCCCGTCCCGCCGATCGCCGCGCCCTGGCGCTGAGCCTGCCGCCGCCGGCGGACGAGGACGTGCGCGCGATCACCGGCTTCCTCGACCGCGCCTGGGCCGAAGCCGGCCTGGCCCGGCACACCCTCGACAGCTACCGCCGCGACCTCGAGGGCCTGGCGCGCTGGCTGGCCACCCGCGGCGGCCGGCTGGCGTCCGTCGACCGCCAGTCCCTGTTCGACTACCTGGCCTGGCGCGCCGGCGCCGGCTATTCGCCGCGCAGCAACGCGCGCCTGCTTTCGGCCCTGCGCGCCTTCTGCGGCCAGCAGGTCCGGCTGGGCCTGCGCCAGGACGACCCGACCGCGCGCCTGGATCCGCCCAAGCTCGGCCGCGCCCTGCCCAAGGCCCTGTCGGAAAGCGAGATCGAGGCGCTGATCGCCGCCCCGGACCTGTCCACCCCGGCCGGCCAGCGCGACCGCGCGATGGTCGAACTGATGTACGCCACCGGCCTGCGCGTGAGCGAGCTGGTCGGCCTGCCCGCCACCGCCATCAACCTGCGCCAGGGCGTGCTGCGCGTCACCGGCAAGGGCGGCAAGGAGCGCCTGGTGCCGCTGGGCGAGGAGGCCCAGCACTGGCTCGAGCAGTACCTGGCGACGGCGCGGCCGGCCCTGGCCGGCGGGCGCGCCTCCGCGGCCCTGTTCATCGGCCGCGGCGGCGAGCCGCTGAGCCGGCAGCAGTTCTGGGTGACCGTGAAAAAGCTCGCGGCGGCGGCCGGCGTCGATCCGGCCCGGGTCAGCCCGCACGGCCTGCGCCACAGTTTCGCCACCCACCTGCTCAACCACGGCGCCGACCTGCGCACCCTGCAGATGCTGCTGGGCCACAGCTCGCTCTCGACCACCCAGATCTACACCCTGGTGGCGCGCGAGGGCCTCAAGCGCCTGCACCAGCAGCACCATCCCCGGGCCTGAAGCGGGCCCGTGGCACAATCGCCGAACTTCCGGCCGCGCCCGCGGTCGTAGCCCCGCATCCCCCAGGAATCCCGCGAATGATCCGAGCCCTCCTGCTGTCCCTGGCCCTCAGCGCCAGCCTCGCCGCCTGCGCGGCCGAACCGCCGGCCCGCGCCGGCGATGCCCCGGCCGCCGCCGCCGCGCCCGCCGCGGGCGACGATGCCGCCGTGCGCGCCGCGCTCGAACAGCTGGTGCCCGGCGTGAAGATCGGCGGCATCAAGGCCTCGCCGGTCGCCGGCCTGCGCGAGGTGGACGTGGACGGCCGCATCATCTACGTCACCGCCGACGGCAAGTACCTGCTGCAGGGCTCGCTGATCGACGTCGCCGCGCGCGACAACCTCACCGTCGCCAGCGAAGCCGTGCTGCGCAAGGCCCTGCTCGACGGCGTCGGCCCCGACCAGGGCATCGTGTTCGCCGCGGCCCAGCCCAGGCACGTGGTGAAGGTGTTCACCGACATCGACTGCGGCTACTGCCGGCGCATGCACCAGGAGATCGCCGAGTACAACCGCCTGGGCATCACCGTCGAGTACCTGTTCTACCCGCGCGAGGGCATCGGCTCGGAGGCCTTCGAGAAGGCCGTGTCGGTCTGGTGCTCGGCCGACCGCCGCGCCGCCCTGACCGCCGCCAAGGCCGGCCAGTCCCTGCCCAAGGGCAACTGCACCAACCCGGTCACCCGCGACTACGACCTGGGCCGCCGCGTCGGCCTGGACGGCACCCCGGCCGTGTACGCCGCCAACGGCCGCCAGCTGGGCGGCTACGTGCCGCCGGCCGAGCTGCTGGCGCGCCTGGACGAGATGGCCGCCCGCGAGGCCGGCGCCGCCGCGAAGTAAGCCCGCCGCCCCGCCGGGGCGACGGCCCGGGCCCCGGTCCGCCGGCGGCCCCGGGGCTTGGTTTACAATGCCGCGCTCCATTCCCATGGATTCAGTGCGGACATGATCGTCCTCGAGGGCCTGCCGGCCCTGTCGCCGTTCCGGCGCGACCGCCTCCAGGCCCGTCTCCGGCAGATCGCCGCCGACGTCCGCGTCACCGGGGCCTGGCACGTCTACTTCGTCCAGCCCGCGGCCGGGGCCACGCCCGACACGGCCACGCTGGGCCGCATCCTCGAAGGCTGCACCGGCACCGAGCCGCTGGCCGCCGGCGCCGAGTCCCGCTTCGTGGTGCCGCGCCTGGGCACCCAGTCGCCCTGGGCCAGCAAGGCCACCGAGATCCTGCGCGGCGCCGGCCTGGACGTGAAGCGCGCCGAGCGCGGCCTGCGCCTGGACCTGGCCGGCCTGCCGCCCGCCGGCGACCCGCGCTGGCCGAAGCTGGCCCGCGCGCTGCACGACCCGATGACCCAGAGCCTGCTCGCCACCCGCGACCAGGCCGCCGCCCTGTTCGACGCCCCGGCGCCCGGCGCGCTCGAACGCGTGCCCGTGGCGACGCTGGCCGAGGCCAACGTCCGCCTGGGCCTGGCCCTGTCGGACGAAGAGATCGCCTACCTGCAGCGCCGCTACACCCCGCTCGGCCGCAACCCGACCGACGTCGAGCTGATGATGTTCGCGCAGGCCAATTCCGAGCACTGCCGGCACAAGATAT
>VFQN01001637.1_pt1 | contig 36744 bp, 43 predicted proteins | sample 3512371 | NCBI WGS metagenome assembly VFQN01 (sample SAMN10412370, study PRJNA504923) | tailings metagenome | isolation source: Replicate 2 from Balatoc abandoned mine | place: Philippines: Itogon, Benguet | collected 2017-08-28
AAATCAGCCCAAAATGCGCCTGCTTCGAACCAACCGATGAAGATAGGAACGCTGCCTCCCACACTGCCATCCCGCTCCCGTGCGCCCCTGCTCCGGGCCGCCTCCCACTCTGCTGGCGGCTGCAGCAGCCACACGCCCATCATCACCCCCAGTCTGCCACCCACTCCCCGGCTGCCAAACGCACACGCCCTGGGGGGCACCGCCGCTGCCGCCCCTCCGCAGTGCACATGATGCACGTAGCACAGCGGCGGGGGGAGGCGGACCGAATCACGCGCAGCAGCATGCCCGCAGCGGGCCAGCTACTGTGGTTGCTCCACAGCACCTCCGCCAGCTCCATCGGCCCAGCCCAGCGGGCAGGCGCCACGGCAGTGGCGGCGGTATAGGCGCACTGCAGCGTCAAGACAAGTATACAATAGACGAAGTCTGCCTGGCCAGACTAGCTAGAGAGCAGGGGAGATAGGTTTATCCCATGCTAGATAGCAATGGCAATGGCGGCTGCCTCTGAGCTTACGGTATGCACGGAGTCTTGGTGCAGCATGTTGGTTTTTGTTTTTCAACAGAAGGGTTATGGGGGATCGGATACCTATTTTTAGCGGGTTGGTGCAGAGGCAAGGCACGCAACCTGGTGGCGGTAGGGTTTGGGCGCTCACCGTGCTGCAGCCAACCTGCACCGCTATCATGGCAGCCGCGGGCGTGGGCACATACATCTCGTGCCGCAGCCCCTGCTAGGGCTGCTACTTGTGCTGTTGCTGCGCTGTGGATGGCTTTATGGCTAGGTGCCTGCCCTTACGTCGCCAGGGGACATAACTCTTGGAATCATAGTAGGAACCGGGCTACGGGAACCGAGTAGTGCAGACAAGGTAGACTCACGCTGGACCCGCGCATGCACAGCGAGCGGGCAGCTGCAGGCACGTGGCAGGTGGCACGCACCCTCCCCTGAGGCACGTGGTGCGGTGGTGGGACGCCACGTTGCATGCGCCAGCATACGTCCATCCACACATGACCACATTGCCGTAGCTATACAGTATACACCTACGTACACAGACCTACACACTTTGGGCCGTGGCGCTAGCTAGCTGTTGTACCGTATGTACAGCCTTACTTTGGACTAGTCCAGCTGGAGATAGAGCTGTTAAACCTAACTGTGCTCAAACCTTGTCCAAAGCAAGCGTGCAAAGCTATAGCAATGCTGCCTGCGTGGTGCCTTGCAAGGCTCCCAGCCAGCTGCTACCGTACCCTGGCTGCTCCTGCAGGGGCAGCTGCTCCCAGGGCACCCCTGGCTGCTCCTGCCTGCTCCCAGGACAATGCCACTCGACTGCCGACGTCGGCGGCATCAGCACTTCAGATCTCACGCCTGAGTTGTCAAATCGCTGTACCAAGGTTAGGTTCATGCTCGGGTTCAGGCATCAGAACAGTCTTGTCGCGTTGCGCTATTCGCGGTAGGGAAGCAGCCCGCGCAGACACACAACCAGATTATTAAAGGAAACTTCTTTCATCCAACAATTACACGTACATCATCTTGACCGGCAGTCGAGGCCGTTTTCGCCCTAGTTCACGCTTGCTTCGCTTTGCTCCCATACCTCTCGGCTGCAGCCGCTTGCGAGGCTTCGCGGCCCCAGCCTTCGAATTAAGTTTGAGTTCATAAGGTCGCAATGTTGAGCGCCGCGACAGCGCGTGGCCTGTGTCCCTGTGGCCCGCGGCAGTTGGGCCGCAGGGGCTGCGCTGCCCCACAGCAGCCGCATCACCAGCGGCTAGCAAGGCACCACGCAGGCAGGCCTACGGCAGAGACCCCAAAACCCCGTCCCAGCCTGCTTACCAGTTCTGAAATCTCTTTTTCCGGACGTGCCGCCGTCATCACTGACCGAGGCGCACTCCGCCCCCTTGCACCAGCCCGGCCCCATGGCGGCACATCTCGGCCTTCCGGTGTCCACCTGTGGAGGACATCCCCTGTAATGGATGCCCGTGGCACAACCCAAACTGCAGCAAGCGCGGCAGGACAGGCAGCGTCGCAGCAGGAGGTTGCGGCCAGTGCGGGAGCAGCGATGGCGCTACCAGACAGTGATGCGACTGACAGAACTGGTGGCAGTGGTGCTACTCGCACCCCATCCTCCCCCGCCCCCGCCTCCGTCCCCGCCTCCGCCCCAAACGATTCCGCTGCTGCTGCAGCCCAGCTGCTGCGTGGGGCCCTGGAGGCCGCGCTGCTGCCCCGCCTGGAGGCCATGGAGGGGCGGATTGTGGGGGCCATGGAGGCAAGGATTGTGGAGAGTATGGAGGCCATGGAGGGGCGGATGACTCAGAGGATGGAAAAGCAGGTGCAGCAGAAGGAGGTGGGTGCGGGGGAACGGCGGCTGACGGCCGCTCCGGAGGCAGTGGTGGCTGGGATGCGGGCTCAGGGGCAGCGGGAGCAGCGCGAGCTGGCACAGGAGCATGGGCAGGAGGAGGCTCCAGTGCAGGAGCAGGAGCAGGCGCCGACGATCGCGCTGGCGGCGATGGAGCAGCGGATCAGGGAAGAACTAAAGGTAATGCGGGCATGTGTATGTGGGCTGGGTTGTGGGGCGTGCCTCCTGCTTGGGGAGGGAGCGGTTAGTTGAGAGCGGTGTGGAGGGAAGACATGCTGGCTGGCTGACATGCGCGCTTGCCGTACAGCTACGTACAGCGTTGTCTATCTGGGCGTTCATCGACTCCATGTGCTGCCTCCTGTGCGTTGCTTGCCCAGTCCCGCCTGACCTCGGCTTTACTTTGCTTACTCCGTGCACCGACCTTTGCGTCGGTTTCCTGCTTCAGTGCCGCATTACAAAACACCACCATTGTCGTACTTGCCCAGTAGCTGCATCCACCGCGTGCATGCACAATGCGCCCTGCTGCGGACGCATTGTATCAACCTGATACAAACGAGCTGGAGGTACGGACTCGGTCGCTCAGTCCTCACGTTTGCTTGCTTGCATGTGTGCCACTTGACTCAGGCCGAGGTCGCAGCGCTGCGCTCCGAGCTGCTCCTGGCGGTGGCGCGTGTGCAGCAGGAGAGGGAGGGGCAGCCGGCGGCAGCGGTCACGGTGGCTGCGGCCGCGACGGCGGCAAAGGCAGCAGGGGCGGCCCAAGCCAGCAACACCCCAGTGCGCACTACGGATCGCCAACTGCCCACCGCACGGGTGCAGCGGGAGAGGGAGGGGCAGGTGGCGGCGGCGGCGGCGACGGCACCAAAGGCAGCTGGTGCGACCCAGCCCAGAAGCACCCAGGTGCGCATTAAGCAAGGCCAAATGCACGTAGCTGTGCTTGCTTGGCCCGCCCGCGGCCCTGGCGGTGGCCCCGGATGGCCCCAACTACCAGCGGGGGTGGGCATGCACTGATCTGTGTGCCGTCGTTCCCCTTGCACGCACATGTCTAGCGGCACGCAACGGGCAAGCATTCACAGGTACCGGCATTGCTCCTTATGACATCTTACATACCATACCGGCTTTGCCCTGAACCCGTTGTGTTGACCTAAGCACATGCATGACGCCGTCTCGGCATGCCAGCACCCTCCCCTAATCCACCCTCCCTCGCCCCCTTCCCTTCCTTTGCAGCCTGGAGGTCAGCCCACCAACCGCAAACCGGCTTGGCAGGGGCGGCTATGGTACATGTGCTGTATGACGGTGGTCACCATCGTGTTCACGCTGTACATGAGTGCTCTCTTCCGTGTGATCGCCGCGTTTCTTTCAGCTGCCGGTAGCAGCTGGTTACATGCAGTAGCGTGGTTTTTCGTGATGATGTTGATGCTTTTCTTTCCGGTGCTCTGTTTGGATATCTCTATCTAGTGGCATCTTGCCCACGTGCCATGGCTGCGTAGCGCGCCTTGGCCGGAGCGTTGTCCACCTTACCTACGGTATGCATGTTTTACGTCCGGGCATCAAGCACTGTGCATGCGCGCACGACCGAGTCGGAACGTTGTCAATGCACCACCGACGGACGGGCAGCTGGGATAGCACCAGGCGGCTTACCTGCATCTGCCTGCATGCACTATCAGGTTTGTGCGGCAACAATATCGTGGTTTCATAGCTGCTGCTGTGCGTTTATTAGACAGTTTCTGTCCATGCATGGCGGAGACAGCCTGGGCTTGATGGGGGGCCCTGTGGCACTGGTGGGGAGCGCTTGAGAGCGAGCATTTTTTTTTCTGTGGAAAGGTTTACAGGTAAGGAGACGGGAAGGGACAGGCCAGCGGGAGTCCAAGGCCCAACCAGCACAGGCAAGCATGTTGGGATGGGCTGGCCGTGAGAACGAAAGCGGTCTAAAGGCGCGACTCGCATGCATAGACTGCAGCTTGAGGGACGATGTATACGGTAGGCACACTTGTGGTTTGCATTGCGACTAAACGGCAAGTGTTGCTGTCAGGGGGCGAGGGCGCGGGAGTGGTGTCCAAGGCCGTGTGGCGGGCACCACGGTAGGTGCATGAATGAGAGCCAGAGCTGCATGTCTGGTCCCCTGCTGGTGACCAGCACTTGATGGTGCGAGCAGGTGCGGGTGCGGCGGTATACCGTATGTACATCAGGCTGTGAGGCTGTGATGAGGCAGCAGCTTCGCTAGGCCACCCTACTGGTACCGTACTGCCGTACCTTGGACGGTACAGGCTCCAGCTCCTGTAGGAGCATCAGCTGCTGCACGCACGTGTCCTACATGCACCACCGAGCGGGCAGGGTACACGCACCGGTATTACATGCGGCCATGAGGTCCAACCGTATGATTCGCTTCCATCCGGTATTGAACGTGCTGCAGTGGACTGTGTGGGGGTGCTGGGCTTGCACTTGCTGCCTTGTAGGGCTGCCAGTAAGCGGTAAACGTCAGGGAGAGCTGAGTTGTCAGGACTAGACTCGCCCTGCCCTAGCGTGCGCTGCGCTGTCATCGACACACTGCTGGGTCCCTACCTGGTCCCAATCCCTTGCCTAGGCTCTTGTGCGTACCGTCGTGGTGCCGTAACCCGTCGTCGGTGCAGTACAGTGCGCCACAGGCCATACAAAGAATGCAGGCATGCACCTCTCTAATTATCCAGAACTGACCTGTACACCATCCCTACAAAAGTAGCCACACCCAGGTGTAGTAGGTTAGGGACCGAGGCTTAAGCTACAGGAATGCATGGCCATTGTTCAGAAGCCTTGCGAAGCAGTGGCCGCTCGCTTGTGCTGGCTGCACCACCGCTCGCCGGCCGCCGTTGTATGTGCTCCAGCAGCCGGCAGCATGCGACGGCTAAGTTGTCTGTAGAATGTACACACTCCCTCTGGCCTCTGCCCGAGCGCCCAAATCGCGGCCGTTCCCGGCGTTCATGCCACCACTCTCCGCTGGTCCCACGTGATACGAGGGGAGGGCAGGGGAGAGCACACCTTGGATTGCACACACACAGCCCCTTGCTGCTGGTTCGACACTCAAAGACCCACATTACGATAAGCAGCATTCCCTGACACCGTGCTCCCCAGGCAAGGGAAGGTATTTCACCCAGCAGAACCCATCCTTGCACCCTCATCACCCCTTGCCGGTCGCCCCAAGCAGCAGCTCCTCTGCCCGCAGCAGCGGCATGGCCCCCGCCCCCAGCACACCCCCGGGGTCCGCCGCACGCTTCAGGCGGGCCAACAGCCGCAGGTGGCTCCCGCCCCCACCACAGCCCCCTGCCGCACCGGCAGCCACCAGTCCAAATGGGACCTCCCATTCGTACCACTTGCTTGCATCTCCCTCCTCCCCGCCCACTCTTTCCTCCTGCCCCTGCTCCTTCTGAAGTTTCCTTTGCTGTTGTTGCTCCACCGCTCCGGCGCCTTCCCGATCTCCGCAGCCCTTAATACCACGTGTCACCGTGCCGAAGGCGTGCACGGCCAGCTCCGCGTCCCGTGGGTCGTTCGGCCCCAGGTCCGCGCCGTACGTCCCAGCGCTGTACGGCAAAAGCAGCCGCACACTGTCGTACACCCAGTTAACCGCCGCGCGTGCGTCCAGGCATGCCGACAGCACCTCTGCGCCGCCGCCCTCACTGCCTCCGGGACTGCCTTCTCGCTGCCCCTGCTGCTGCACCTCCCACTCCGCCGGCGGCTGCAGCAGCCACACGCCCGTCACCACCACCGCCCACTCCCACCCCCGGCTTCCGAGAGCACACTCCCCGGGGAGCACCTCCGCCGCCGCCCCTCCGCAGTGAACCAGGTGCACGTAGCACAGCGGCGAGGGGGCGGACCGCATCACGCGCAGCAGCACGCCTGCAGCAGGCCAGCTACTACTGCTGCTGCCACCACCACCACCACCAGCAGGCGGCAGCAGGAAGCAGCACCGCTTGAACGCCCCGCACTTCGGCACCGGGCCTTGCCACCCCTCCGCACCTGCACCAGCCCCAGCACCACCGCTGCCTAGCCCCCGGCCCGCCCCCAGCACCCTGCGTGCATCCATGCTCATGTACAGCTCCCGGTCAAACAGCTCCAAGGGGGACACGCCGTCGGGCCCACGACGCAGCGCCTCCGCCAGCGGCACCCCGGCGGCGCCGCACAGCCCCTCCGCCAGCTCCATCGACCCAGCCCAGCGCACAGCGCCCACACCGCCATTGCCGCTGCCGCAATACACACCGTCACCGCCGGTTGCACTACTGCCGTCGCCCAGGCCGCCCCCGTCAGCACCCTCCGCCTGCGTCGGCGGCGGTGGCAGCTCGAAGGTGCTGACGGCCAGTCGTGCGTCCCGCGCCGCGTCCGGCCCCCGCCACCACAGGAAGGCGTCGGCGGACAGCCGCCGCGGCAGGGCGGCGGTGGCGGCGGCGTAGGCGCACAGCAGCGCCTCCCCGCCGCTGCTTGACCCGCCGTCGTCACTTGGCCCGCCGCTGCCGCTGCTGCCGCCACCGCTACCTCCGCCGCCGCCTTCCTGCTTGCTGCCTTCCTCCAAGCCAGACGCTGCCGCTGGCTCGCCCCTGCCATGCGCCGGCTCGTGCGGCAGTGGGCATGGCTGTTGACAGGAGGCACCGTGCGGCTGCGGGCGTTGGTAGTTGCCCCAGGGTTGGGGTATGGGGAGAGGTAGGGGTGTGGGCGGCGGCAGGCCCAGGCCCAGCTCCAGGGGTAGGTCCAGGTCCAGGGTGCCGATGGCTGCCACGGGGTGCATGCGCAGGGTGAGGGAGGTGACCACGCCCAGGCACGGCCCGGCGCCGCGCAGGGCCCACCAGGCGGCGGGCAGCTGGTGGGGGGAGGCGGTGAGGAGGAGGCCGTGGCGCGGCTCCACGAAGCTGCGGGTGGGTGTTGTAGGGGTGCGTGGGAGGTTATCAGGGTATGGGTGTTTGGTATTGCGGGAGTGTGGGGCAATTGCGGGCGGTGAGGAGGCGGCCGTGGTGCTCCACAGAACTACATGTGGATGTGGGTGTGGGTGTGGGTTGGATAGCATGAGGGTGCTGGTGGTAGTGCGCACGGGAGTGTGGGTTAGGTCGAGGAGCAATGACGGATGGTAAGGAGGCGGCCGTGGTGCATGAGTGTGGACACGCGGGTCTGGCGGCGATGGCAAGCACTCCGCAGGGTTGCCTAGGTGGAAACGCCAGGTACCAGGCGCGTCTTGCTGTACAGCACCATGCGCGGGGTGTGGGACGACTGAAAGGCCTTGTCTCAGATTCCCCTGTTCCCACACCCCCTGCCCAACCTTCGTCTGTGCCCACATGCCGCCCACTGTCCCCCTGCCCCCACGCACCTCAGCTCCACCACGTTGTCCACCGCCAGTCCAAAGGCCCGCGCCAGGTGCCCCACGCCGCCCGCCAGCACCAGACCGCACCCAACACTGCAGGGATGTGAGCAGGGAGGGATGCGTGGGGGCCTGGGCACGTTGCACATAGTACGCCACAGGGCATCGCACCGCGGCATGGCCCTGGCTCCCTTGCCTCCTGCCCTGGATGGCTGTGTATCAAGCTGGTGTACTGGCAACCCCACGCCCCCACCAACAGACAGAGCGCATGCAACCTGTCGCAGAGCCCCTCGCCCCAGTCTCCAGACCTCAGGCCCCATACCCAGCTTCATTACCCACCTGGGCCGTGCCCCCGTGGTGACCGCCATGCCGTACCGCGCCGCCGCCGCTGCCACCTGGCCCATGGTGGCGCCGCCGCCCGCCACCACCACGCCCCGGGCCGGGTCCGCCACCGCGCCCCCCATGTGTCTTAGCCACAGCGCCAGGGCGCCGTCTGCCAGGCAGTGGCCGCTGTGGCCCCCGCCCAGCACCGTGAGGGGCACGCAGTGGGAGGACGCCCAGCGCACGCAGGCCTTGGGGGAAGGTGGGGCAAGGTAACAAGTGAAACACGGATAGTGAATGGGGTACTACAAATGGCGGCGTTCCTGTACATGAAGGATACGGCGTTCAAACTGGCAGCGGACTGAGCCGCAATGAGTGCACCAGGGTAACCAACGGTAGAGTGGAGGCGCAGCTGAGAGCGTAAGCAGACTGGGTGCTGACACGGAGCACTGTTGGCGAGGCAAGCACACTGATGTCCCGGGGTCCCTGCTGATGTCCAAGTGTAAGCGCGATCACTGGGAGCCCGTTACGGGTTCTAACTCTGCAGACCCCCTGCATACGCCTTCCCACCTGCACCCCCTCCACGTTGCGCGGCACCGCCACCGCCAACGGCCGCCTGCCACGTGCCGACCGCTCCTTGACGCCGCCCACCGCTGCGGCGTACGCCGCACTGCCGGGTAGCAGCAACAACGGCTCCGGGTCTGCCCCCGTGTAGCTCCCGGGGCCTTCGAAGCCGTAGTTGGCACCGCCGTCAGTACCGGCCTTAGGGCCGCACAGCTGCTGCTCCAGCTCGGCTAGCAAAGCGTCCAACTCGGGTGCTTCCGTGCCACCACCTCCAGGTGGGTGTGGGTTAGCGCCTGCCGTCGTGGACGGCAGCAGCTGCTGCTGCTGCTGCTCCAGTGGGCCAGGCAGGCTATCCGTTCCTGGTACGGACTGTGTGCCGGGGATATGTTTAGGCCGTACCGTGATGGCCACCCCTGGGCTGTCGTACACCCAGCTGCACGTGGGGGCCAGGGCGTTGGCGGCATGCAGGGGGTGGTCGGGCGGCAGGGAAGAGGCAGGTACGCATGCACTGCGGAACGCCTCCCGCCGCTGCCGCCGGCTCTCCGCCTCTCCTGCCTCAACAATGTCATGTCGCATGCAAGCTGACGCCGCTGACGCCGCTCCCGCTTCGTCCCCTGCCCCCACGCCCTCTCCTTCCCCTGCGCCTGTGTCGGTCGTTACCGCTGACTGCACCTGCCCCTCCCGCGCGGGCACGGGTATCACACCAGGCGGGCCCCACAGGGCGTGCAGGAAGCTGTCAAGCAGCTGGTCGTCGTGTATTAGAACGGAGGCATCAAAGCCACCCGCCAGCTGCTGCACCTCTACCCCCATGCCCGCCTCTTGGCCTGCCCCTGCTCCCTCCCCTGCTGGCCCCCCACTCCCCTGGCCCCCACCGCTGCTGCCACTGTCAGGCGTCCCGTCCCCCTGCACTCCCAGCTCCTGCAACAGGCCCCCCGCGCCGTCCCTGCGGTGGTACACCACCACCAGCCCGCCGCAATCAGCCCGCAGCTGCCGTACCGCCCACCGCACACAAGCCGCCTTGGAGGGCCGTACACCGTACAGCGGCTCCACGGCCACGTACACACCCACCAGCTGGTGCAGCTGTATGGGGATAGTTGGCGGCAGCTCTGCTGCATCACCACCAGGACCGCCACCGCCAGCGGCAGCCGCCGGAGCTGTTGCGCCGCGGCCTGTAGAAGACGGTAGTGGGCTGGCGACGGCGGCGGCGGCGGCCGCCATCGCGCCGCCATCGCCGGCGCCGATGTCCAGGACGCGCAGCGGGCGGCCTACACGGAGCGCTTCGGCTGCCAGCGTGTCGTACAGGTGGGCCCCGATGGCGCCGTACTCCAGGGAGCAGCGGTGGAGTACGTCAAGGCACTCCGCGTCGTACTCGTCTGCCGTACTGGGGGGCGCGGACGGCAGGAGCTGAGGGGCCGGGGGCGGCGGCGGGGGCGGCGGCGGGGGCGGCGGCAGGGGCGACGGCGGAGGTGGGGGAGGAGGAGGTGGAAACGGAGGCGGAGGCGGGGGAGAGGGCGGAGGCGGTGGAGGCGGGGGCGGCGGAGGTGGGGGCGGCGGCGGTGGCGGAAGCGGAGGCGGCGGAGGCGGGGGCAGCGGAAGCGGGGGCGGGGGAGGAGGTGGAGGCGGAGAGGGGCGAAACAGCAGGCCGCTTGAGTTGGAGGGCGTAACGGGGGCCTTGGGGAGCTGCGTTACGGTGCTGGCCCAGCTTGCAGCCCTGTGGCCCCCCACGCACCTCACCGCTCGCAACACAGTCGCCCGCTGCCGTGCCCCGCCGCCGCTGCTATTGCTGCCGCCACCGCCACCGTTGCTGGCGTGTCCGCTGTGGCACCGCTCGCAGTGCCTCCCGCAGTGCACAGGAGTATGCTGCTGCTGCTGTGGGCTAGCGGCACCGCTAGCCCAGGCGCCCCTCCACTCGGTGGTTTCGGTGCTGCTGCCGTGCGCCTCCGCGCCACGTGCCATCATGCACGTGTGCGTGGCGCGCAGCGACACCAGCAGCCCGGCCACCCCGCCGCTGGTGCTGGTAGTGGTGGTGGTTGTGCTGCTGCTGCTTCCAGTGCAGCAGCTGCAGGTGGTGGTGGTCGTGGGTGTGTTGTCTCTAGGCTGGTGGGGGTGGCTGGTGGTGGCGAGGCCCAGGGCAGCCCCCACCTCATCGGCCACTTGGCAGGTGATGCGCTCCTGGACCTGTACGACGGTTCATGGAGGGCAAAATGTACGCATCAGAAGTAAGCTTGGGTATAAAATCTCGGGGCTTGAGAATAAGGGTGCAGGGCCGCATGTTGCAACGCCCTTCTCCGCTGGGAGCGAGCCGGCCCTGTACGACAGCTTGTGTGCGTGTCGTTGCCTACTGCCATGAACGTGAATATAGCTCTGCTGTGCTCGCGGTGCAGGGACATGATGCATTGATTTGCATGGGCAGGTGGTTGCAGCTTGGTGCCTGTGTGCAGGCCAGTGCCTCGCGGATTAGTGTGAGACACGTAGAATACGTCCACGACTGCAAGCACTGGTACCCGCGTGCCCCTGGTCCCTACAGTACGGCTGACACGACGCTACATTCACCCTCTCCGTCCAACCTTCCAGCTTATCACACGCACTTGCTAGCTAAGCCACATACCTGCAGGCGGCGTGAGAAACGGAACAGCGCGTGCCGAGCCACAGCCTCCACCCAACCGTCATCCGCGCATGCACACGGGCTGCTGCGGTCCTCGCTGCTCTCCGCTCCGTCGCTGCTGCTGCCGCTGCTGCCGACCGCCGTCCAGGCCACGGTGGCTACGCCGCTGAAGGGCAGCATGTGGTGCTCGCAGGTGGAGCGGAAGGGGAGGCGCAGCACACGGATGTCGCCCCTGGTGGCGGTGGCGGGGTTGGTGTCACGCGTGGAGCATCGACCAGCAATGCGGCCATGGTCCTCGGCAGGGAGGGGCACGGCCGCCAGTGGCGCGAAGGGTGTTGGTGGGCGGAGCGGTACGGTGCTGGCTCGCGTCTGTGGTGGGAGTTGTAGGTGGCGTTGCGTGGCTTGAGGGGAGGGTGGGGCTGGGGGAACGCTGATCGCGGTGGGATCCCGGCAGCTGCTGTTGCCGGGCGGACGAGGAGGCAGCGGGGGGATGGAGTAGCCGATGGTAGCTGCGGCAAAGCTGCGCGCGAAGTTTATCGCGATTGCGGGAAGCTCCTGGAGAAGGCATGGGTTGGAGGAGCATCATGCGAGGGCGCGAGTTCATCTGTCGGTTGCATTGTTGCCAGCAGCCGAGGTAGCGTTGGGTTGCCCTTGTAAATCATTACTAGCATGTACAAGAGTACGTGTAGTCGTAACTGTGAAAGTATTGTACGTTGCCGGCGACATATGCAGTAGCAGATAGAAGCGTTTACGCTGTCGACAAGCCGCTTTTGCCAAAGACAACTCATGGCGCATTATCCCTTTTATGTTATGCAACTGGAAGCCTTCGCGCCCTGGGCCGACCTAGAGCGTTTGCGCTTTGCGCCCCCCTCCACATGCTCGCACCAGCCCCTCCCCTTGCCAAGTCTTCGCCCTACCCACCAATCTGCCCACTCAAAGTACTCAGCAAAGACGTCCTACCTTGTGGGCAGCGTGCTCCTCCGGCACGCTGGCGCGCAGTACAGCGGCCACCAGTCGCTCCGACGCGGCCACCAGCCGTGGGGAACAGGGGAGCTCCCAAGGCCCTGCCCATGCCGATGCCAGCACCTCGCCACCGGCGTCGTCGCCGTCGGAAGCAGCATCAACAGCAGCAGCAGCAGCAGGTGCGGCTGTTTCCGGGGGCGCCAGGGGCTGCAGGATGTGCAGGGACAGCGGCAGGTGGTCGCAGGCCTTGCTCACCAGCAGCTCCTGGGGTAGGACATATAGGGCAGGGGATGGTGCGGGGCTGGGTGTTTGGTCGAGTGGGTGTCCTGCCTAGGCAGCGCGAGCGACACAAGCAGTGACATGAAGCCATGAACCAACCGCGCACGTGCTTCTTGCGTACGGCATGCACACCCAACCTAGGCCATAAACGTGAACCCGTGATGTACGGCAGCATGCGCTTACCTCCAGAAGCGGTGGCAGCTGCTGCTGCTGCTGCTCCTGCTGCCGGTAATGCGGCGGCCTCGTGCACTCGCCGCCTCCCTCCTCCGCCTCCTCGCCCACTGCCACGTGTGCACAGCGGCCGTCCTGCTGCTGCTCCAGCCCCCACGCGAACGCCCCTGACACACACGCATGCACCCGCTGCTGCCTGCCCTGCTTCCCCACGACCGCCACACGCCCAGCTCTGCCACCGTCACCGGCACGCCCAGTACCTACGAACTCATCCACTCCTTCTCTAGGGTCACCTCCGTCCTCCTGCTCGTCCTCCCCGCCCACCACCAGCACCACCGCAACACCGTTGCACCCTGTCTGCACGCCATCACCGCCTGCCTCACTGCCGTACCGCCCGCCCTCCAGGCTGTCGTACAGCCCTCGAGCGATGGCCTCGGTTAGGCTGTCCGGAGTCTGCAGCGGAGGGTGCGTTTGGCGGGTCAAGAGCACTCCAAGGAGGGACGTACAGTGCATGGCGACAGGACAGAGGCGAACGGCGCTCAGCGGGCCAAGGAGATAGCAGCTGAAAGCCCCAGACAGGTGGGTAGCGTATGCAGTTGCGTGGACAAATTCGCAAGTTAGCAAGCAGGTTCTAGTAGAGGGCGAGGCAAGTGGCATGTCCGGCAATGGGAAGCGGACATCGAGGCGGCTCCGGCTGTGAGCTGTGGACGCGCTGAGAGGACTTAACTGAAGGAGAATAACACCAGACAGGTGGGTGTTCGCAAAAGTAGGCCCAGCTTCTTGGGCAGGCAGGGGCGAGGATGGGCAGGGTAGGGCGGGGCGGTGGGCCCGCTTGAGGTTGTGGGAAGGCAGCAAGGCGCACCGGGACAGCAGGACGGCAAGGCACGTGCCGTACAGGTGCCGTACTCACGTGCAGCTGCTTGGCCACGTGCGAGGGCACGCGCTCCAGCTTGCTCAGGCCCACCACAGCCTGGGGGTCCATGGCGGTACAGCTTACCGATTTTGAGCGGTCGCACGATTGGGCTGTGCATTCTGTACCAGTCCAAATGGGGCGGTGTGCGGGACCCACACGAAAGCAACGGCAGTATGCGCGGAACGATCCCCGGTGACCCACCGTCCCTGGCTCGTACGCGAGGTGCGCTTCAACCTTGAGGGGCGCCAGCGTGTGGGCATCTGTACGGCACGGCAATACAGCGCTGTTTCGTACAGTGTGCGCTCCGCTGCGCAACAAGGACCCGTGGGTCGGCCCCGTGTGGCACAGCAAAGAACATGTGTATAATGTAGCATGGAAGCACCCGGTCGGGAGTGCACCGTCATGCGGCACCGTCCACACAGACCCATGCACCCACCTGTTGTGTAGTGCGTGCATGACACGCACACGGTGCCGCCCCGCCCCAGGCCCTCCTCTGGGAAGGCCTTGTAGCGGTGGGGGTGCTCCCCGTAGCCTGATAGGCGCTCACGGAACTGCTTGGACACGCGCTGTGGGGGGCGCCGCGTGGGGTAGGGAGCTAGGGACACGTGTCAGTGGCGTGTGGGTGTGCGGGCGGGGGCATTGACACGTGTCGCGTGGCAAGTTGATGGGACGAGGGTGCTGTGCAGGGAAGAGGTGCCCTGTAGAGTATACTGGCCAGTCTAAACGAAAGCCTTAAGGGCATAGTTTTATGGCATGATCTGGATGGATGTTCAGCATGTGTTGTAGTACGGTACACAATGTAGCTACAATAGTACGGTACACGATGTAAGACCCGTTGGGGCCATTGGGGCGTGTCCTTCCACACGCGCCACAACCTGAAGGGCAGGTGAATGTGCCCACGGCCTAATCCACACCCAGAACCTGGACTCCTTGCCCCCGTGCCACGTGTCACATCGCAGATGGGCGGGGCAGGGCGGCGAGCAGTCCAAGTTTACGGCTTGCACAACAGTCTTGCAAATAGTGCGTGGCTTTGCCGCTGCTACCCGTTGGCCGTTGCACTGCTGGCTTGGGTAAGCACGCAGACGCTTTCGGAACTGACCGCAACCCCGCGGGCAGCAGGATTGCCGGCAAGTATGCTTGATTCCGCACGCACGAGTTCGCTGACCTTTGGGGTTTCTATCAGGCCAGGTCTTGATGGGTCTTCTCCAACCGCGCGGAGCAGTTCCGGAACGGTCGCGGCGACGATGTCAGTGTCATCGGCCGAACCCCCGCCGTCGCCGTCGCCGCAGCAAGCAACCTGCTGATACAAGCAACTCATCTTGTAGCATTGGGCTCAGCAAGCTTGCTGTCTTGACACGAATAGCGCGCTGGAGGTTTGCTATCGATGCAAGAAATCTGTCCGTGGCAAGATCGCATGTACTAACGGTTGTGAGCGACACGGGTAGCGCTCACGGGCATCACGGGTGCAGCCAGCCTCGGGGATCACGAACAAACATCCACCATGTGGCGTTCTGACAAGATTGCCAATTGTTTACACTCTATAACATCATGCGGTAGCTGTAGCCTGGCACGCAAGGGGAATGTGGAAATACCGGGTCCTTCGTCTCTAACTAACCGCCTTATGCTCCCCAGCAAGGTTGCGTATCGGCGTTGCGTGGACATTGCCTCTTTCCTCCGACGTGACTGCTCAAGGCGCCATAACCTACACGCTCGACAAGCGCACGGCTTCAACGGTGGGTGACGAAGGCGCCCGCTCCCCGGGACCGGCTGCACTCCGAGACCTGCCGCCCAGACTGCCCCTGGCCTTGCAAATGCGGAACAGAAGATGATCCCGGCCTCGGCACCCGTATGCCAGGGCCCGCTAGTACACGATCACGTTCTCACAGTGTAGTACAGTGTGGTGGCTGAGGTGTCAAGAGAGAAATGTAACGCATGCAACCGCCCGCGCAGGCACCTGTAGCTCCATGGATGCTCATGGCAGCGGACCCGTGCCGCCGTGTCGCAATCACAATGAGCTGGTCCCTAGCCCCGTTGGACCCGGTGGCAACGGAAGTAGCAGCACAGCGCCTCCACCACCACTCACACCCGCTCAAGCGGCGGCAGCAGCGGCAGCAGCGGCAGCAGCGGCAGCAGCAGCCGTTGCTGCCGGCGGATCACCCTCCCAGACACAGCTGTCGCCCCACCACACCGAGCCGCTGCCCCGATGGGTGGTCGTGGTGTGCGGCCGACGCGGCTCGGGGAAGGACTTTGTGGCATCAGCTGTTGCGGCCGAGGCGGCATCAGGTGCGTGGGTGTGCACGTGCCACCGGCCACGTGCCGTGTGCTTGCACACGGGTGCGTGGTGCTCCTCCAGTCCGCATTCTGCTTGCAACACCTAGCTGCTACGTGCGGCACCGTGCACACACGAGCACGTCTGTACACCCGTTCAACCACTGAGCTGCATGCTTGCTTGGTGGAACAGCTCTAGAGAGCCTCACCGCCGCCGTATGCTCCACCAGCACCACCACCCAGCTACCCCTTCCCCCTACCATGTGCTGCTAACCCACGTGCATCACGCATCACGCATCACGCCAAACACGATGTTCCGCAGAAGGCGTGACCGCCGCCGTACGCGCCATCAGCACCGCCACCAAGAGGGCATACGCCGCGGCAGTGGGGGCAGACCTAGGCCTGCTGCTGGGGGTCGAGGGGCAGGGGCAGGAGGAGGGGCAGGGGCAGGGGCAGGAGGTCCCTGGTGCCAGGGAGTACAAGGAGCGGCACCGGGCGGGCCTGCTGCGTTTCCACCAGGAGCAGGTGTGTAGCATATGCGTATGCGGGAGCAGGTGTGTTTGTGGGCGGGTCGAGTGGCTGTGCATGCAGCTGGGGCGGGGTGCGTAGCCAGCACGCATTGGCCGGACGTAGGGCCTGTGCTTGTGGCAGGTGCATGGGGACGTACGCACCTGCCCCGCCCATATCCTCGGTTGTCAGCGCCCACGGCGAGCGGTGACCTGTAGACACTGGTGGGAGACGTGAAAGCCGAGAGGCAAACTGCACAGCCACGTGTAGGACTCGGGTTGCATGCCGTAAGGTTTCGTAGGCGTGAGCCATACTCTGTTCTAGGCACCAGTTAAGATTCAAAACCCACGTCCGACAACACATGCACACATGCATGCAGGTGGAGCTACACGGTCGTGGCCTGCTGCTGAAGACCTTCCTCGACACCGTGCGCGATGGGGCGGCATCAGGCGCGCCGCATCCGCCGCCAACGCCAACGCCAGCTGTGGCTCCCGACGACAGAGATGTTGTTCCCTCTGCGACCGAAGCTGTCTCCGCCCCGTCGAACCACCAAAGCGGCAGAGATGGGCAGCAGCCGCAGGAGCATGTGCAGCAGCAGCAGCAGCAGCAGCAGCCGGAGCTGCTCCTTGTGACCGGCATGCGTGAGCGCGAGGTGTTGGAGCTGCCGCAGACCTGCAAGCAGCTGCTGCCAGGCACACAGGTTGGCGGGCACGGTCTCATGGGGGTGATTGGGCGCATCAACCAATTCGATGCGTACGTGGATGGAAGCCGCGGGCTTGTGGCTGTCTTCCCGCTTACCTACAGTCCACTCGTTGCCTCTGCTGGTGTTGCACGCCAACGAAGGCACCAGTGGACACTTACCTGACCTGGTTGCGGCATGTACCGTTTTCCTGGATGGCCTTTTACCTTTGGCCTGGCATTATCTGGAACGCATCGCACCACACTGAGGGTCACTCGAATTGTGTAGGTCCTGACGCTCTTGGTGACGGCCAGCAATGAGGCCAAGGCACGGCGGCACGGCTGGCGACCCAATGATCAGGTGGGCACGCAGCAGGGCCGGGGGCAGTGGGGCAGCGGGGGCGTCGGCTGCCGCAGTCGTGCACATACCCCTGTCGCGCACATGTGTACAGTCCCGAAGAGCTGTTTGCGTGGCCATTGCGGATACAAAGCTTCATATGGTGCATGCCTTGCCTCACCTCACCGCGTGCAGTGTGGCCGACGCGTCAGTGCAGCACAGCACGAGCTCTCCGACCTCCTCATCACTGCTATTTACACTCTTTTCCTTGTGTGTATAACCGCAGCTGGACGCCGACCCCAGTGAAGCTGCCCTGGAGGCGGCCCCCCGCCACCTGTGGAGCTGCGTGTGTGTCAACGAGGCAGACGGGCCCGAGGCGGCCAGGGCGTGGGCTAGGGAGCAGCTTCTGCCGCTGCTGCTGCCGGAACGGGGCGAGCATCCGTGGGCCGGCGGCGCAGTGGGTGGTGGTGCTGGTGCTTGCGTGGAAGATGAGCGGGTGCAACGGCTCAGGTGCGCACCGCAAGCAGCTTCCTCATGTCAACTACCCGGTACCTCTGCGTGTGCGCAGAGACTGCAAGTAGGGTAGCAGTGGCCTAGGTTGCTTAGTGTCAGTACCTTCAAGCGGGGAACTCCCGGCCTGCAAGGGCCCGCAAGTGCGACTCGAGCAGCCGCAAGCCACAAATGCAGATCGTCACAACTGCCTTCCATGTACCTTCCAAGTGCTAAAGTAGCCTGTCTACATTGATTTACCGGTTCTGTCTGTGTGCCTTCTGCCACGGCTGCCTCTCCACAGGGAGCTCGTGCCGTGCGTACCGGACTACCCTCGCCCAGGCATCGTGTTCAGGGTACGGCATCCCGGCACCCGTGCCCTTCCGTAACGCTTGTGTCACGTGCCAGTCCGAGCGCACGCTGTTTACGCCTCTCGCACCTGCCCACGCGTGTCAGAGCAATTACCCGCACGCCAAGGCGCCACCGCACAGCCTCTCCGAGAGATTCCAGGCTTGCACCAAGTTTAGGGGGACCGGGCAGATTTTTGCACTCGTTCACCCGCCTGATGCGTTCCACGCGCTGCCGTACAACTGTCGTGCTGCCCCTCGCTTGCCGTACGACTTCAGGGCGTCTTGAGCCTCCGTGGCGAGGGGCTGTCGCTATGCGCCCAGCTGATGGCGGAGCGTCTGGCGGGTCTGCAGCTGCAGCAGCGCAGCCTGGAGCAGAGCCAGGAGCAAAGCAGTGACGTAACTGAAGCCGGAGAGGATGGCATGGGCTTCGGGGGCGCCGCGGTCGGGGCCAGCGGGGTGCGTGTTAACAACGGTACGGCCACACCCAGCGCCGACGGCGGCATCAGCAGCGGTACCTTGATGTACAGCAGCCGTACGACAGGCGTGGGAGTCGACGCGGTAGTTGGGATAGACTCTGGCGGGCTGCTGTTCGCTGGGGCACTGGCGGCCAGGCTGGGGGTGCCGGTGGTGAGGGTGCGGAAGGTGAAGGTGAGGGTGCCGTTCAGGCCGACGGCAGCAGCAGCAGCAGGTAACGCTGGCATGGGCGGAGGTCACGGTGGGGCCGAACGGGAGGGTGATGCGTTGGCGGATGCAGCTGCTGCCGCCGCCGCTGGCATCCCGCCGCCGCGGCTGGTGTCGCCACCGTACGGTTCCTCCTTCATACGGCGGGCGGCTGGGGAGGCGACGGCAGGGCAAGGGATGGGGAAGGACAGGGAACGGCCCGGGAAGGGCAGTGCGATGCCTGCTGACCAAGGCATGGAGAGTGCGAGAATGGGGGCCACATGGAACCAGGAGGGCCAGCAGCTGGAGGAGGCGGGTGAGCAGTGGCGGTTGCAGCAGCGGCTCGCAGTGTGGGGTGAGGATATGTTCCCGGGGCAGCGTGTGGTGGTGGTGGATGACCTGTTGGCGTCAGGGGCCACCCTGGCGGCGGCGGTGCGGCTGCTGAGCGGGCCGGGCGGCGCGGGGGCGGAGGTGGTGTGTGTCATGGTGCTGGCGGAGCTGCCGCAGCACGGGGGCAGGCAGGTGGTGCAGGGGTGCTTGGGCAGCAGCAGCGAGGTGGTGGTGGAGTCGCTACTGCAGTACGAGGGGCTGTAGCAGAGAAATGGAGTAGCATAAAAAAGCTTCAGCGGGTGCTAGCTGTTTCTTCTTCTTACATGGTAGGATGCGAAACCCAGCATGTAAGGTGCTAGTGGGGGTCGTCTTCGGTGGGACCAGGTGGGATCTGCTTGCTGAATGGCAAGGGCTCGGAGCTGGTGTGGCAAGGGATAACTGCCCAGACCAGTACACCGCTGTGGCACATCTTCCTGGTTTGGGGTAACGGTGAGAGCCTAGCCCCAGGGCCTGGGGTACCGACGCGTGCGGCTGTGGGGTGTGGGCCCACAACGGTCCATGACGTGGGGCTGCCACGTGCCGCTACGGTGCTGCCTCCCCCGCCGGAGTTTGTAATCTACCGTATGCTGCTCCTGGTTTCTGTAGCTGCTGTTGTGGCCCTCTCACCTGGCTCGCTGGCTGTGGCTGTCGTAACGTTGATCTGTACTACCAGCTGACCGTTACGTGATGGCATGCAAGTGTGATGCGTGCCCGGTGCGATACCGAACCTGCCAGTGGCAGCCCCAGTCAGCCTCGATTGCTTCATCTAGCTGCTGCTTCCAGCTTCCATACCTCGAACAGATAGACGCAGTGGGAGTTTGAGCCGCTGATACTGCCCCCGAATGTGCATGGTCCAAAATCCCAACCAGAAGAGAGTCTTCCCAACTGGGGGCACCCTCCGGTAGCCCCAAGCCCCTAACTCTGCTCTGCATAGCAGCCTGCAGAGCTTCAGCCTGGTACCGAACCGTGACCCAACCCCATCGCAGAGGCATACTGCGCTATCCATGCAGTCCAGGTATCGCTGTGCCGCAACATGTAAGCATTACACACCGTACGCATCTCTGCTCGTCTTGAGCTGGCAAAACGCCATGGCGCATGACGCAAGAGTGCACCTCTGCCATGCGATGCTGTGCGGTGGCCCCGTTGCGAAGTGGGCCAAACAGCATTTCCCGTACACCTATACCGTGTGGCATTAGGCGCCAGCGCACCCTGACCTAAACCCTTACTCCTTGCTATTGTGATGCTAGCGCCGCAGGCCTTGCGCCAGTGTACAGTGCCGTACCTACCACCTCAAGCTACCGCTGCACCCCCACTATGCCCCTGCAGCACCAAGCTACCGACCTTGCACCGTCACGCCCTCCTCAGTTCATCCCAAGGCGACCACCACCTGCCCCTCCTCCGGCGCCTCCGCGGGCGCACACTCCGCCTTTAGCCACTCCAGCACCGGCTCAGGGACCTTGGCACCCGCCGCCGCCCCCAGCACCCCCTCGTCCCACGGCACCCCCAGCCGCCGCATGCAGGCCAGCGCCTGGACCCACGCGTCCGCGCTGCTAGGGCAGCCTCGCGCCGCCAGCCACTCCAGCAGCGCCTCGCAGCCGCTGCCGGCCGCGGCACTGAACACGGCGGCATCCGGCACCAGCTCCCGCTCCTGCACCAGCAGGCGCACCAGGTCCAGGTCACCACGTGTGGCCGCCGCGGACAGGGTGGACGTCAGCTGCAGCGGCAACGGGCCGCCGCCGCCGCCGCCGGCGGCTGCAGCCGCCAGCGGCGCTGTCGCTGCCGCCACTGACGCCTGCAGCACCAGTCGCACCGCCTGCAGCAGCCTCGCGCTGTCCCAGCGGGACCTGTACGGCCACAAGGCGATGAACCTGCGGCCTAGGTCGAGGTCGCCAGGCCGCAGCTTGGCCTCCTGCAGCAGCCACCGCACCATGGCCAGGTCACCCCGCTGGGCAGCAACGCTCAGGGACTCGTTGTCTAGCGGGCAGTAGCGCTGCAGCAGCCACGCGACGGCCGGGGTGCTGCCCGAGCGGACGGCGGTGACCACGAGCGTCCAGTCCGCCAGGACCACTGTCCCCACGTTCTCGTACATGTACCGCAGGGTGTCCAGCTCGCCCGCGCCTGCCGCGGCCGTGGCCGTCGCCGCCGCCACCGACGCGACGTCCAGCGGGGCCCAGTTCTCCTGCAAAAGCTTCAGCTTGGCGACGCCGTCGATGTGGCTGCAGGCTGCCGCACTGAGCTGCGCCTCCCACTCCCTCAGCCCGCACTGGTACCGGTGCTCGGCGTTGAAGCCAGCGTTCGGCGGGAGGTTCTGCAGCCTCCTGGGCAGCGTGCACAGCCCCCTGTCCAGCAGCCACTGCACGGCGGCAAGGTCGCAGTGCATGAGCGCTGCACCCAGGACCTTGTGGCGGTCACTCTCACTGTCGTGTGCGGCACACAGCCACACGAGCCTGTCCAGGCCACCGCCCTGGGCGGCGAGGAAGGGGATGTGCAGCGCCAGGGCCTTGCCGGCGAGCGCTGCAGCGCACAGCGTCGCACCCTTCTTGAGCAGCCAGGCCACCTTATGCTCTGCGTAGGGTGTGCGCGATGCCATGGCAGCCTCTATGATGCTTGGGTCTTCAAGGGCGTCGCTGAGGCGACGCTGGTCGGCTGTGTACAGGCGGTTCCAGGTAGCCTGCAGACCGAAAGGGCCCGACAAGTCGGCGAACTCTGCCGCGGATGACAGCAGGTCGTACGGTCGTACGAAGCCGGGGCAGGTGTCCAGCACCTCGGGGATCACGCGGAAGTGGCCTGACTCGGACGCGGCTGTTGCCGGGTCCATGACGTCGGGGTAGAACGTCATGTAGTACTTGGTCAGCAGCAGCTCCGGGAAAAGCCTTGACTGCAGCGCACGCCAGGCCACCTGCACGTTGGCCTTGCCACCGCTGGCGGCGGCGGTGGACAGCCACAGCAGCTTCCGGCGCATCGACATGTCGTGCAAAGCTGGCTCGATGCCAGCCGCGAATGCTGGCGTGTCAGCGACGTTGGCAATTAGAGTTGGCTGATGTCGACGGACCGGTCTTGCACCCTGCTGAACCAGGTGGCTGCGTCCTTGCACAGCAAACGGCCACTGGCGACCATGTCGTTGGCGTGCATGTGTCCCAGGACGCATATTAAGGTGGCGCTGTCCATGTCGTACTGGCCTGAAGATGCATTCGGGGCCGGTTTAGGGGCGCTCCCCTGTTCGTCGTCAGCGCACAGTGCAGCTTTCTTCCTGAAAGACGTCTTGGCGGTGGCGGTGCGAAACAGTGCCAGGCGGCTCCGCCAGGCTCCTTTTAGTCTCGTCGAAATCCCCTCCATGCTGTGGTTAACTTCTGCGTACACTAACGACAGCGTGAGTGTGAGCCACATGCACGTTGTCGCAAGACAACGCGGCCTGACATGCCATGCTATGCAGACACGTCAGGACGAGGCTGAGTAGGACTGGCCATGCTGGTATCATGGACCCTTTCAAGTTCAGGAACCCAGCTATCAACCGACGGGGACGCTGTGCCCTGTGCAGCAAAGTTGCAAGCCATCGAGCCATCGACAGCTGGAGCTTTGCAACAGCAACAGGAGGGCAGCAAGATGCATGCAGATATATATTCAAGTGTTCAGTAAGCTCACGGCCTCTCAGTGCTCACCGTCGTGGAGCTGCATCCTCGCGGCTGATGTCCAGCACACTGTAGCGTTTCAGCTATCCGGCGACAGCATTCATTCTGTTTAGTCACTCCTACCTATTGAGACCGACGTTGTCCGGCTGGAGGCTGCCGCAGTAGCCACGATGGGTTGTCTGCTATTGTTCAGGGGAAGATTAGAAACTGTTGATTGAGCTGAAGGCGACAATCTGCTTTCGTGAGACAAGCTATACAGCATATAGGTGCCAGGGAAAGCCTCATAGCGCAAATTTCTGACCCAACTCGTACAACCTACCCTTACAACCCACCCTTAAACAAATTAGCCACACAGATTAGCCACATGGGGACTGAGCCCTGCTATTAGGGCCTACACAAACATGCGGACTTTGCTGTTGGGTGCCAACGCACAAATGGCGCAGTCAGGCGCAGTGATACACTGCTACTGCCCAGGGCGGGATTCAGCCAAGGGTGGGTACAGCCGCCCCGTTTACGGTACTGACGCGGTACGCAGCACGATCACGTACCCACCAATCAGCGTGCCGTTTGGCTCGGCGAGCTGAACCATTTGCCAACTGTGTGTAAAAATACAATGCTGGGATAGCCACCCATCTCAGTTCGCACACTCCAATTGTGGAAACCACGTACGGTTCCCTTGTCGCTGGCCCCCCACACTGCACCTCAGGTCCTCAGCACATCACCGCCACCTGCAAATATCCTGTACACCACCAGCCCACATCAGTATCCGCGACTGCCACCTGCAACGGACTCCAAGCTCATCACCCGTGTTCGCACTGCTTCCGCCGCCGTCACCGCCACTGAAACGGCTGCACAGGCTGCGCCCTGCTGCGCCGTGCCAATGCAGCTCAGTGCCCCTCGCGTGCCCTCAGCGCCCTACACTCCGCCTTATGCACCTCCCGCCAGTGCGCCCCCTGGCACTCCGCCCCGCAGTACCGCACCGCCCGGCACCCGCCGCACTGCTTGAGCGGCAGCTCCCCTTCGCTCCGCTCCGCAAAGTTGCCGCACCGCGGGTTGCCGCACACGCGCAGCCGCGGCAGCGCCCCCTGCCGTCTCGGCGGCAGCGCCAGCGGCGGCGGCAGGGCGCCCGGCAGCCCCACCGGCGGCGGCTTGCCGCCAGTACCCTGCTGCTCCCTGTCCAGGAGGTCCATGGGCCAGGAACCATCTGGCAGCGGCAGCAGCTCTAGCACACCCATGTGCACACGGCGATCATCATGGCTCCTGGCCATCTCTGCCGCCATGGCCGCCGCACACTGCTGAAAGCCCCCATCCGCCTCCCCCGCGGCGTCCCGCCCGCCCTCACAGCAAGGCACGCCCGCCTTCGCCTCCACCTCGCCCGCCGCGATCTTGAGTAACGCCAGCACCTGCGCCGCGTACGGCGCTGCCACGCCGCTGGCCGTGTGCCGTACGGCGTGCTGCAACGGCGCCGCCAGGCAGCCGCCACAAGCGTCCACACTCGCCTCACCGCTGGCCGCCGCTGCTGTGCTGCTGCCGGCAGGGACAGGCACAAGGGGAGCGGCGGCGGCGGCGGCGGTGGTGGTGGTGGTGGTGGGGGCTGTCCGCGGTGCCATCCAGCTGCGCACCCGGCCGCTGATTGTCTTGTGTGCAGCCATCACAACAACGGTGCTCGCAAGCCACACGCCCAGCCGCGTCTTCAGTTTTAGCGGGTCTGTCGGCGGAGGAAGCACCGCCACCAGCGCACACGCCGCCGCCAGCAGTCGGTGCGGCTGGCACGCCAGCAGCTGTGCGGGAGGCAGCAGCAGCGGGGGCCGCCACCACGTCACCACGTGCCTCAGCAGTTCGGCCACGGTCGCCACCTCCGTCGTCTGCTCGGACGACAGCTGCACGGCAGACCCTCCTCCCGCCGCCGCCGCCGCCGCCAGGTCCGCCGCAAGGTGCCACGCCAGCGGCGCCGCCAGGTTTGTTGCCGCCCGCGCCGCCAGGGCCAGCGCCTCGTGCGCCTCATTCACACACACCGCGTCCATGCCCCACGGCCCCTCGTCCGCATCACCCTTCCCCCCGCTAGCCCCCTCCTCCTCCGACCCATGGGCCTCTCTGCACCTCCGCAGCGTCTTCTTTTCCAAGCATCCCGTAATCGTATCCAGCGCTAGCAGCTCTCTCGCCGCCCATTCCAGCAGGCGCGGCCGCACCTCCTGCGGCCATCCCGGCAGGCCCTGCATGCTTCTGCCTCCGCTTGCCCCGGCTGCGTCAGAGGGAGACAGCCCATCCAGCTCCCTGGCCAACACGGCCGCGCCCTTCGACAGCGTGTACAGCATCCCCAGCTGGTGCCCACTGCGCCTGCCGCCGCCGGCCGCACCGCTGTCGCTCTCCTTCCCTGCCCCTCCACAAGCTGCGCTGCTGCAGGAGGCCCCGAAGACGGCTGGGGTTGCCAGCGGGGGCAGCTGCAGCAAGGGTATCATTCCTCTGCATACAATGTGCGCTGCTGTTGATACAACTTGGGCGAGCGCAGAGGCGAAGCCCGGGTAGGGCACCCTCTGAAGGCTACTGCTGGTGCTGCTGCTTCTGTACGTAAGCCCGTCCTGTTGTGCGCTGAGGGCTAGGCGCATGGCGTGGTCCAGGGTGGCGGCCAGGCCGCAGCGGGACAGGCGGCGGCGCACGTCCGTCTTGGCGGCGGCGGGGAGGGTGCGGTAGCCTGAAGGGAACGCAGCAGGCACGACCGGGCGGAGGAGCATCCCGTCGACGTCACACAGACAAGGATAAGGATAATAAGCGCCGTACAGCTTGGCAGCCATGGAGTACGGTATACCGTGCGGAGCATCGGATGGCGGCCATACGGAATATCTTGCACCGTTATGCCCGACGGGACCGCACAGGACGGCCCTCGCTTGGGCAAAAAGGAGGAATCGTGGCGAGAGCGTGCCCCTCGCTGCGCCGAGCTTGCAACGTGCAATGGCTAGTTGTCATTCCCGAAGAACACAGCAGACGACCGGCCACACCTTGCATGGGCAAAACCCACGGCCCTGGTGTACCCAATAACTCACCGTAGGCGCCAGGAAACTCCGGGTGGCCGCTTCCGTGGGCCAGGTGTGACACACGCATCACCACCTGGTCGAGCGAATCGGCTTGAGTCCCTTCTCGGCAATGCTGCACGGTGGGCCCCAAGCAACGAGCAACAGCGCGGAGCCGTCAGGCAGGGCCAGCTTGTCGGTCTTGTGCCGCACACGTCTGCTGCTTCACGATTTGCTTGCTGCAGCTAGCTGCATCCAGCAGAAGCACTGCCGTTACGCAGCTCCAGACAGACACCTAAACTCGCTGGTCTTTGGATGGCAGTGCAAGAAGCAGCACGGCGTTCAGACGATACTCGCCTTTCGTTCTATCCAGCTGCGAGGGCCGCCCTGCTGGCGCTGCGCGGCGGGCAGCCGGCCCATGGCCGCCGCCACTGCGTCCGCCTGCAGCGCCGCCGCCCAGCCGCCCGCCTCCAGCCAGTACGGCAGGCAGGCACGTGCCGTGTCAACCGGCAGCAAGCCGGCATCCGTGGTGTCGGGTACCATGGCGAGCACCAAACCCTGCGGGACGCAAAGGGGTTTGGTAACAATGCGGAACATGCACGCATGCAAAGTGGGTGCTCGACCTCATGTGCCATGAATCCGTACCGCTGCGCTCAGCGACGCTCTTGCGCTACTATGGTACTCCAAAGTACGGCCGAACATTGACAGGGCTGGCGCAAGAGGCGTCAGCTTCTGTACCGGCAGCAGTGCAGGAATTTGCATTTTGACCGTCGCCCGCTCCTTACACGGATGGCCCCTCCACCCACCTGCGCCTTCGCGAGGAGCCATTCTGGCGCGGCCGCGTAAGCCCCCTCTAGCCCCTGCCCCCTGTACAGCCGGCACAGTGCCTCCGCCGCCCGCGCCGCCAGCCGGGCCACCAGCAGCGGCGGCGGCCGCGCCTCCACACCCGCCGGGCCCGCCAGCTGCCCCGTGACGCACCCCCACTCCACGAGCGTGCCGTGCAGCACGTAACAGTGGAAATCCTCCAGCCACCACACCGTGTCCTCATCGCCCATTTGGCCGCTGCCTGCTCCACCGAGCCTCTCCCACCCGACCAGCTTCCCCTGCCGCTGCTCCTCCCTCGCCAGCCACCACGTCCCGCTGCTGCCCTCCCAGCCGCACGCCTGCTGCCCCTCCTGCTGCCCTCCCTGCTGCTCCCCCTGATCGTCCACCACCAGCCCCGCCCCCATGCCTGCATGCACCGCCAGCTGGTCCAGCAGCGCCACCTGCAGCCGCTGCACCTCCCTGTGTCTTAGCGCACGCAGCAGCCCCGCCGCCAGCTGCTGACCCTCGTGGCCCCCGCCATACGCCCTATCGCCCCACAGCAAGTGCGTGTGGGACAAAGCAGTGCAGTAGTAGGCCGAAGCGCTCCGCATCTGCGGGGTCACCTTGCTTTGCACAGCTTCCGGCAGCTGCTCAATACCCGGGTCCTCCAGCAGGGCACCGGCGGAAGCTGCCAGCAGCTGCGACCCGGCGAGCGCCTCGTAAACGGCTTTCATGTCGGGCGGAATCGAAGACACCGGCGAGCCCGCGCTTTCTGTGCCCGCTTGATGCAGCCGGCGTAGCAGCAGCTCGGTGATCAGGCGCGCGTACCGGCAGACTGCCTCGGCTGCTGTGCTGGAAATGGACACTTGCTGTGCCGTCCCGGCACGCAGGTCGAACGGGGAGTAGGACAGCTGCCACACGGCGGCTTCGGAGCGCAGAAACGCGGTGGTTTCAGTCATGCCACGTAAGGCGTCGGCAACCGCCTGCATAAAGTCGCGGTGCGTCAGGGCCTGTACGGCGCGGAGGTTGTCGGTTGGGCTGTTGGTGGTTTTGGTCAGGAAGAAGGCTGCATGGGAGACGTAACCGAGGAGCATGAACGCGGCTTGGCCGATGGCGGTGACGATGTGGAAGGCGTTGCACCTGTCGTGTGGGAGCGCAGCAGGGTGGTGTGGGTTAGCAACATAGTGTCGGTTGCCAGAAATGCTGACACACCGATAATGTAGTTCTGGTAGGGTCTGGGGGCTGGTTGGGTGAGCAGTTCGGATTGGGGCAATGGGGCTTAGCAAGGAACGGGCCGGTCCCTGCCAGCTAGGAGGGGTTAGGGGTGGGAGACGTTGGAGGCCCTGCTGCCGCCCTGAGGAGCGAGGGTGCGAGGCCCAGGATGCACCATATGGGGCCCGACTGCGTGAGTGGTGCCAGGCGCTGACAAGGCAGTGCTCCCCTGGTGCTAAAGTGTTCCACTCTTAACTTTTTTTGTGTCAGGTTGAAGCACTGCGAGCCTGCAACCCAAGTGGTCACCACCAGTTCCTGTCCTCACAGGTGGTGCGTGGTTGGACAGCAGAGCCTCGCGTTTTTGTGCACAGGCATTAGAAGAACGTAGTTGTGCTCTCTTGCCCCAGGCCACATACCGGGACCGTAGATACGTAACATTGACCGTGCCTGTATTCGGACGACGTGTCCCAAAACCCGCACTCTGCACCACTAAGCGTGCACACTGTACACAGCGATACGGACAGGTAGGGCTCGAGCACGGCCTACCGTACCTTCGCGTGCGCAGCGCCGCTGCTGACACCGCAACCGCCACGTGATCTGGCAGCTGTCGGAGCAGGGTTTCCAAGCGTGTAATGCATGAGCACTCCAACTGGGCGTCAAGCCAAGCTCTCGCACCGGCCGTCTGTTCCGCAGCCCCAGGGGCGCAGATGGTGCCCTTCAACAGGTCGTCCATCGCCAGTACGCTTTCATTATATAAGCGTAATGCGGTTGAGCACAGAGCGCCAGCGGCGGGGCCGTCATTCCTCGAGTACGCCGCGACAACGGCGTCGGTGCAGTCGAAACAGCGTTGCACGGCTCTGCCGATCTCCTCCGTCAAGGTCATTTTTGCGCAATGTATTTCATGCGTGTGTTGTTCGATGTGCTCACATTAGTGCTGGCTGCTGCAGATGGAGAGGAGAGGCATGGCTTCGGCCGCTGGCGTCAGCTGGCGTTGGACGAAACCACGGTAACTTTGAGAGCAAAGCGTGAAACACGAACAATAAAGTACTAATTTAGCTTTGGCTGCAAGGGGCTACGACATTCCAGGCTGGCTGGTCTTATCAGAAGGCAAATTTCATGGAATCCGGCTGGCCGTGGCCCATGCCGCAAGGCGCCACACGGGTGCCAGGGGCCTGGGAACTGCGGTGGGCCATTACGAGACTCAAAGGACAGTCCCCTGCTAGGGCCAGGGGGACAGGTGGCTGGTGTATTTGTGCCAGCCGGGATGGGGCCTCGAGCCACCCTCAACCTGCCTCAACCGCAGCCTTGATCCACCGCTGACTCCCCCTGCCCTGCCTGCTTTTCGGATAGGAGCCATGTCACGGCCGCCGCCATCTCGCGTGTGCCGCTGTGCCCTTCTGCTGCGCACATACCCGCGGTGATGTCCCTGGCTCCCTGCTGCTGCTGCTGCTGCTGCTACTGCTGCTGCTGTACCTGCAGCAGAAAAAAAAAAAAAACCTGCACGACGGGGCCGCATGTGGGGGCTGGATGGCTGGAGGCTGGATGGGGATGCGCCCTGTCAGCAGCTGCATGGCTCCAGCGCTGCGCCCACCGTATCCGCCTACCGTGTGCAACACATGCCACACATCTGACAGATCTGAAGACTGTTGGGCCCCCTGGGGCAGCAGCACAGCGCCCGACGGTGCCCCAACCCTGCGACGAGGAGTCCAGGACAATACGAAGGGGTAGGAAGCTGAGCGGTCCTAAGCGGTCATCCGTTGGTCCGCTACCGTACGCAGGGGCCTCCCATGGTCGCCTCCGATCCCGGCCCTGCTGCCGTGCCGCGCTGTGCCCTGGGCAGGGGCAGGCATAGCACCTGCCTACGCCAGGCGAGAAAGTGCAATAATTCAGTCCGGTGCGCAGGGGGAGGTGAGGAGGATGGTATCATGGCGCATAAAATGCCAAATGACTAAGCCGCTCATTCACCGATACATTCCGATACACTCCTTCCTGCCCGCCTTACTTGGCCCATGCATGAGGGGTGGCTGGCCGCCCGGCACCTCTCAACACTGCCAACGTCCACGTGGAATTACCTCCTGCCGCCAACCACATGGAACAACCACTCACTGCACGGTATGCCAACACACGCCACGCAGCCGACAGCCCGAACACTCTACTGCCACTTACCGTACTTGCTGCCTGTTCGTGCTGCAACCGCTAACCAGCTGGCTAACGAACGCAGTTGCCCACGCGGTAGAAGCTGACACTCTCATGCAAAACACGGCGTAAGATGCGCAGGCACAACATACTGTTCACTCGGGTTGGTGGACGTCATGGAAGCAATCAGCTTGGCTTCACACCGGCCGCGACACCCCATGGACGGGTCTCGCTCCCAACCCGTACCCATGCATACTCAACGAGCAAGCCGTGCTGGGCCGCCCATCCGCAGTATGTGCCCTGCCAACTGCCAGCCCACGTGTCACCCCCACGTGCTACCACGCACAATGCAGTCTGCTCATACGAAGTAAGCCGCAGCAAACAACTACCAAGCCGCCATGCCGCCCTTCCCTGGCTCCCTTTCCGTGTGCCTGGCTGGCCCTATGCGCAGCAGCTGCCATCTGTCACTCCGCCCTTGCGCAGGTCGCCGCCGTAAGTCCGCCCTGTCACCGCCGTTGCTTACTGCTTTGGCTTACGAGGGACGGGCCACATTTAACAAATAGCGCAGGCACCGCCACCTGAAACGACAAAGAACACAACCAGCCCACACCAGTACCCGCGGCCGCCACCTGCAATGAACTTCAACCTCAAATACGCCTTTCCATACTGCGCTCGCCGCCACCGCCATCACCACTGGCACGGTTACCCAGAAGGCTACCAGGCTGCGTCGTTCAGCTGTCGCTCAGCGGCCCTCGCCCGCCGCCAGCGCCTTGCACTCGGCCCTGTGCCCCTCCCGCCAGTGCGCCCGCTGGCACTCCGCCCCGCAGTACCGCACCGCCCGGCACCCGCCGCACTGCTTCAGCGGCAGCGCCCCTTCGCTCCTCTCCGCAAAGTTGCCGCACCGGGGGTTGCCGCACACGCGCAGCCGCGGCAGCGCCCCCTGCCGTCTCGGCGGCAGCGCCAGCGGCGGCGGCAGGGCGCCGGGCGGCGCCAGCGGCGGCGGCGGGCCGCCAGCACCCTGCTGCTCCCTATCCAGGAGGTCTATGGGGAATGATCCATCTGGCAGCTGCCGATGCTCGATTTGATCTCGGGGGCCGCGGCCATCATGGCTCCTGGCTACCCGCTCTGCCATGATTGCCGCACACTGCTGGAAGCCCCCGTCCACCTCCCCCGTCGCGTCCCGCCCGCCCTCGCAGCAAGGCACCCCCGCCTTCGCCTCCACCTCGCCCGCCGCGATCTTGAGTAACGCCAGCATCAGCACCACGTACCCTACCGCCACGCCGGCCGTGTGCCGTACGGCGTACTGCAGCGGCGCCGCCAGGCAGCCGCCACACGTGTCCACAACCGCATCACCGCTGGCCACCATTGTTACGCTGCTGTCGACAGAGACAGGGGCAGCGGCGGCGGCGGCGTTGGTGGCGGCTGCCCCCGGCGCCATCCAGCTGCGCACCCGGCCGCTGAGTGTCCTGTGTGCCGCCATTACCACGACGGTGCTCGCAAGCCACACGCCAAGCCGCGTCTTCAGGTTTAGCGGGTCCGGAGGAAGCACCGCCGCCAGCGCGCACGCCGCCGCCAGCAGCCGTTGTGGCTGGCACGCCAGCAGCTGCGCGGGGGGCAGCAGCAGCGGCCGCCGCCACCACTGCGCCGCGTCCCTTAACACGCCGCAAACCGCCGCCACGCCAGTCGTCTGCTCGGACGACAGCTGTACGGCGGCAGTCCCTTCTCGCTCGGCCGCTGCCGTCGCCGCCGTCAAGTCCGCCGCCAGCGCCCACGCCAGCGACGCCGCCAGGTTGCTCGCCGCCCGCGCCGCCAGGGCCAGCGCCTCCTGCACCTCGTCCACGCACACCGCGTCCCACCCCCACGCCACATCGTCCCCGCCGTCCTCCCCTCCACTAGCCTCCTCCTCCTCCTCCGACCCATTGGCCTCTCCAATCCTCTGCAGCGTTTCTGGCTTCATGCACTCCATGACCATATTCAGCGCTATCAGCACTCTCGCCGCCCAATCCAGCAGGCGCGCCCGCGTCTCCTGCCGCCGTCCTGGCTGGCCCCTCGTGCTCCCTGCTCCGGCTGCTGCGCCAGACAGCCCGTCCAGCTCCCGGGCCAACACGGCCGCACCCTTTGACAGCGTGTAAAGCATCCCCAGCTGGTGCCCGCTGCGCCTGCCACCGCCGGCCCCACCGCTGCCGCTCTCCTCCCCTGCCCCTCCACAAGCTGCGCTGCTGCAGGAGATCCCGGGGACGGCTGGGGCTGCCGACGGGGCCGGCTCCAGCAAGCGAACAATGCCGCTGTCGACAACATGCGCTGCCGTCGACACCACCTTGGCGAGCGCAGACGCGAAGCCGGGGTGGGGCGCCTGCTGAAGGCTGCTGCTGCTGCTGCTGCTGCCGTATGTAAGCCCCTCCTGTTGTGTGCTGAGGGCCAGGCGTACGGCGTGGTCCAGGGTGGCGGCCAGGCCGCAGCGGGACAGGCGGCGGCGCACGTCCGCCTGGGCGGCGGCGGGGAGGGTGAGGTAGCCTGGGGAACAGCATGCGCAGAGGCAAGGGCGTAGGAGCATCACGCCGAGTGAGATTAATAGGCAACGGGTGAGCACCACAAGCAAGCTGAGCAGCCATGAAGGGTTGGAGCAGCGGATAAGGGCCGTACGGATATGTACTGCTGCTGTACCCCAAGGGGCCGCACAAGTAGGAGCGTCATGGTGTGGGCGGCAGCAGGGAGGGACTGTGCTGCAACGTGGAAGCGGCTCCCTTGCAGCGTGGTGCTGGCCCGAGAGTTGGCTAGGGGTTAACACACATGCCCGCAGGGGCAGGAAACAGTACTGAAAGAAGGCCCGCAAACCTTGTAAGGGACCTATGATTCGGGTGTGCCCACCATAGACCCAGGACACCTGTGTACCCAGAAACCCACCGTAGGCGCCAGGAAACTCCTGGTAGGCGCTTCCGTGGGCCAGGTGTGAGACACGCGTCACAACGCGCATGAGCAGGTCCGCTTGACTCCCCTCTTGGATGTACTGCATGGCAATTCCCCAAAGAGCAGCAGCCGCGAGGCAGTCAAGAGTACGCTTGTCCGTCCCATTCGCTTACGCTGGCTATTACATTTTGTGCTCGCAACAGCTTGCGGGAGTGGATCCAGCAGCAGCAGAACCGGTATGCAAAGCACGGCAGAAGGAGGAGCGGTATGGGTCTGCAAAGTAAACATTGCCGCAAGGTAGAACTAATAGGAGGAGGTCCAGCCGGTCGCACCTGGACTTCTATGTAGCTGCTGCGGGGCCGCTGGCGCTGTACGGCTGGCAGCCGCCCCATGGCCGCCGCCACTGCGTCCGCCTGCAGCGCCGCCGCCCAGCCGCCCGCCTCCAGCCAGTACGGCAGGCAGGCACGTGCCGTGTCAACCGGCAGCTGGCCGGCATCCGGCGTGTCGGGCACCATCGTGAGTACCAACAGCTGCCGGGAAGCAGCAAGTAAACAGAGGAAGCCAACATGTATACGTCAATGGCCGTTGGCACGTTGGGCGCCTTTGTAAAGCCCCAATGAAGTTGGTTGATTTCTTGATACACGTGCGGCATGGCAGGCTGGCAGCGGACGTGTGCAAGGTGTTGAGAATGCGGTGCAGGGGTAAAGAGTCATGTACTAAGAGACCATTAGGGAGGCACCGAGGCGACGTTTTGGCAGTTCCTAGTGAGCTGCCCATACCTCCCGCCCCATCGGCACGCGTGCAAGGTGTTGATTGTGGGTTGGCGGTTGGCGGGCACCACCGGGGTGCACGCCGGCCGCCGTGTGTTTCCTACTCGTGCAGTTGAGTTGCTCAGACCAGCAGTGGATCAGTGCGGTCCTATGTTTGGAACGTGCGCACATGCCAGCTGCGTACGTGCGGTATACCTCCGATAAGCAGGCATGTCGAACGTGCACATGTACAAGGCACGAGCTGAATACATCTGAAAGCAACCAAGAAAGGTAGCGCGTACCGCTAGATCCGCTACGCTCGTGCACTGACCACCCCAAAGCAGCTTCAGACCCTGACAGATAGAGCCGGCGCAGGAGGCAGCCTTTCCACCAACTCTAGCATCGTGTGGATGTGTGACCGTTGCACCGAGACCGTAACCCGCTGCACGCAACGTCGCCCCACCCACCCACCTGCGCCTGTGCGACCTCCCACTCCGGTGCTGGCGCGTACGCCCCCTCCAGCCCCTGGCCCCTGCACAGCCGGCACACCGCCTCCGCCGCCCGCGCAGCCAGCCGCGCAGCCAGCAGCGGCGGCGGCCGCGCCTCCACGCCCGCCTCCCCCGCCAGCTGCGCCGTCACAAACGCCCACTCTTTCAGCGTGGCGCACAACACTTGGACGTGCACACTTTCCAGCCATCCTGCCTCGCTCCAGCACGACCGGCTGCCCCCGTCGCAACTTCCATTTCTGACATCCTCAAACTCTTCGAACCCCAGCAGCTTCCCCTGCCTCTCCTCCTCCCTCGCAAGCCACCACGTCCCGCTGCTGCCCTCCCACCCGCACGCCTGCTGCCCCTGCTGTCCTCCTTGCTGCTGCTCCCCCTGGCCCTCCACCACCAGTCCCGCACTCATGCCCGCGTGCACCGCCAGCCGGTCCAGCAGCGCCACCTGCAGCCGCTGCACCTCCCTGTGTCTTAGCGCACGCAGCAGCCCCGCCGCCAGCTGCCGGCCCTCGTGGCCCCCAGCGTTCGCCATCTTGAGCCACAGCAGGTGCATGTGGAACACCGCGTTGCAGCCGTTGACGGCCGCGTGGTGCACCTCGTAGCAAAACTCGGGTCGGAGGTCTTCCTCGACTCCAGGATCATCTAGCATAGCGCCGGCGGAAGCTGCCAGCAGCTGCGACCCCGCCAGCGCCTCGTATGCAGCCCGAATGTCAGGCGGGATCGAGGACGCCGGCGGCCCCGCGCCGCTTCCTATGTTCTCGTCGTACAGCCGACGTAGCAGCAGCTCTGTGATGATCCGAGTGTACCTGCAGACCGACCCAGCTGCTGTGCTGGCCATGGAAACGTGCTGCTTCGTCACAAGACGCAGGTCGAACGGTGGGCGGGACAGCTGCCGTGCGCCGGTTTCGGAGCGCAGGAGCGCGGTTGTGGCGGTCATGCCGCGCGAGGCGTCGGCAACCGCCTGCATGAAGTCTGGGTGCGCCAGGGCCTGGACGGCGCGGCGGCTGAGGTCCTTGTCGGTTGGGCGGTTAGCGGTTGTGGCCAGGTGGCAGGCCGCGTGGGAGGTGTGGCTGAGGAGCATGAAAGCGGTCTGGCCTGCATTGGTGATGATCTGGCAAGCGTGGCGCCTGGGGGTTACAAGGGTGGCAGGGGTTTACCGGGTGCTGGAGATGCAGTCTTTTGTTGCCGTTGCCGGGTAAATGCAGTTGCCGTTGTTGCTGAGTAACTGAGCCCAGAGGTTGGGCGGGTGACCTGATGAGGATGGCCGATGGAAAGTAGGGCTCAGCAGGAAACGGACTTGATCCCTGACAGCCACCAAGGTAAAGGGAGAGGGCTCAGGCCCTGCCGCCCTGTGGCGGGTGAACGGCGGGGTGCAGGCCATGCAGGGGCCGACTGCGTGAGCCTGAGATGGTCGAAGGGTTGGACCGTAGACTCCCAGCTGGCTTGCGACAATCCCGCTGTTATTTTCATGCTGTATGGGCAGCAGAGCGTGGATGTATGCGCGTGCCCGGAGGCCGCAGGCAGGGGCAGCTGTGCTGCTGCTGGCCGAGGCCGCAGACCGGACAGCACGCATGCACAGCACGGGGCCTTCGTACCTCGCTGTGAGAGGCACCGTTGTCGACGCTGCAACTGCCGCGCATTCATGCAGCATCCGCAGCATGGCTTCCACACGTCCAAAGAGGGAACGCTCGAATTGGGCTTCCAGCCATGCTCTCGCGCTGGCCGTTTTCTCCGCAGCCCCGGCGGTGCCAAAGACGTTCACCCACAGCTCGTCCATCGCAGAAACGCTTTCATTGTAGTAGCGCAGCGCGCTGAAGCTGAGAGCATCAGGGGCGGGTACATCATTCCGCGAAAACGCCGCGACAAATGCGTCGGTGCCGCTCAGCGCGCATTCAGCAGCTCTGCCGAGCTCCTCCGCCAAGGTCATTTTAGCACTATGTCTTTCACAAACATGCCATTTGCGTATTATGGACACGAATCGACGTTGCTGCATCAGATGTCTATGAGTCTAGCAAGGCTGTCAAGCTGCAGCCTCCTGCTTCATGCGACTACGGTACGACCCATGCAGGATCACGGCAGCAAGGTGCCACGCTGGTGCCAGGGCTTTGCAAGCTACGGTGGGCCGTGAAGAGCCCCAAGGAGAGCCCTCTGACAGGGCCAGGGCGGCAGGCTGGCACCTGGCAGGTGTATTGGTGCGAGCCCTTGGGGCCAGGGGGAGGTGGAAGCTGGGAAGGAAGGGACCACGACTCCCGCCACTACGGTACCCACCGCATGTTACCCCTTCCCCTAATAAAGTAATTAGGCTGCGTGGGCTGAGGAGGTGGGGTATGTTAAATCCGGGCGCGCCCAGGCTGGCCCAGGTGGCCCCCATCCACCGAAGGGGGGTGCAGTCCCCTGGTGCGGGTGGAGGGCGTTGCAGCACCTGTCGGTTTGGTTTGGTGTGGACGTGTGGCCCCTTCCCCTTCCCCCCACTCCTTTTTCATCGGAGCCGTGTTGCGGCCAATCCCGGTGCTTGCCCCTCTGCTGCGCACATCTGCACCATGCCGCCCCTTGCTTGGTGGCGCTGCTAATACTGCATGGTCAAGGCTCCTATCTTCCTAGGGAAAATCTCATATTTTTCGTTTGGAGCAACTTTGACCGCCTTGACCAAGCCCCTAATTAAATCATCTGGT
>VFQN01001638.1_pt1 | contig 36733 bp, 58 predicted proteins | sample 3512371 | NCBI WGS metagenome assembly VFQN01 (sample SAMN10412370, study PRJNA504923) | tailings metagenome | isolation source: Replicate 2 from Balatoc abandoned mine | place: Philippines: Itogon, Benguet | collected 2017-08-28
CAGCGCTAGGTCGGGCCACAGGCCCAGCAGGGAGGACAGCGCCTCGGACCTGGGGGGTGGGGTGGGGTGAGGACGGAGGGCATGTGTATTAGCGGTGCAGGGTGCGTGTGTGTTAACGTGCAGGGGTGGTGTAGCAGCGCCAGGTCAGGCCACAGGCCCAGCAGTCGACAAAAGGGCCTCGGACCTGGGGGAAGGAGGCGATAATGTGGATTGGCGGTGTACCCACCTTGCCCCTGCCGCCGCCCCGTCCTGCGTCCCCTCCGCCACACCGCCCCCACCCCCTACCCCCCACGGAAATGCATCGCATTTTACGCGTACCCCTACCCCCCAGCCCCTCACCCCCCACCCACCTTGCCCCCGCCGCCGCCCCGTCCTGCGCCCCCTCCGCCACAACGTTGCACCGCACCAGCGCCTCCACAGCCGCACGCCTCGCCCCGCTGCCCAGCGCCATGCCAAGCGGCGACGCGGCGGGCGCTGCCGTACCGCCGGCGGCGCCACCCGCCGCCGCCGCCTTAGCCCTCGACGGCGCCGCCGCCAGCAGCCGCTCCTGCCCCCGCCGCCACGCCGCCAGGTCCTCCGGCGGCCGTACGGCGCCGCGGGGTACGCCGCAGTACAGCGACGCGACGGCGGCGGCGGCGCTGACGTCGTGCACCGCCGCCGCCGCCGTGGCGTCGGAGGACCTGGCGGCGCCGTCGGTGGGCTCCAGCGTGGCCCCGTCGGCGATGCGGAGCAGCTCCAGGGTGCCAGCCAGGGGCAAGACCTACGGGAGGGGGGAGGTAAGGGAAGGGTAGGTGACTTGCGCGAAACTTGACTACAGATGGCGCTTACCTCTGGCAGCACCTTGCACGCGAATCCGCCCTGCTTGTCATGGCAACACACGCAACCGCCAGCAACCCGCTCCACGCAAAATGCTTGTCGAACTCCCCCCCTGCAACTGTCCCCGCCTCAAATCGGTTACCAGCAATCCCACCACGTCTCGTCCATCCCTTTTGCCGCGTTGCGGTTGATACCCCCCTCCCCTCCCCTCGGCCCCTCCGGACCCCTCAGACTCACCTCCGGCACGCTGCCCGGCGGCCCCCTCCATACCACCCTGCAACCTCCATTCGCTCTGCCGCGCCGCTGTGTTAAACAACTCCCTCCCACCCCATGTCGAACCACCCCCTCCCGCCCCACACCCCCAGTCCCTCCTGTCCCTCACCTCCGGCACGCTTCCCGGCGGCCCCCTGCTCAGCAGTGCGGGCGGGGCGCTCACCGCCAGCAGCTGCCCCTCCTCCGCAGCCACGTCCAGCACCAGGCCAAGGCCGCGACCTACTTGCAAAAGGGGGAAGGGAAGACACCAATGACATGCATTCGTGTGGCTAACAGTGGAACCCTGATAGTAAGAGGGGTACGTCGCCTAGGAGCTGCCCCTCCTCCGCAGCCACGTCCAGCACCAGACCCAGGCCGCGGCCTGATGACCAGGGAAGGGTGGAACATACACCGTTCAGAACTTCAGATACATGCACATGTGCCGCCACGTAGGCGGCATGCGCCCCCGAAACCCGCGACCCCCTTGCCTCCCTTGGCTCCCTTGCCCACACTGTCTCCCCACACCATGCAACACGGCTAACACCCCACCCACCACCATGCCACCCCCCACCCCAACCACCACCCCCAAGCCCCAACCCCGCGCCGCTCTGCGGAAACCCGCCAGCCCCCACCCCTCCACCCTACGCGCCATCCCACCCAAAACACCCAACCGCTCACCTCGGATGCGCTCCACTTGCAGTGCCCCGTAGAACGGCGGCAGCTCCCCCTCCCCCTCCCACTGCTGCTGCTGCTGCTCCGCGCCCTGCCCCTCCTGGCCCTGCGGCTGGTAGAAGCGCCTCACAGCCAACTCAGCACGTGCAGTGGCGTTGGCCAGGGCCTGCCTGCGTGCACCAGACGGATAGAGGGGGGGGGAGGGGGTTGACAAACAGCGTTGCAGGTAGCTCCATGGGGGCTGAGGACGTGCGGGTTCCAAGCATAACCCCAAGGCGGTGGCGGAGGCCAGGGCCCCCCTGTGCGCAGGGAGTACAGGGAGGCACCACAAGCAACACACGGAAGCCGTCCCACGCACTTGGGGTCCAGCCGCTTCTTGGGCGCCTCCCGCCCCACCTCCCCCTTTACCCTCCGCACAAACCACGCACTACCCACACCCCCACCCCCACCCTCCTCACTTGGGGTCCAGCCGCTTCTTGGGCGCCTGCCGCCCCTCCTCCCCCTCCACCACATCCAGCTCCGGGTCCGGCTGCCACGTGTAGTCCACCACCTGATCCCCGCCATCCCCCGCCTGCCCCTGCCCCTCCGCCGTCACCAGCGCCGCTGCGCCAGGCCGCAGCAGCCGTACGGCGTCCTCCGCCGCCGTCCGCCTGGCGGCAGCGCCGCCCGCGGCGGCGCTGGTGCCCATGACGGCGGCAAAGGAGACGGACAGAGGCAGGATGTCGTCTGACTTGGAGGAGGAGGGGGTCTTCTTGGAGGCTGAGGGGGAGGGGGTGGTGGTGGGCTTGGGAGGCTGGGTGCCGGGGGCAGGGGCGGCGGTGGAGGTGGGGGTTCGGGTGGGAGGGGGGGTGGGGGGAGGGGAGGGGGAGGCGGCGGTGGGCTTGGGGGTGGTAGCGCTGGCGGCGGGTGGGCGCCGCTGCTGCTGCTGCTGCACGGCGGGGTTGTACAGCGGGCTGTCCTTTGCCCACAGCGGCGGCCGGGCGGCGGCCCGGCCGCTAGCGGCGTTGGCGGCGGCGTTGGCGGCGCTGAGGGCGGCGAAGGCGCCGGTCAGCGGCGGAGGCCGGGCGGTGACGTCGGCGGCGCCGCCGGCCGGGGGTGCAGCCCCCGCCGGTGGTGCCCCCCACGCCGGTGCACCCCCCGCCGCTGCACCCCGCGACGGTGGACGCCTGCCGCCGCGGGGAGCGGATGGTAAGGCCATGCCTGAGGCAGCAGCTGCTGCGGACTTTGGCGTGGGGACTGGGTCGGAGGAGCCGCGGACGGGGGGCCGTACGAAGGTGATGGGGGGAGGTGAGGGGCTGCCGTCGGCGGGGGTGCTGGGGGCGGGGCCGTTCGCGGCTTGTGCGGGGGTGCGGAGGGGTTCCGGAGTCAGGATCCGCTGAGGGGTCACCAACTCGGGAGGGGGCGGGGGGGCGGGGGTGCCACCGCGGGCGCCGCGGCGGGGGGCCTTTGCGGCAAGGGAGGCGCCCCAGCCGCTACCGGTGCCACTGCCGCCGGCGGTGCCATTGCTGCTGCCGCTGCTGCCAGAGCCGGGCTTAGATTCAGGGGCATCCTTGGAGGAAGCATGTGTTGTAAGGATGTTCCCGCGCTGTCGCTGGGGCTGGCGTGTTGGGGCCGGCGAAAGGAAACTTCCTGGCCATGCGCTCGTTGACGGGACGTTGCCACATTGGCAACCGAGCTTCATTTGCATCAAATTATGGTACTTATGCACCGTATGTTTGTCTTCTCAACCTATGCAATGAAGGCTTTGAGTTTGACTTTAGTACAAGTGGGCGCCGCCGACAGCTGCAAACGCAGTCCTAGCGCAGTCACAAAGTATACAATTAACTTTCTCGAGGTCAGAGTTATAGACAGAGTTCCGGAAGGAGCTAATGGCCTCCCGGCATGGGAGGGCTAACCGACCGACCAATACTCGGTTGTACACGTCCGCAAGGTGTTATGCCAAGTGCAGCGAACAGGGCGCCTGCTGCTGCCGACTTATCTTCCCGAGCGATACAGCTGTATGCCAGTCGGAGCACTATACAATCAGTGCAACCAGGGTTCGCCACGTACCTCTGTTCCGTGATATTGGGCCTAAACGTAACCGCAAAACCTCTATAGTCACAATGTTCGCAATGCAAATCGTCAAAGTATGGGCCTGTGTGACGCCCTGAGGCAGGCATCGGCAGCGGGAACTGTGCGCGCGTCAGGGAGGCAGGCCAGCAGCTGGCGCGACTAACTAGATAGAAACATGGCTGGTGATCTTGCAGCCATGCTACAGTCGCTGCCCGTGGCGCGCAAGCGCCTCTTGGCGGTAAGGGGGCTGCGGGGCTCCGTCGCCCGCTTGCGCTCCCTGCCCTGTAAGCGGGCGCCAGCGCCTCTCGGCATATATAAATGAACATATACCGTGTTAGATCATTTTCATAACGCCATTTTGTTTGGTCGCGCCATGTGCGGGCAGTTCGAGGGCGTCAGCGTACATGACGCGCTTTGGTCATGCCGCGCAACACGGAACGCTGACGTCGACTCTTTGGCCCCCTGCGCCCGCAGGTGGCGATCGTTGGAGGCAGCTTAGCACTCGGTTCCCAGGTGCGTAGCTGCAACTGGGCTGTTCATTACCCGCACATGGGGTAGGGCAGCTGCGGCTGCCTCGAGGTACCGTTCCCCACGCTAGCTTGGTTCCACCTGCGGGCGCTACCTCTCAGGTCCCAGCCCCAAAACCTGACAGCACCCCACATCCGCAGCCGAACGGATCACAGCCCGCACACCTGTGTGACTCAGCTGTCATGGACGAACCGTTGTAGTATTGTCACACGGAATTATGGTGGCCCTGTTACTGGTACCTTCTCACGGCACACGACCCCATGCTTGTAGTCCTCGGCCTGGCATGCCCCGCACCCAACTGCACATGCGAACTGCCGGCCAGGTCCGCGGTATGGGGTGCTCCTCCCAGCACGAGCAGCTGGTTTTGCCGTTCACACCCAGGTCCGCGGCCTGGCTCGCTCCGCACAGCGCGAGCAGCGCGCCCTCACGTGCCCGGTCGTAGTGCACCTCATACCTTGCCGCGCCCACCGCCCCACCTGATTCCCGTTCCCCCGCCTTCAGGTCCGCGGCATGGTTCGCTCGGCCCAGCGCGAGCAGCGCGCCCTCAGCGCCGAGGTTGAGGCCACGCGGGCGGGCGGCGGCGGCGTGCGGCGATCCATGGTGGTCAAGATCGCGGTGGACAAGCGCTTCCTGCGCCGCCTGCTGGTCATCATGGGCATGTGAGGGGGCGAGGGTGTGTATTAGCGTGGTGTGTATTAGCTGGCAGGGTGTGGGTTAGGGGTGCTGTCTGATGGTCAAGATTGCGGTGGCCAAGCGCTTCCTGCGCCGCCTGCTGGTCATCATGGGCATGTGAGGGGGAGCGAGTGTGTGTATCAGCGTAGTGTGTATTAGCATGCCAGGGTGTGGGTTGGGGTGCATGTGTTTGGTGGTCGGGATAGCGGTGAGCAGGCGCTCTCTGGTCTGCGCGCCACCGGAAAAGGGGCGGGACAGGACACGTCAGGCACGTCAGGCCGGCGGACGGCAGGGCTGGCCATGTCGGTATTGTTCGGGCCGGCCGGGGGCCTAGGCCAGCAGGCGCAGCTGTTGGTGGGAATGAATGTTGGGGCACAGGGGCGCCGAGGACAAGAGGCATGCGGGGCGTGTCGCCATGCCGAAACGCACATGGACTCTGGTAAAGCCCAATGGCCGTTTGGGCTGTGTGCTTTTTGACATCGAGCAGGAGGGGGGCTGGTGTACGGCTAGGGCTGGTGCTAGGGGACAGCGGCAAGGGCGCAGGACCGAGCCTAAGGTTGCGTGGTGATAGTCCCACCCCCGCGCCGCGGGTTGTGACCTTGCTTCCACCTTACTCCTTGTGCCCTTCGCAGCTGCGTGCCCTCCCCCTGGTCCCGCGAGGCGCTGCTGATCCTGGGCCAGGGCGTGCTGCTGGTCAGCCGCACGCTGCTCACAGACTACATCAGCAGGGTGGAGGGCTACTGCGGCAGCTCGCTGGTGGGTCGGGGCATGTGTATTAGCGGCCGTGGGGCGGCATGTGTATTAGCTTGGTGCGAGGCCAGGGCGTGCTGCTGGTCAGCCGCACGCTGCTCACGGACTACATCAGCAGGGTGGAGGGCTACTGCGGCAGCTCACTGGTGGGTGTGCATGTGTATTAGCGGCCGTGGGGCGGCATGTGTGTTAGCTTGATGCGGGGCCAGCGCGTGCTGGCGTTTAAGGGTTACACCAGCAGGATGCAGAGCTAGGCTGGTAGGTGAGGGTGTGGGGGTGTTGCGGGTCAGCACAGGGTCATGAATAAAAGGCCTGGGAGGCATGTGTGTTAGCTTGGATAGAGGGCCAGGCTGGTAGGTGAGGGTGAGGGGTGTTCCTGGTCATCACAGGGTCGTGGGTTAGCAGCCTGGGAGGCATGTGTGTTGGCTTGGATGGAGGGCCAGGCTGGTAGGTGAGGGTGTGGGGGTGTTCCTGGTCAGCACAGGGTCGTGGGTTAGCAGCCTGGGAGGCGCATATGTTGCGGCACAGGAGACTGCACGTTGGGGATGACAGACGGTACCAGGGGCCGGGCAGAGGGCATGGTATGGGGAGGTGGCGAGGGGCCCAAGGCGGCGGCGGCGGACAGGCGCCCCAAAGAGAAAGCCGTACCGGCTAACTACAATCACCTCACACGCTGCGCCTCCCCGCCCCACGGGGCACCCTCCGCCCACCGTCCCTCCCTACCCGCCCCGTGTCCCACAGGTGTCGCAGCAGTTCGACAAGTTCTGGCGCGGGCTGTGGGCGTTCGCGGCAGTGGGCATTCCCGCGGCCGTGGTCAACAGCGGCCTCAAGTACATGCAGAAGCAGATCGAGCTGGCGTTCCAGCAGCGCCTCACCACCTTCCTGCACGCACAGTACTGCAGGTGCGTGCCGGGGTGGGCTGGTTGGCGTGGGTTAGCTAACACACATGCGTGTTGCGGACTGGTGGTGCTAAGGCAGTTCCCATGGCGCGTGAAAATACATACCAGTACACGTCTGACGCCTAATCATAAATTTAGTCACAAAAAGTATGTGTTAACAATCCGGTACTACTCAGATATGCTTTTCGCATATCGCCCTGCAGCAACCGCGCCCTGCAGCAACCGCACCATACACCCCTGGTTCTCGACTATCGCCCCCGCCCTGCAGCAACCGCGCCTACTACGCCGCCTCCACGCTGGGCGGCCTGACGCACGCCGACCAGCGCATCACGGAGGACGTGGAGAAGTTTGCGGCCAGCATCTCAGAGCTGTACAGCCACACCTTCAAGGTGGGCGCATTTGCTGTAAATGGTACAGAAAGGGTACCATATGTCTAGGGTGGCGACGTCCCGCAGCAGCATTACAGGGCCGCACAACCACACTTTCACTACATGCACCATGCACAAGCCCACGCCAAAACACAGGCATGTGATCCACGCCCCCACGCAGCCTCTGCTGGACGTGGTGCTGTTCACGCGCTCGCTGTCGCGCACCATGCACCAGCCCACGTTAACACACACACCCTTTGCTAACCCACACTCTCTCCTTAACCCACGCAGCCGCTGCTGGACGTGGTGCTGTTCACGCGCTCGCTGTCCCGCACCATGGGCTACCGCGGCCAGCTGGCGCTGTACGGCTACTACGTGGCGGTGGCGTACCTGCTGCGGGCCATCAGCCCGCCTCTCAGTTCCATGATGGCGCAGGAGGCGGCGCTGAGTGGCGCGTTCAGGTGTGTATTAGCAGGGGGTGTGTATTAAGGGCGGTGTGGCAGTGGGTTGCCTACCTGCTGCGGGCCATCAGCCCGCCTCTCAGTTCCATTATGGCACAGGAGGCGGCGCTGAGTGGCGCCTTCAGGTGTGTATTAGCGAGGCGTGTGTGTTAAGGGGGGCGTGCGACACAGGGTGGCCTACCTGCTGCGGGCCATCAGCCCGCCTCTCAGTTCCATGATGGCACAGGAGGCGGCGCTCAGCGGAGCGTTCAGGTGGACCGGCGTGTGTAATGGCGGAGTGACTTTGACAGGTGGTGCATGACGCGATCGGCCCGCACCTCCACACGCCTACTTCATACACCATTGCCGTGACACACGCACCCGCCCCCCAGGTCCGCGCACCAGCGTCTGGTGACGTGCAGCGAGGAGGTGGCGTTCAACGACCCGCCCGCCGGTGCCGCCGAGCAGCTCATCCTCAACCAGCACCTGCGCCGCCTGCTGCGCTACACGGGGCTGTCGGCGCTGCAGCGGGGGCTGCAGCAGGTGGCGGACGGGTACTTCGTCAAGGTGGGGGCAGGAGGAGGGGTGTGTATTAAGGGGTGTGGGTAAAGGATGTGGGTTGAGGAGGCAGGGCAGCGGGGGCTGCAGCAGGTGGCGAAGGGTACTTCGTCAAGGTGGGAGCAGCAGGAGGCAGGGGTCAGTATTTTGCCAGCGTTACCGCGCTGCTGGTGTACGCGGCGCCAACGTACATACCACACTGTCGAGGTGCTAACCCACACTAACCCTGCGCTCGGCCCACACCCCACCCCGCAGTACTTTGCCAGCGTCACGGCCCTGCTGGTGTACGCGGCGCCCATCTACTTCCAAGACCCCGCCACACGCGGCACGCAGGGGGAGCTGACGCGGGACTACATCCGCAGCATGCGCCTGCTGCAGAACACAAGCAGGTGGTTGCACGGGGGTGTGGGTTAACCAGGGTGGGGTGGGGGGGGGGGGGGTTGAGTGGGGGACTGGGTGGGTAAGGTAGAGACTACATCCGCAGCATGCGCCTGCTGCAGAACACCAGCAGGTGGGTTAGCAGGGGTGTGGGTTAAGGTGTGTGGGGGGGGGGGGGGGGGACAAAATACTGGTAACGCGAGGTCGTGGTAGTAGTAGTAGTAGTAAAAGCAGTACGGTAAGGAGAACGTCGACCCACTGCAGTTGCGGTCCGCCTTCTGCTCCAGCTCCCCACAGCATGCGCCGGCAGGCTGGCCGGCGCGTAGGTCCGCGAAGCGACAGTGGCGTAGTCTGAAACAGCTGATTGGCCAAGTTGCGTAGGTAGGGCCATTGGCCGATGGCTGGGCTGAGCGAGATGCGCGTGCGGCTCTAGGTTTCCTAGCCCCGGTTCCCAACCCAGACGCGTAGCCCACACCGAAAGACACATAATCGCAACTCGGGACTCACCTAATGGAAGCATGGGCGGCGGAGCGGCGTGAAGTGGGGGCAAGAGGAACAGGCGCGGAATCGTTAGCAGTGGGCGGCGTACGAAGAAGGGCATGGCGTGCGATGCAAATGCAGCTAAGATGCGCAAAAGCCACTACGGTGGAACGGGGAAAAGACAACTATGACGAAGCGGGAGAAGAACACAGGATAGGAAGAGCCACATGGATGCAACGTACACGTGGGGAAGTACGGCGAACCATACTACCCCAGGTGCATGCGGGCACGGGGTCGGGGCCTAGGAGGTGTGTGTGTGGAGGGGGTGGGGTTTAAGTGGGAGACTGGGGAGCTGACGCGGGACTACATCCGCAGCATGCGCCTGCTGCAGAACACAAGCAGGTGGTTGCACGGGGGTGTGGGTTAACACGGATGTGACTTGCACAACTTGCCTGTGGGTTGATGCGCGTGGGGACTGAACATCCGCGGCAGAACGCAAGCAGGTTACGTAAGGCAGTCACAATTCGCTTGTCCCTGCGCCTGAGCCTACACCCCTAATACACACGCACTCTTAATACACACCCACAGGGGCGTGGGCGACCTGATCCTGGTGTACAAGCGCGTCACGGCGCTGGCCTCCCACACCTCGCGCGTGCCCCTGTGCCTTACCCCACACCCCTAATACACACCCGCCCTTTTAATACACACCCACAGGGGCGTGGGCGACCTGATCCTGGTGTACAAGCGCGTCACGGCGCTGGCCTCCCACACCTCGCGCGTGTCTGAGCTGCTGGAGCAGGTGGCCCGCCTGGTGGGCGAGGACGCAGAGCACCGCGAGCTGTTCCGGAAGAACGTGTCCGTCAACCACTTCTTGGGCCTGTCGGAGCCGTACCACGCGCCGGGAGGTGCGTACGGCAGGGGCCGGGTGCACGGCAGGGGCCGGGTGTACGGCACTATTTGGTGCTGCCGGAGCCCTACAGTGCGCCGGACAAGTAAATGCAGCGTACGACTACGTCCAGCTTGGGGGAGCGTACGGACAGCAAGCCGCACCTGACGCCCGCACACGTGCCCAGCGGCCCACACGACGCGCAGGTCCGCTCTCCCTGTCACCCTCCACCACGTGCTGTCAGAATCCATACTGCTACTCGCTACTCCACTCCCTCCGGCAGCCCCTGTGCCCCTGCCCCAATGCCTTCCCCCTCGCTCCCCCGTCCCCGCTCCGTTCCTCCGTCCCCCAGAGGCTGTGGCCCCCACGGAGCCGCCCCCCGCCCCCAAGCGCCTCACAGGGCCCACGCTTCGGTTCCACCGCGTGGCACTGGACTCGCCGGACGGCACGCCGCTCATCAGGTGGACAGGACCGTGTGTATTAGCACCACCTGTGCAGCGTGTAATGGCAACACGTCATAATAGTGGCTACAGGTGTGTGGCGCTGAATACCCCGGATGGCACAAGCGTACTGCTCATTGGGGCCCGTAGCAGCACACCAACATTTCCCGTGCTACTCGCACGACCTTAATACACACACCCTAATACGCACGTCCCCGCCCCCAGGGAGCTGTCGTTCGAGGTGCTGGCGGGCCGCAGCGTGCTGCTCATGGGGCCCAACGGCTGCGGCAAGAGCTCGCTGTTCAGAGTGCTGGCGGGGCTGTGGCCGCTGCAGGTACGTGTGTATTAGCATGGTCGTGTGTGTATTAGCGTGCGGGTGTGCGTCCCGGGTGTGCGGCAAGAGCTCGCTGTTGCGATTGCTGACGGGGCTGTGGCCGCTGCAGGTGTGTGTATTAACGTACAGGCGTGTACACACATGCTGCGGAGAGGCGTAGCAGTGTAAAACCGTACGACATGCTGGTGTGCGTCTTGGGGCTGCGGTCAGGGCTCTCTGTCCTGCCCTCGTCACCTTGAAGCCATTGCTCGTCGTGCCCTTTCTCGCTCGCTCGCTCGCGGCCAACCTCCTCTTACACCTGTAATACACATGCCTCCCTACACACACGCAGGCCGGCGAGATCACCACCCCCGAGGGCGGCAAGGTGTTCTACCGGTCGCAGCTGCAAACCTCCCCTTACACCCTTAATACACATGCCCTAACACACAGGCCGGCGAGATCACCACCCCCGAGGGCGGCAAGGTGTTCTACCTGTCGCAGCGGCCCTACCTTGTTACTGGCACGCTGCGGGACCAGATCCTGTACCCCAACCCACCAAGGTGAGGAATGTGGAGGGGCTAGCATGGGGCTAGCACCCCATACGCATATGCACTCGTCACCCGAACCGGCCAAGGAGGGGGCGGCAGGGGCCAGGGCCGGGGGGCCAGTCTGGGGGCCTGAAGGCTAGCATGCAGGGGCCATGCTCCTTTCACCCAACGCTGCGTGACCAGATCCTGTACCCCAACCCGACAAGGCGGGGGAGCCTGGAGGGCTAATGCATGGGGGCAGGGGCAGGGGAAGGGTGAGTGGCGCGACGCCACTTCGCTGGGGCACTTGCCCCCACTCCTCACTCCTCACACCCACGCATACCCTGCCCCCTGCATCCCACACCCTCTTGCCCTCCCCAGGTCCGTGTGGCCCGGCGCCACCCCCGCCGAGCACTCACCCTCGCCCCACACCCGAACCCACACTAACACACACCCACACAATTTGCTTGCCCACGCAGGTCCGTGTGGCGCGGCGCCACCCCGGCCGAGCACGCGCACTTTGCTGCCTCCTCGGGCAGCGTGCCGCCTCCCCCCTCCGCCGAGCTGGACGGCCAGCTGGCGGCCTGCCTGCGGGCCGTGGAGCTGGAGTACCTGCTGGGGCGGCACGGCTGGGAGGCGGTGCACAACTGGAACGTGGGTTAGCGTGCGGGGCGTGGGGTATGTGTATTAGCGGGGAGGTGTTTGCGGCGAGGTGGTGAGCCTGCCGGGACGGACGTCGACGGCGTCAGTTTATCTTCAGGGCTTGGCTCTTGGCCCGTCCAACGTCCTAATCCTCACTCTTAAGCGCACTCTGACCCACACAACCTTTGACCACACTCTTAACCCACACCCTTAACCCACGCCCCCTGCAGGACGTGCTGTCTGGCGGCGAGAAGCAGCGGCTGGCCATGGCCCGCCTGCTGTTCCACCGGCCGCAGTACGCCGTGCTGGACGAGTGCACCAGCGCCGTGTCGGCGGACGGCGAGCTGAGGCTGTACAGGTGGGGTGTGTCCGTGGGTTTGCGGCCTGATGGTGCAGGTGGTACAGCAACAGGCGCATGTGGTCCGCACAGGGGCTATAGGGAACGAATACCCTGCCTACCCGCTGCACACTGCACTGTTGGAGGGCCTCCTGGTCCTTTGCACGCCCCTCCCTTGCGCCAAGCCACAACACCTCGGTCGGTTGCCCGCATCACAACAAATTCGCCATCGACAGCCGTATGCAAGCCCCTACTTGCATTCCTAACCCACGCCTGCCCACCACACCCAAAACCCGCAGCGAGTGCTGCAAGGCGGGCGTCACCTTCCTGTCCATCGCGCACCTCCACATGCCACCTGCCGTTAACCCACACCCACCTTAACCCACACGCCCCTTAACCCACAACCCGCAGCGAGTGCTGCAAGGCGGGCGTGACGTTCCTGTCCATCGCGCACCGGCCCGCGCTCAAGCGCTTCCACGCAGTGGTCATTCACTTCGACGCAAACGTGTCCAAGACCGGGCGAGGATGGTGGGTGCAATGAGGATATCGTGTATTGGTGTGCGGTGGTGGGTGGTGGGTTGTTGTGTTCGGGGACAGTGCCGTACGGGCGCCTTGTTGACGTGAGCTGGGTCAGGCGTGTCATACACTTTGACGCAAACGTATTCAAGACGGGGCGCGGGTGGTGGGTTGGGCGGTGGGCACAACATGTCCCGCATGTGTACAAGGTGTGAGCAGCAGGGGTTGCAGCAGGGGTTGGTCCTACGCTTTGACGCACACGTGTGTCCAAGACGGGGCGCGGGGGGTGCGTGCCGTGGGACGGGGTGGCAGGTGGTGTTTGTTTATGGCGCAGTGGGTACGACCGTGCATGGCGCCGCGAAGCGAACGTGGCTGTGTGGCGCGGCCCGACTTGGCGCACAGCTTTGAAGGCTGTTCCGGATGCTTGCTTGACGGTCTTGCTGCGGCGTGCGTTGTCCCCCGTGCAGGTGGACGGAGGCGCTGGAGGAGGGGCAGGGTCAGGGGCAGCTGCAGCCGCTGCAGCAGGCGTGAGGTGCAGGCGCTGCAGCAGGGGCAGCCAAAGGCGGCAAGGGCGGACAGCAGGGTGGCGGTGGGCCCAGGGTGGCGTCACGTCCCTGCGCCCCCGCTGTGTGCTGACGAAGGACCCGACGCCGTGCGGAGGGGCAGCCCAGGCGGCAAGGGGGCGAAGGGCTGAAGCAGCTCCCGGTGCCCCCCTGCCGGGGGCCTGACACCGTGCGGAGGGACAGCGTGGCATGTCTGGGGGCGAAGGGCTGAAGGGGCGAAGGGCTGAAGGGGCGAAGGGCGAAGGGCTGAAGGGGCGAAGGGCAAAGGGCTGAAGCACGATGGCGATGGGCCCTGCAGTGGGCATGCAGTCCCCGGGCCCCCCTGCCGGGGGCCTGACACTGTGGCATGCAACTGCAGCCGCAGGGGCCGGCGCCTATTCACCTGATTGGGTTGGGTGGGGACGCAGTGGCGCTCAGCCGCAGCCGGGTGTGGCGATGGCGCCGGCTGTCAGGCATCAGCGGTGGTGGCTGCCGGCAGAGTGCGCCAGGAACCGCGGCGGGAAAGTGAAGGGAAGTGTGGAGGGGGCGGGGGGCGGAGTTGCGGCCGCACCGTTGTGGTTGGGCCGTTGGGCGTCGGCGGTGTTGCACAAGGGAGGGCTGGAGGCGGCAGGGGTGATGGCTGTCGGCGCGGGCGTGGGGAGATGGGGCATGGGGCAGCAGGGGGGTTGGGGGGTGGGGTCAAGCCAGTGTGTGGACTGTGGAGCGAAGGGGCGCGGGGGAGAACTTGGAGGGCGTAGTGAGGTGGAGCTGGCTGTGTAGGGGGTTAGGGTGCGGCAACGAGGTGCTGGGGCCAGCTGTTCTCGACAGACGGCACGGTGTGTGCGGTGGGTTGCGAGCGCCCGGCCCGGACGGTTTAGGGCACGGTAGGAAGCTTGGACCGGGACGCTACATGGCGATGTGCCTGTGGCACGTGTGCAGCCTCGAGTGATGCCCTGTCTCCTGCATGTGCGCCCGTCCGCTCGTGTTGGGTGCCTGGGCAGCTGCGGGTAACTCGGAAATTGGTTGGCACATTGTCGTCGGACTGTATGTGCTGCCGTGCGATGTGCGTGTGAGTACCGTACGCCACCAGACAGGTGTGGGCAGGTGTGAAGGGCCTGGCAATGGGCAACTGGAATGCAGTGGGCATGCTACCGTAATCGGTACGGCACCCACAAAACCTGGTGGGTACCCATGTGTGTTAGCGGCCATGGGGCGGCATGTGTGTTAGCAGCTGTGGTGCGGGCCCAGGGCGTGCTGCTGGCCGGTACGGCATCCACATGACCGGTGGTTGGTGGTGTGGGGATCGGGCTGCTGCTGCTGACTCCGCGGCTGCCGCACCTGTAGGGCGGGCAAGGCGCCCAGGCTTGCCTGTAACCCTGTGTATGTGTAACGATGCAGTTGCAGGAATGTGCATGGCTCATCAGAGCTACCCGTGTATGTGGTTCGAAGACCGCCTTTGCACTGCCGTAGGCCCGTAGCCCGACCGGCCTGGGTGGGGTCGTGTGCGGTGCGGTTGGTCAAGTGTCGGTACCCTACGGTATGCCCGTGGCTGGTAGCGGACGCAGCAGAAGAGGTAGGGCATGTTGGCACACGTACGTTTACGAAGGGCATGGGTGGATGGGTGCCGTACAGGCAGGTGGGCGTTTGCCGGCACCGCTCGCTGCCGCTTTGCAGGCGGCCAGCGCAAGAGGAACCGCAAGGAGTCCGACGAGCAGGCAAAACCCCCACCAGCTAGCCCCAGGCACCACACCGCACCACCGGCGGCACCGGGTACGTAACCCAACACCACGTTGCTCAGGAAAGGAACCACGGTGGGCGGCTACCGCCCACCACCGCCCCGTGGCACCTTTCCCCACTCCTGTACAGGACAGGGGTACGGCCACACGAGGGACAAGGCAAACGAGCAAACAACAAGAAAGCACCCACAACAACACCAGCCGCCCAACCAGGCAAGAAACAACACCCACCAGGCCCACCCGCCCGCCCTGGTATGCAGTACCCTTAGCCTGCAACCAAGCTCCACGCACCGGTACCATCTGACAAAAACAGGGAGAGCCATTCTCCCCTGGACCTGCGCACCTGCCTGGACACAAACTAAATGACCATACGCAACCAAGCATATCCGGCTTAAACCCCACGGACGCAAGCGCGAGGCAGGCGAACGTCCGTGGCAGCTGCATTGCGAATCCCCAGCCCTGCCCCCAATCCAGGCCCACCATGCAACCCTCCGGCTCCCTCCCTCCTGTCCCGCTGTAGCCCGCCCCTCAGCCCCCGCCGCCCTGCCCTTTTCGCGCCCTTCCAACGACCCTGCCCCTACACGCCCGTGCGCGTACACGTACACCTTCCGTACGAAGTAGTCAGGGAGTGTGGAGCCCCGCCTCCCGTTCCCCGGCCCCGACCCCTGAATGCGCTCCATGCATGCCGGGGGCTCAGCCCACACACACGATCCCCCTTGACTCCGTGCCATCGCGCGGCACCGAGTAACGAGCTCACTGCTACCAACAACACGTAGGCCAGAGGTCGAGCAAAAACCAACGAGCGTCAACGACCATCCCCAACTGTGCTGCATCAGAGGCAAGGGTCTTGAGCCTGTCACTTCCACCGGACGCTGATGCATCTCTGGCTTATCGTACCGGTAACCAACGCCTAGCAACAACCACCGACCAAACGACCATCAAAGTGCAGGCGTTGCTTAGCATCTGTCCGACCCTGACGGCCGCACTCCGCATCCCCGGCCCACCACCCGCACCACGCAAGGTGCAACCCTCCCTAGCTAACTCCCGCTCCCGCCGTCGTCCTGCCTGCTCCGACCCTCAACCCCGCCGCCCCATCCTGTCCCTCCTCCTGCCAACACGCCCCTACGCGCTGATGATGCATGTGGACAATCTGGCCCTGCTGCTTCTGCGACGATGTTATGCCGCTCCTGCCGCTGCTCCTGCCGCCGCTGCTGCTGCTGGTCCTCCTGCTCCTGCTGCTGCTCCTGCTGCAGCTGCCTCGCCCTGCGCCTGACGTACATGGCGGCCAGCAGCCAGCAGCTCGTGAGCGCCGGAAGTGCCAAGTTCCAGAAGAAGCCCACGGTATCGACCACTGCACCTCACGTCAGGCACGACCGGCTGCACGGCACGTACGGCAGGAAGCGCGAACAGCAGGGTGGCTGCGGGCGCGGGGCAGGAAAAAGGGGTGCAGATGGCGGTAGTTGGTTGTCTTTGTCTATGTATGCGTGGTCATGCGGGCAGTGGCAACGGACAGCCGCGTGGGTGCGTGGGTGCGGACGGTGGGGATGCGGCACAGGGGACGTGGGCGGGTGTGACGGAGGGCGGGGGCGGGGGAGGACACAAAGGGGAGGGCTTGGGGAAGGGCGCGGAATCGTGAGGGCGGGGGAGGGTGTAGCAGGAAGGGGACACAAAAAGGCATGAAGCCACGCACTAGGACTACAACGCGATGGCATGCGCAATCGCCAGAAAGGTTAGCGACTGCGGCTGCGGCTGCGAGAGCAAGGGTGCTGACACTTGACGCCACAAGCGTGTGCAGGGAAACCACGGCGGAGAATCTGCACAGCACGCCTTTCCCCGACACACGCGCATGCCATCGACGATGAGGGCAGCAGCGGCAGCAGCAGCAGCAGTGTCGCAACCTCACCATCCACGTGTGTCAACGGTGAAGGCTGGCTACCTACCTCTGCCCTCACGGGTGGCCGCCCGGGAGTGCAGCACCCACGGCCGCCAGCTGCTGTTTCAGCGCTTCCACCCGCTCCTCCGCCGCCTGCCGGGCGGCCTCCGCCTCCACCCGCAGCCGCCTCTCCTCCTCCAAGGCGGCCTCTGCCTCCAGCCGCCGCCGCCTCGCGGCCTCCAGCTCCGCCGCAGCCGCGTCCTGGCCCTTCTGGTTGTCCACCATGCTCGTAGCCCACGCATTGGCTTCCCGCTTGGCCTCCGCATCGGCTTGCCGGATCAGGTCGGGCAGCTTGCTGATGTCCAGGTGGGGGTACAGCGCAGTGCACAGGCGGTGCATCACCTGCAGGGGGGCAACGTGCAAGCAGCATTCAGGACAAGCCGGCTGACAAAGTGCCATGGCGCACCTGCGGCCCATGCGCCGGGGGATGCACATGTGGATCACGGACAGGACGGAAGCGCCTCGCGTGGTAGCTGTGTCGTCCGCCAGCCAAAGTACGTGCGGTATGTGCGAGTGGTGCAAGGACCAAGCGGCTGGGCATGGGGCATGGGGCTGAGAGGTGCACGCACATACCCCGGGATGTTTGCTTAATAACCCGCCCCTTGTCCGCCCCTACTCAGCCCCTCGAGAGCCTAGCTCTAAAGTGATGGCCACAGCACGGTGGCCGTGTGGCGGCAGAAGGACGACTGGCGGGTAGTGGGCACGGAAGCGGTCAGCGGCCGAGGAGACAGAGGGCAAGGTGCGGCGTGCAGCGTGCCGACTGGGGGCAGCGTGGAGGCAAGAAGCGTCATCATGGAAGCAGGTGAGTGCATGAGCGGTGGGGGGCGCTGGACCACCTTGACGGTATGACCTAAGCCGCAGGCGTAATACGACGTATTTTAGGATACATGCGATAAAATTAAAACAAATAAATTAATAAAATAAACGAAATGTATACTACGTGATTGACGTGATAGGACGGCATGGGCTACGCCGCCGGCGCCCAGGGAGGTGCAACAAACATCGAATCGCAGCAGGCAGCAGGCGGGGGTGGTGCGGCAGGGTAGGTGGGACGCGGCTCCCATCGACCACCTCGCAGGGTGCCAGACTTGCCGTACGCCCGCCATGGCGTGGGAGGGCACCACGTGGATGCCCGAGCGCCATGTGAGTATGGGTACGCGGCAGAAGTCAGCCAGCAGGATGTGCGTGTGGCGGTGGCGGTCAACCATATGACGTACCGGCACACCCAAGAGGGCGAGCAAGATGCCTGCAGAATGCTGTAATACACAACAGGTAACACATGGCTAACACGAGTACAGCCACGACTGCGTGCCAGTGCTAACCATGGACTCCACAAAATTGTCGAGCCTTAAAGTGCTGCCCAAGCAGGCTAAGGAACCCAGGTCGTCTCGGGCCGCATGAATCCCTTCACGCCGCACGGCTGGCCCCAGTGCCTCACGCGCAGTCGAGGCAGTGCGCAGTACGCCGCGGGCGTCATGTCAGCAACACCATGCGTTCCCCAAAACACACAGCCCCCTGAAACCCCCGACCCCTTCGCCACACTTGCCTCCACGGCTGGAAACGCGTACGCCAGATCCACGGAGCCGACCGCATTCCTTCCGAGCACATCCGCGTGAACCAGGGCGCAGTCGAACAAGCGAAACGTCTCCTTGGACTTGGTGAAGCTGAACTCCAGCCCGCCGGCGGTGCTGGCCCCCTGCTGCACGCCGGCGCCGCCTGCCGACCCCCCAGCGTCGCCCGCTTGCGGGTCGGCAGCCGAGTCCTTCCTCACAGCCTGAAGGCCGAAGAAGTACCACGTGGATGCATCCGTCACGATGACGTGCACAGGCGCGCTGCGAGGGTTCATCCGTGCCAGCTCGATGCCTTCCGCCATCCCCTGGGGTGGGTGGTGTTGAGAGACATGATGAGGGGCAAGGAGTCTGTACCAGGTTGGAGGGAAAAAACAAAGTACTAGTAACGTGTATTGCGTCGTAGGTAGCAGCAAGGTCGAGTTAAGCGGGCTGCCGTGGTAAGTGGAACAACTGTAGTCAGCCCCCTCAGCGTACGCTGGCACGCTGCCCGGCGCGAAAGCTCCTTCGTAAAATTAACGTTCGTGTACTAAGGCGGCCAACTGAGTGGGTAGCTTAGGTGGAACGAGCGGCTGAAGAGGCTGAGCTGATGTGACTGTGCGTGCGTGCCGCAGGTCCCCAGCCCGGCCCCAAACCGAACCACCATGCAGCCCAACAGCACAACCCGACGCAACCGGACCCACCTAGCCAGAGCAGGAGAGGTCGGCGCGAAGCAAAGCGGCGAAGAGAGCACAGGCATGGGAGCGTTGACAATGAGCGGCGCAAAAGAAAGGGCATGGCGTACGTGAAACGCGAATTCAGTTAGGGGATTGCAGGGCAAAGCAGGTATGGGGCTGAAAGGGAGACCACAAGCAGCCGTGGCGTGAACGGATGCAGCAGCGCACACGGCAAAGAGCCGCATCACCCACGGTGCTGATGGCTCGCGGCTCACGGCGGGCCGCTTCTACTTCTCGCCCGCAGGTATGAGACGCATCCTGCAAGCGTGAGCACGCACGGTCTGGTCCTGCGCGTGCCGGGGGGCAACCGACACAGCCGGCTTTTCCTTTTTCAGCTAAGTATCCCAGCACGTCAGAATCAGCGACAGTGACCACTGGACCCGACATGCCACTCTCCGGGCTTGCCTCGCCTCGCACTTTTCCGCTTGCTACTCCTGCTTGTCTTGTCTCGTATAAGGCTCACTTGCCTACATCCCGCACCGCATCCGCTACCCACGGTGCTGATGGCCTCTTACTTTGGGGCGGGGGGTCGAGCCAGCCCATGCTTTAGGTCCACTATTTTGGCACAGCCCAAGGCCCATCCCTCCTCCCTCTCGGTTGCAGTGCCTCGCAACTGTGTCCCCACCTGCCAGATGTGCTCAAACTCCAGTTTCGCCTTCACCTCGACCAGCACAGCCGCCTCGCACCCGGCGTCCATACCCGGTGATAGCCCCGCTGCCAGCGCTAGCTCTCGGATGCGGTCCGACGGCGCTCCTAGCACCACCAGCTCCAGCGGTCCTGCAGCGCAACGTGAGGTGGAACAATGTGCGTTGAAACGCAGGAAGCTCTCGCCAGCCAGTTTGGTTCGGCACATATCGTGAAGTCAAGGAGGGGGCTGTACATGCCCGATGGGCTTCCCACGCAATTCAGGCCGACCTGTGACACGTGTGCCCCCCTGAGCACAAGCACCCTGGAGCCGCCCAGGGGACCTGAAGAACGACCAGTACCACCAGTTGCGCATGACTTGCACCGCCAATACACACCCGACAAAGGTGCAGGGGACCCGTAACGTGCAGCACTCACCTTCCTCCTCCCCCTCCTCCCCCTCCCCCTCCTCCTCCTCCTCCTCGCTGTCGCTGTCGCTGTCGTCCTGTTCGCCCTCCAGCCCCTCTGCCGAAATGATGAGGTTGCCGTGCCGACACGCCTCAAGTAGGGCATAGAGGAACATGTGTAATGGCTTCGCTCGGTTTCCGGTACCAGCGTCGAGAAGCCTGGCCTGCATCACAGGCCTGCTGAGCAACTGGAGCAGAGCTGCCTTGGTTGTGAAGTCGATGTCGTCGATCGTGAAATTACGGGCAGCGTGGGGTCCGTCCTTCCGGAAAAAATCGTCCTTGCGCACCGGGAACGTGTCAGGCACAACGGTGCCATAGCGCTTCTCGAGCAACTCATATGACTTAACTTTAGGAAACTCCCTAGATTCCCTGGGCTTCTTGCTGCTAGTGGGGCCAGACACTTCGTCGGTGCTCGTCATGGTTTCGTTGCCGCGTTTCATCTTGTGACTGAAGGGGATTGGCAACTTGTGTCTACTTTGGCGAACTGTTCAAATAACAAGGTATGTTGTGATGAGGCCAGGCGCATTGCAGAGTCCCAGGCTTGGGCCGGCGACCTGTGGCAACGCGCCGGGAACGACCCCCATCGCCCCATGGACTCCGCATGCCTTGCACGGGCAGCATGGTCCTGCCTGGTGTCCAAAATCACTTCAGTGGATACTACCTGACGCCCCATAGAGTAACGCTATCTTGGACAGCGGTACAACGCCAAGGCCCCTTTGTGTTACACCGCTGCGCCCGCCCCCACGTACCTGCATCGTGTCAACGTCCTGCAGGCGCGGCAGCGTGTCCAGGGGTGCCACGTGCAGGCCGCACGCGTCGGCACGTGCCAGCGTGTCACGCAGCACGGCAGGCGTGCTCCACGCCATGCCCTGAGGGATGGAGGAGGAAGGGCTTTCGGCGGTACATAGTTAAAAGACGAAGCAGCCGGTCGCACTGAGTGAGGCATAGGGCGACAAATATCCTGCATGCCCCACACCTGCGGCCGCCTATGTGAGCGCGCGCCGCTCACTGTTTGAAACCTTACTGCCATGCTAGCCCCTGCTGCCCACCTGTGCTGTGTAGTCCACGGGTCCCCGCACTTGTGTTCCGCTGTGCTGACAGCCGCTCAGCTGCTGTGCGCCAAAACTTTGCCCCTTAGTTCTACCCACTTACCCACTTCCACGGCTCTTTTCTACTCTCACGCTTACCCACTTCCTCGGCTCTTTCCTACACCACGCTATGCTTCCAGCCGTGGTTCCTCAGCAGCGCTCACCGCGATGCCACCAGCCCTGTGTGAGCCTGCGCCGATCATACCTGTAATTTGAACCCTGAATGCTGTGCTAGCCCCTGCTGCGCACCTGCACGGTCAACGTTGCTGAGTCCCACGCCCCGCAATTTAGTGTTACAGCCGCTCAGCTGCTGTCCGTCCCTCGAAGCTGTCCCCCAAGCCTGCTCTTACGCATATCCACTGCCCGGCTTCCCTCTACACCGCGCTATGCCTCCGGCCCTCTACCTAGCTGCTTCAGCAGCATTCACTGCGTCGCCACCAGCGCACACCCTGCACTTGGCCGCATGCGCGAATGCGTGGCGTGTACGTAGTACTCCACACCCCGCCGGCACCCCACACCCAGCACCCCACAACCTGAGATCCACAACCGGCACTCCTCAAACCCCACCTGGCCACCTGCGCCAAGGCGTGCTGCGCGGACGTGGTGTGGAAGTCGCACGCCGCCTGGGGACCCACGCCCGCCGCTAGCCGCGTCTTGACGCGACCCGGCACCGGCAGCCGGGCAAACACCACCAGCGCCGCACTGGCAGCACCCGCACCAGCACCAGCAACGCCCCCACCACGCACCCTCAGATAGAGGCTAATGACTGCAGCAGCGGCTGCGGCAGCGGCGGTGGTGGTGGGGGGAGCGGAGGTGGCAGCAGCAGTTGCGGTGGCAGCAGCAGCGCCGGCGGAAGCGGCAGCAGTAGCGGCACCACCAGCAGCAGCGCTGTGGCACAGGGCAGCGCGACAGCCGACCCGCTGGGCCTCCTGTTCACGCTGTCCAAGCGGGCCGCCATGTACACCCGGGCGCTGGAGGTGCTGTCGGCACAAGGGGATGCCCAGGCGCAGGGTCCGCAGGGCCAGGCCTTGCAGCAGGCGATGTCGTCTGCCGGGGATATGCTGGCCCTCCTCCAAGTGGTGATACACAGTGTGCAGGAGGATCTGATGCCCATCATTGGGGAGGCGCGGGACGCGGCGGCGAACATGGCGGGCGGGGGTGCCGCCAAGGCCGCGTGTCTTGCTGCGGACGCTGCGTGGGTGGACGAGGCGCACGAGGCGCTGGCCCTGGCGGCACGGGCGGCGTGCGACCTGGCGGCGGCGCTGGCGTGGCAGATGGCGGCGGCGGCGGGGGCGTTGGCGGAGTCTGAGGCAGCGCTGTACGACACGGTGGGGCATGCGGTGCGGGGGCTGCTGTCGAGCATGAAGGCGTTGTGCCAGTACCCGCTGGCGCTGCCCACCGCACAGCTGCTGGCGTGCCAGCCGCACCGGCTGCTGGCGGGGGCGTGCGCGCTGGCGGAGGCGCTACCGACTAGCGCTGACGTCAAGCAGCCGCTGAGGTATGCCATTGGCAACCTGATCAATTTGCTGTCTGTGCACGAGACGTTCAGCGGCAGGATGCGCAGCTGGCTTACGGCGCCGCCACCGCCGGCAGCGGCAGCTGCAGGTGGCGGTGCTGTCAGCAGCGACACCGCTGGAGATGCAGAGGGCGGCGCGTGTGCCGGGTGCCTGGCGGGCCCGCTGCGGTCTCTGCAGGGGGCAGCGGCAGGCGTCGGGGAGCCGGGCGCAGCAAGCAGCAGCAGCGCCACGGGTCTGGCGGCGGCGATTGCGGAGGCAGAGGCGAACATACAGCAGTTCTTACAGGCCAGGGGTATTTTCATTCCTGGCGCCGGGGTGCTTACGCCGTTTGGCTCGTCGGACGCATCTTCGCAAGAGAGCACAACCAATGGCCGCGGCCTGCCGCCGCCCCAGCACGTGTCGGCACCACCGGGCCCCCTGCCGCCGCCGCTGGAGCTGCCGCCGAGCCGGGCCGGGGCGCTGCCGCGGTTGTACGTGTGCGGCAACCCGCGGTGCGGCAACATCGGGTGCGAGGGCGAGTGGGCGCTGCGGCTGAAGCAGTGCGGCGGGTGCCGGGCGGTGCGGTACTGCGAGGCGGACTGCCAGCGGGCGCACTGGCGGGAGGGGCACAGGGCGGAGTGCAAGGCGTGGGCGGTGCCCGCATAGCGGCGAGATGGATGAGAGGCGATGGGGTTGGACGTCGGAAAACTGAAGGATGGCGGGTGGCTGTGCCTCTAGCCTCGCTCCCCTTTGCGAGCGTGTGGCCCCAGTCGGCAACGAAGGGTAACCTGCAATGTGCCTGCTGCGCTCCTGTGCTGCTGGCTTTCTGTGCACTGCCAATTAACGTTAACAAGTCGTTTTCACCGGCAAAGAACGTTCGCTATAATACAGCGTGTTCCGTAACGTGGGGCCTAGTGCGCATTTGACAGGCAGGGTTCAGACAAGCAGACCCTGGGCACCCGTCGTGTGGGGATCCGACAGGCTTACTAATGCTTTATGTCTGCAGGCCCTTCACGATATGCGGCTCGGCATAGTACTCTTTGATGTATGTACGAGCGGTTTGTTGCACAGTGTTCGCCAAACTGTGCATCCGTCGCCGGCTGGCAAACCAATTCCACGAGCCAAATCGATCATTGTTTAGGACTCATAGAAATCCATTGACCTCACACTGGCAAACTACTTTCCTCTGTCGTCATTGAGTTCAGGCGCTGTCGTCGTGCGTGTAGGAGCTTGTTTGGTGCAGCGGGCGGTTAGCTGTGGGCCAGGGCGCCAGACCAGCGGGCACGGTATTTCCTTGCAAACTGCGTCAACTCTAAAGATATTTGGCCTCAGACGAAAGCGTTCTCAACTCGCTTGTGCAAAATGCACGTTAAAGCGCTTCACAGCGGGCAGATGCACCACCGCTCGCGCGCACCATGCTCAATCTCGCGCAAACATGTAGCACTGATGACAAGAAGCGTTTCCAGTGAAGCCAGGGCGCGGCGAGGCCTCGGGTAAGTCATTCCACACGGTCCCTGGGAGTCCCCTCCTAGCACCAGACGAACTCTTCCGAGGCGTTGCGCAGCGCTCCAACCTACACCTAAAACCGACACGCCGGTCAACGCTCCTCCCCTTTCCACCTTCCTGCAGCTGCCGGGCGCAGGCGCAGCCCCAGGCCAGCACCACCGTCGCCCCTGCCCCCACCACCCCCCAGCCCTCCCCCAGCAGCGACAGCCTGCCAGGAACCAGCTCGCAGCCCCCCTCCGACGAGCAGCTTCGCTCCAGCTTCCGCTTCCTGCCCCGGCAGCTGCACGTGTTCGAGGAGCTGCAGGTAGCTATGCGAAGCTGCAGCCAGGCGTTGGCGGCCCTGGCGGTGGGCAACGTGGTGGCCAACGCGGTGGAGGTGCGGCGGGGAGCGTGCGGCGGGGCGCAAGGCACTTTCGGTTACGGCCCTTCTGCAGTAATTGCCAAGTTCGGCAATTGGGGGATGCCAGGGACTTTGACAGCACGCGCCATGGAAGGGAGCGGGGGGCGGGGCATGAAACACGTTGGGGAAGCTGGAGGAGGGTGCCGTTTAGGATGACAATAGTGCAACGGGCGGAAGGGAACGAAGCAGCCGCCGAACTGGACATGGGCCGCGGACGTCAACAAAAGGGGATGCCCGTGTGGTGGGTGCGTTGGCCCACAGGCGGTGAAGCACAGCCAGGAGGCGGCGGAGGAGGCGGCGGTGGCGGCGGGGAGCGCGGCGGGGGAGACGGCGGCGGCGGTGGCGGAGGCGGTGGAGAAGGCGGCGGCCGCCGGCGGGGCCCTACAGCCCCTGGGCTTCCTGCAGGTGCGGGGCTGGGCCGTGGGGTCGGATAACTCAGAATGTTGTATAAGCAGCTGTCACTGTTGAGGTAAAAGGGGTGGTTCTTGCGCGGCCACGTAAGTAGCTTCATGGTGTGCAGCCAGCTGGCCGGCATCCTGCTGTGCCGCACAGCAGGCCTTTGCGCCCCTCCGGCGGTTGTGCAGATCCTTCCCCGCCCACCCCCACCCCACCCCATCCTGTAGGAGCTGTCCGCTGCCGTGTCGCTGTCCGATGTGGCCTTCTGCGCCGACGCGCTGGTGCCCGCCGCGCTGCTGGCGTACGCGGCAGGTGGGTGGTGGTGGTGCCGCTGTGCGGCATGTGTATTAGGGGCGCGGTGTTTGGCAGCTGGTGGATGCTGGGCTGGCTGGTGCCCGCCGTCCTGCCTGCGTACGCAGCCCTGGGTGGGGTTGAAAGTGGGAGTGGTGGAGCATGTGTATTAGGGAGCAGGCGGTGGGCCCTGTGTTGGTGCCAATGTGCTGGTACCCGCAGCCATTCATGCGAGCATTGCTGACCGTGCGTGAACAACCCCTGTCATGCAAAACCCGTGCTTAAAGGTGTCATTCGGCTGCCTACTTATGATAACGTGCTGGTGCCTTCAGCTTTTCTGCACCTTCGCTGTTACCCAAATACCTCATAACACTGTGCTTGTGTATCACCTTGCATGGAATAAATTATCGTTATGATTCCGTTTGCCCCGCGCAGAGACCTTCGAGCAGCTGGCCGCCAACCCGGACGAGCCGCACGTGCCCCTGGCCATGAGGGTGGGTGCGTGGGCGCGGCATGTGTATTAGCGTGGTGGTGTGTGTTAGCGTGGGTCAACGTGGGCCAACCCGGATGAGCCGCATGTACCCCTGGCTGTGAGGGCGCGTGGGCCTGCATTTGCGGGCATATGATCAGCACCGAGTAAAGAGGTACAATACGATATATAGAGGACAATAGCGACAATACCGCGTAGCATGGGCAGATGCAGGCCATGCGGGTGCGTGGGACTGCCTCAGTACGGGGCGTTGGGTGTTGGGCTACGTACTGCCTGTGCTGCCTACACTGCCTGTATTGCCCAGCAAAATCGCTTGTTAGACTGTGGCTGTCAGCCCAAACCGGCGGATCCGCATAGCTCCTTTGGCAGCAGCAAAAAGCTGCTGATACCCTGCAGCACGGTGGCAGCGGAGGATCGGCGCGGCCTTACGCATTGCGGTTCCGTTGATCGGTGATGGCCGTTGTCGGTTAAAAGACTGTCGCGGCGTAAGTTGACCTCGCAACCCTTCTGCCACCCCTCCGGGGCGAGCGCTGGCTGCTGCAGCAGCTGGCTGCGTCCGCACAAATGCAATACAACAATGCAGTCACCCACAACCTCACCGCCTGACACAACTTACACACGTCCACACGCAGGGAGGGGCGGCTGAGCCTAGCAAAGTGATACACATTTCCCCCGTGCAGGGCGTGGGGCGGCTGAGCCTGGCGCTGCAGCAGCAGTTGGCTCCTTTCTTACCCACAACCCGTTGTTAATACACACACATCCCCGTGCAGGGCGTGGGGCGGCTGAGCCTGGCGCTGCAGCAGCTGGCTCCTTCCTTACCCACAACCCGTTGTTAATACACACACATCCCTGTGCAGGGTGTGGGGCGGCTGAGCCTGGCGCTGCAGCAGCTGGCGTGGACGTCGGGCAGTGTGGGCGTGGTGGTGCTGCTGGAGGCGGCAGCGCACTACCCGCCCCTGGTGGGAGTGGCGTCCGGCACGTGCCTCACGCTGGCAGGTGGGGGTGCATGTGTCTTAGCGTGGTGTAGGGCGGACGACGGCATGTGAATTGTGTGGAACCTGCCTGCAATATGGGCGATCGCCGGTATACAGCCAATCTACGCTTCCCTCTACGGCCCCTGCCGCCCCTCACCCATCCTACACCCCTGCCCCTTAACCCACACTCCCTGCATGCCCCACCTCCCCTCACCCCCTTCCCGCTCCATGCCGCAGTCGCCCGCGGCTTGGCGCTGTGGTGGGTGGTGTCAGCGCACACCAGCTCCGGGGAGGAGGTGTCGCGCACCCTGGCCGCCCTGCGCGGGGGGGCCAACGCGCCGTACGCCATGGGCCCCCTGGAGCGGGCGGCCTGCTGGCTGGCGCTGGGCGCGCTGCTGCAGGCGGAGCCGCCGCTGCACCCAGCCGCTGCTAATACACAGCCAGCCGCTAATACACATGCAGCAGCCGGGGGCCCGGCAGGGGCAGCGGCGGGGCATGGGGGGGAGGGGGAGCAGGAAGCTCAGGCGCACTATGCGTTCAATGTGGGTGATGAGGGTGCGCTGAGGGCGCTGGTGGAGGCAGGCAACGCGGCGGGGCTGGCGCTGGGGCTGCAGGTGCTGGCCACGGCGGGCATGGGTGAGTGTGTGGGTTAACATGGGGTGTGGGTTAGCGCGTGGGATAGCAGGAAGGGGTGGTGGTGCTGGTGGACAAGGGGTGGCGCCGGGGCTGCAAGTGCTGGCCACGGTGAGTGGGTGGGGTTGGCAAGGGCCGTGGCGTGGGTTAGCGCGTGCGGTTGTGGCAACGGCGGCGTCACGCGCAGTGTGTGTGGGATTGGGTCCTACCTGGCCCTTGCCCCAGCTATCCACCTCTTTTGCAAAAGGAGTTCCTCCGTTTCACCCTCACTTCCTCGCACCCCTTGCCCCCCAGGCGTCGCCGAGGCCGCCACGCAGTCCCCCGAGGGCGTGTCGTACGGCATCCTTGCCGTACAGCGAGCCATCAGCGCCTCGCTGCTGTTCAGCTCCACGGCTGCATTCGACAGGGCGCTGCACAACGATGGTGAGCGGGGAAGCTGGGTTTCGGTGGGGGCCTTGGCCCTGGACCCAGGCAGTGCGGTGCGGTTTAACACCCGTTGGCCCCATCACACAACCCATGTTAATACACATGCTCCCATGTTGCTGATATCCCCCTCGTCCCCCAGACGGCCACGACGACATCGAGCACCTGCTGGAGGGGCTGGGCGCGGAGCACGGCGGCATGGCGGGCCTTTTTGGGGGCATGGCGGTGTTGTCGTGGGCGCTGCTGCTGGTGGGTGGGGGTGGGAGGGAACAGTTTATCGTTACATACATAGTATCATTTAAATACTCGTACATAAGGCTGTTCGGGGGCATGGCCGTGCTGTCGTGGGCGCTGCTGCTGGTGGGTAGCGTTGCAGTTGCGTGCAAGGGGTGCAGGGGGAGGGGGTGTTTTGGTGGAATACGCGTGAAACGCGAGGAGACCGGTAGGGCACAGCGGCATGAAGATGGGGTTGTAGGGCACAGGGGCACGGAGGCCTTGCCGAAGGTACCGGTGTGGGTTCGGGTGCTATGTCGTAGAGGCAGCAGGTACTGCACTGGGAGGTTGGGGCTCACAGGGATGAGGGCAGGACGCACCTCCCTGGCCCTCTGCACCCCTCCTGCCCTGCCGCCCACGCCTCCTGTCGCGAGTCCCCCGCTGTTATCCCAATTCTTTGCTGTCCAACTAACACACCTTCTCGCTAACAACAATATCCGTGCAGCAACCAATACGCAGCCCGTGCTTGTCGTGATGAATGCTGCGATTGATCCCTTTTGAGTCCCTTTTCACGCGTACCCCTGGCGTACCCCTCCTCCCCGCAGGCCGGCGCCGTCAAGGTGGCTGTCCCCTGGCTGCTGGAGAGCCCCCTGGGTGTGGTGCTGGGGGAGGGGGCGCTGCACGCGGGGGCGGACCTGCTGGTGGAGGTGCTGGAGGCCATGTGAGGCATGTGTTTTAGCAGGTGTGTGTGTGTTAGCAGGCAGGGTGGTGGCAGCTGCTGGTGGAGGTGCTGGGACCATTTGATGGCAGCACGTGACGTGAGGCATGTGTTTTAGCGGGGGGAGCACCAACGATGTGCGGCACGTGCAGTAGCGGCTTTGTGTATAAGCAGTGGCGGTGTGGAGGGAGGTGGCGAAGATATACCGGTAACAGGTAAGTTCATTGAGAGCCGTATGCAAGAGGGGAGAAGCGTAGCGTATTGGATTGTGCGGTTCCTTGAGGCCTAGGCCTAGACCTACCACGGAGCTTAGCACCTGCTTTTTTAGTGCTGTTCGTTCCTTGTTACGTGTGTCACCGGGGACTAATTAATGCAGAAGGATGTTATGATAGCGGCTTAGCAAGTGCTTATGTGCGTGAGGGACAGCCGTAGACTGTTAGGTTGCTGAGGGCACATGGGCACTGACAGAGATCTCGAGAAGTGCATACGGTAGTGGCGAGGCGAGGCGAGGCGAGGTGTGCAGTGGCGAGGTGTGGCTGCTGAGAACGTGGGCACCGACACAAACGCTATGAGTGGTGTGTAGTACGGTAGCGACGGAGGTGCGTGTGGCAGGCAGCACGCAACCTGGCATTGCCTTTCTGGAGAGGGCTGGAGAGGGCTGGAGAGCTGCTGTGGCGAGCAAGCAAGTGAGCAGACGAATGCTTGGGAAGCAAGGCTGGGCAGACTTGGAAAGGATTACCGGTGTGGTGGGCGAAGAAGTATCATAAGAGTACCAGCTTGCTTTGTATGTAGGAGTAGCTGAAGGTACCGCTGGTATCCTTGCACGCATTGTCAAACGTGGCGCTTCTTTTAAGCAGTACGGCTGCATTGCACGGTACGGTTTGTGCAGTAATGCGGATCCGCGGAAGTACCTGGGAAGTCCGGTGTGGGATACACAGGCCTGCCAGAGCGAGGGCTCCTCTGAGCACCCCTGATGCAGACCAGGTGCCCCTGGCCTGGGCTTGTTTTTTTTTTTTTCAGGAGAAGGGTTATGGGCTTGTGTACGGTACGTGTGTTGGCCATGCCTGAACGCAAAGCCGTGCCATTTTGTGCATGTGGATGGAAGGGCGCTGTGCAGGGACTGTCTGCTCCAAAGCAGGTGTTGCTGTGAGCCAAGCTCGGCTGCCGTGTACCAGTACTTGATCGATGGCAACTGTTCATGCACACGAACGGGAGAGCTTCCCTGCGCAAACGGCTGTGAAAGTAATCAGGCCAGATCAGCGAATTCTTTTCTGCTGATACCTGTAAACACCAAGATCACGCAGACACTGCAGGCATGTCTACCGCCTTGAATGAGCTGTTCTGAAACGCACTACCATACTACTTTGCCAGCTGAAGCTGTATGTTGACGGTTGGAAACACCTGGGCTGCTGCTCCTATGCCCACTGTGGGCTACGGTAATGCGAGGACTATCCGTCAGAGCTGCAGGTGCCCCTCAGCACATCAATGTCAGTTCGAGCAAGCCTGGCGTAAAACCCCCAGGTACAATTGCCATTCAGACATTCAGACGCAGCTGCAGCATTGAGTGAACAACAGGAGCCTTACAGCTTTGTTTCAACAGCTTGTCGTTTATGCTCAGGTTCATGCTCACGCATGTCGACAACACACCAGCAGTATCTTTGACACGAGCAAGGATCGACGGCTCTTTTGACCACAGGACGATACGGTGTACAAGGTGATAACGAGTATGTACACGATGGCTCTGGTCTGGTACGTTTACGATGTACAAGATGCTACACTAGCCAAGGAAATCAAGCTGTGAACTCTGCAAATGGCAGGTTGCAACACACACAATACAACACGAGGTCAGCTGCGATACTAAGGTACAGTAAGCGAACAACGAATGCGCCACCCACACAACGGTCATATGTACTTGTGTTAGTTGCAGTCATGTCGTGCACACCAGCGTCGACTCGCCATACACAACCGGTACAGCAACTACTTGACCACCGCCCACCAGCCCTCTGCTCATTTCAGCCACCCAACTGCATGACATGTCCAGCCAGGGACCAGGTGTATGCACCTAATTACTTGCTGCAAGGCTGCCTGCAGCAACATTTGCATCGGTGGCAGCATCACACACAGGCAAAGCGCAAGGGGGGTGCCCCTAAGCAGCCACATGTGGGGTGGAGCAAGCCACACACTGCACACGTGTACCAGCGGCAGAGCCGCTGGGTCCTGCCGCCAGGCCCCGCCACCTCAGCACAGACGGATAGACCGTCGCCTCTGGTGTAGCCACCACCATCGGCAAGTGAGCGACCACAGGAGCCCTGCAAGGGACAAGTAACAGGCATGGGGCAGCAACCCTGTGGAGCAACAGTGTAACGGAGCAAGGGAGGAGCACGGTGTGTGTCCCACCTGGGGGCCCCAACCTGACAGGGCCCACACCCCTTAAGCAACCTGATGCCCTGCACCATTCTTACCAGTTACCTTAGCTGCCTGCCCCACCAGCCCCATGCACCCAACCCAACCCCTTCCAAGCCCTTGCATGGTAGGTTTGCACCCTGCCCCTCTCTGCAACCCCTAACCCGACCCATAGGCGCACTGGTTGGTGTCCTCATCGTACTGCTGGCAGATCCACATTGCCACCTCCTCCACCTCCGCCTCCTCAAGCAGCTGCTCGCCAGACAGCTCCAGCCACAGGTTGGCCTGCACCACAGGCGCCTCGTCGTCGTCCTCCAGCAACTCAGGAATGTACTTGCGCTTGTCGTACTTGTACTTGACCGTAGCCTCGGACTCGAACTTGCCCCTGAACCAGCCCTCGTGCCAGCACATGCCCTTGTCACCAGCGTTGCACCATTCATGCTCCACCAGCTCCTGCCTGCCCTCCAGGCCCGAGTCCATGGCTCCCTCCACCTCAGCACCGTCCTCCAAGCTGCTGTTGGAGCCCACGTCTGTCATGATGTCCTCCTCATCCGACCCCACCTCCATGTCCATCATCACCTCGTCCTGTCCACCAAAGTCCATCAGCCCCAGGTGCTCCAGGTCCGCCAGCACCTCCCCTGGGCCCCCGCACAGCTCCAGGTCTCGCCCAGACCACTCCAGCACCAGGAGCTGGTCCCCTTCGGTGCAGCATGCCACCAGCACAAAGCCTTCCAGCGCCTGCCCGAAGCTGCCACGACCGTCATTGCTGCCACCATCACCAGCATTGCCATCCCCGCTGCTGCTGCTGCTGTCCCCGCTGCCGTTGCCGTCCCACCCACTGCCGCTGAGGTCTGTGGCGCAGAACAGTGCGTCCTCTCTGCCGCTGAGTTTGATGCCGACGTTCTCCTCCTTTCCAGCCCCAGCTGCTCCCACCCCCTTGCTGCTGCCGCTGCTGCCACCACTGCCAGGGCTGCACAGCGGTGTGCCCCGTGGCAGGAGGCAAGGGTACCGCAGCGCACCTCCTGCCCTGCCCGCCCCTAGCGTGGTGACCCGACCACAGGGCGCCACGTGTCGTACCAGGGTCACGCCGTCGTAGGGGCGGTAGTCCAGCACCAGCACACCGCTCCGCCAGGAGCCTGGGCTGTTGCCACCCCCACCGCTGCTCGGATCAGCGCTGCCCCGGGCCACATCCCCATGGGTGGGGGTTGGAAGGACGGTGATGTTGCTGCTACCACCACCGCCGTTGTTCAGGGAGGTGGTGGGCATAGAGGAAGCTTCCACCGGGTCGCTGCCCCTGGATGCCCATGTTGTGCTTGCACAGGCGGTGTGGGTGCAGTCGCTGTGAACTTTGCCTGCGGGCCGCGAGGCCGAGGCCGGGGCCGCCGTGGGCTGTTCTCCCACGAGGTTGGAAGGAAGCTGGAAGGAAGGCGGTATGGCAACGACGCCGGTGATGCAGGTGAAGCGCGCGGCTGGCCCTGCGTCGGAGTCGCGGGAGCCGCTCCAGCCCTCCGTTCCAGCCCAGAGCTCAGGGTCCGGGCTGTCCAGGTCGCTGGAGCTGCCGCGGTGGCGGTACAGAGCGGTCCGTGTTGCGAGGATGAGCTCATCTGCTTGCGGGTCGTAAGCTGGGGTGATGGTGTCGCCCCAGTCGTCGACGATGCTGGCACCCGTGTCCGCCGAGAAGCTGCGAGAAGCTGTGTCGCTGCAGTCCGCCAGCGCCTGCGTGACCTTCTGCATGCCTCCTGAGCCGAATACGAAGACGTTGCCGCAGTTGTCGCAGGACAGCTCGCAGCTGTGACGGGGGAGCGCGACGTCCTGAGCGAACGAAGTCACAAGTCCGCTGTCGTCCATCAACTTCAGACTGTCGCCCTCGATGAAGAGAACGTTGCCGCTGTCCTTGAGCAAGGTGCACGCAGCCAGGGGCTGCCGAGTCTGGTATGGCTCGTAGCTGGCGCCTTTTGTCGCTGTTGACATCCGAACCTCCTCGACCCTGGGCCCAAAGTCATTGGGGCCCAGGTCCACCCGCAGGAAGCCCTGATGATCGGCTCTATCTGCCAGGACGAGAAGCTCGGAGCCGCCGCCGGCTGCCGGCCTGACAACAAGCCCGGATGGGCAGGGAACCGTGATGCCTTGCCAACGCATCTTGCAATCGCGTATGCCTTTGACTAACGGTATGCTTGATTGCTTGGAGTAGTGGTAGTATTGGGGTTGTACAGGAACCTACGTGCGAGTGACCTTTTTTGCACTGGCAAGTTACTCAAGTCAGCTGAACAAGGTGTTCACGCAAGTGGCGAAAGGCAAGAGACAGAAACGTGGCGCTCAAGTGAGGATACTGCTACCCACATGAAGGTCGAGAGTGTGTACCACGCATGGCCTCCATGTAGCCTCCATGTAGCTGGCGGAAGCTGGTGCCCTGCTCCGCTGGGAACTCGACACGTGGGAGGACCAACAGCTGCGAGCACGTTGCAGGAAACTCCGTTACCGCGCTTTTCCTGCCCCCAACCTCCACTTTGTACTGTACCCACAACGGCACAGCAGCAGACATCACCAGTGGTGCACTCACGCGTTTTGATGGCGGCAGGCAGGGCACCCACATGCTTGCCAAGGATGAGGGCAGCGCAGCAGTGAGCCCGTGCCACTCAGTACTGTAGCTATCATATTTCAACCCGGCTACGGTGGCTATCATATGTATATCCCTCCGTCCACCCCCTACGTATACGACCCCGTTTCGGCATCAGGCACATGCTTGCTACCATCACATGCATCGGGCCAGCTCCGTGGCCGCCGTACTGGCGTCCTGCAGCCGTACCAACGTACAGGGCCCTCACCGTAAGAAGCCGACACCATGTTGTGTTACCTGGGCCCGTCCCTCACGACACATTGCCCGCGTGTATTGTATGCGCTCGGTTGCCCACACGCCAGGACCGTTCTGTAACTGTAGGCTGCTGGGGCTTGCGGCCATGGACAGCGAAGGGCAGTCTACCAGGCCTTGCGCACCAGTATGAGCACTGGTGCCTGGTTGGGTACGGCACCAAGTGCCTGCAGCAGGGGAGACCAGGAGGGTGGCCCTGCCTTTTCAGGCCCTAGCCCCAAGTGCAGACTTGGGCAAGCCAGGCGGTGCTCTCCTGGTGCTCCCCGGTGGGAAAGCGTGTGTTGGGAGCAGGTGTGGGAACTGGGAAGCCCCTCACGGCCATGGCACAGCAGTACACCAGGAAGTTGGCATGGGGACTTAATCACCTCGGTTGCACACAGAAATACAACGCCAGGGGAGCAGCACAGGTTCGTGGGGGCTATCGTCGAATCTCGTACAGGCAGGGGCATCGCACCACCCCCAGCCGAGGTTGGCGCACTTGATGACTCGTTGCGGTTATGCATTGGCGCTACTGTGGCGGCACGGTGCCAGTAGCTTTGGGTATAAAGCTATAAAACGCTCGGGGAGGGCCAACATCTCCGAGCAAAATTACTCGTTTCGGACTATGCTGCAGAGCCTTCGCCTTATCAGCATGACCTCAATGATATCGGCTAACAGCGCAGCGCTTCGGCGTGTGCCGGTGAGAACCTAGCATCAGGGAAGGAAATCGCCTCTCGGTTGACCGCTACGAGGCACCTGAGGCGCACATTGCCTTCACTGTACGCGTCCTTCAGGGCGCTTGGACTGGAAGCGGCCAGGGTTTGATGCCGCGCTTTGCAGCCAGGTATGTTGCGCACTGTCGGTCGCATGCCGACCAGGGCTTCGACAGTTTCCTTCTCGCGCGCACAGCGTAATATGACCGCATTGGTATTACAAGAATGTATTTACATTTGGCCTTAAGCTCTGATCTGGTCTCTCTGTCACCATTGTGCGCAGGCCATGCTCGACTGTGACAGCCCTGGGCGGTGGTGGTAGCGCAGGCGCAGGGGGACGAGGCTTTGGGTCCGGTGGCAACGGTGAGGAAATAAAAGCTTCCCACAGGGGCTCGCTAGATTCACACTGCGGGGCAGAGACGCCAGTCGACAGTCTCTTTAACAAGGCGTGGGCCAGGGCCTGTCCTGCAACCCGAGCTGACATGTTGGACGTGCCATGAACGCACCTGGTACAGTCCAACTTGAAATGCCCCACAACGCACGAATGTCTGCACCTTGTCAGCGTGCTTTCGTCCCATATGCATCCACGCGTTGCATCACCCCACGTCTCCTGAAGCCCATGGCCACGGCGGCAGCCTGCCTTCCCCCCTTACACGGGTTCTCGCGTTTTATGCGTACCCCTTTCCGCATCCGCGCATTGCACCACCAGCCCCTGCCTACTTTGCCCCCCTCCCTTCAGCATCTCGTCCCGCCCGAGACCCACAACCTCTTGTATCCAGCTGCCCACACCGTTCACCGTTCTACCTGCCCTTCCTGCAAGCAGGCGGCCGCGGCCACGGCTCTTCCGGGGGCAACAGCGGCAGCAGCAGCGGGGGCGGCAGCGGCTTCGGCCGTGTTGCCGCCATGGCGCTGGCTGGCAGCGTGCTGACGTGGGGGGAGGCGGCGCTGGCGGCCAGGAAGCCGGCGCCACCACCGGAGCCCGCAGGCAACGACCTAAGCGTCGAGAAGGTGACACACATGGGTCACCAGGATGCATCGTGCTCAGACAATGCATGCATTTGGTGGGGGTGAATTGGCACAAGGCACCCTTAACACGCGGTGTTATCGCCCGCCGGAGCCCGCCGGCAATGACCTGAGCGTCAAACAGGTAACCCACATGCATGTGTGTTAAGGGCCAAACCGAACACGGCAAGCCGTACTGTTGGAGACACGTGTGCGAAAATGGTGAGCATCCCCCGCCGGAGACCGCCGGCAATGACCTGAGCGTCAAACAGGTAACCCACATGCATGTGTGTTAAGGGCCAAACCGAACACGGCAAGCCGTACTGTTGGAGACACGTGTGCGAAAATGGTGAGCATCCCCCGCCGGAGACCGCCGGCAATGACCTGAGCGTCAAACAGGTAACCCACATGCATGTGTGTTAAGGGCCAAACCGAACACGGCAAAGGGCCAAACCGTACCAGGCGGCACGTTGCCCCTGCAGCATGCTGTCCCCTGCCTCAATCCACCCCAGGTGACCCACATGCTGATGGGCCTGGCGGGCCCCAACTACGATCTGGGTTGCATCAAGTGCCTGCCACCTCTCAATGTAGCGCGTTAATCCCTCCACCCGCCCCCCCAGGTCACCGACATGCTCATGAACCTGGGCGGACCCAACCCAGTCCTGGCCGGCCCCAACTACGTCAATATGGGATGCATGATGCACCTTCAACCGCCTAATGTAGCGCCTTGTTACCTCAACTCCCCGCACCCACCCCGCCTCCCCAGGTCACCGACATGCTCATGAACCTGGGCGGCCCCATCCTGGCCAACCTGGGCTTCAGCGGGTGCATGGGGGCGGTGGCGGGCATGGCGCTAAAGGTGGGGGGGATGGGGGAAGAAGAAAGCAGTAACGCGAATAGGTGGTAGTGGTAGTAGTAGTGGTAGCAGTACGGGGAGGCAAAACCGGCCCCCCGCCCTCGAGCTCCGACGCGCGCTAACGCGTCCTAGAAATGTGGCAAGGGGGGGCTGGGCCGTGCGGGGTGCGGG
>VFQN01001639.1_pt1 | contig 36733 bp, 45 predicted proteins | sample 3512371 | NCBI WGS metagenome assembly VFQN01 (sample SAMN10412370, study PRJNA504923) | tailings metagenome | isolation source: Replicate 2 from Balatoc abandoned mine | place: Philippines: Itogon, Benguet | collected 2017-08-28
CCGCCCCCCATCCCCTCGCGCCCCTCACCTGCCGCGCCCCTCCACGCCGGCCCCACCATCTCCGTCGCGATGACGTACCCCGCCAGCGCCTGGCCCGCAGCCGCAGACCCCGTCAGGCTGCGGAGAACCAAGTGCACCCAGAACCCCACGTTGCCGCCACCACCACCACCTCCGTCGGCAGCCCGTGCCGCCATCCGTACGCCCGTGCCGCGCGGCACGATGGCGGGCCACGCGGACAGCAGCGTGAGCAGCGCCGTGGCCGCGGAGCACAGCAGCAGCGTGGACCTGCGGCCCCACCTGTCGGTGACAGTGCCGAACAGCATGTTGCCGCACATGAAGCCCAGGAAGAAGGTTGTCTCCACAAGGGAGGCCTGCGGGTTTGCGACGAGGAGCCCTTCCTTAGTACACAGACGAATAGGGCAGTGGCAGACCTGTACCCAGGCCCACCCCGTCGAGGCCTTTGGGGACGGACCGAGGCACAGTCTGCCAAGGACGAGCGCAAGCGCCACTGAGACGCGTGGACGTCGGGACGTGATGTTACCCTTCGAGGGGACGTGATAAGACCACAGGTGCGGGGTGCGCTGTAACCCAGCGGAATGCTGCTGCGCAAGCCACGGTGTGCAGGTGGGTGCGCCTTTTTCGACTACAGTTGTCTCGAGCAACGCGGCTGGCGGTCCCCCGGAACTCACCTTCCACTCCTGGCCGCACACCAGGTCGAACTCGGTAACTATGCTGTCCGCCGGCCGCAGCCACGTCCACTCGCCCCGCCCCAGGCCACACAGCCCCACCCCGCCTACTCCTGCTTCTGCTCCGCCCGCTTCACCCGCCATAGGCCCATCCCCCTCGTCCTCTGCGCCCCTGAAGCCCCCGTCCTTGACCACGTCAGCAGCCAGGCGTAATAGCTGCCTCCGGTGACCGCCCTGCTGCTGCTGCTGTTGTGGTTGGTCGCTAGGTCCCTGCCATCCAGGGGGCTGCATCAGGGCCATGCAGGCGGTGTCGCTAGTGCTGCTGCTGGTGCTGGTGCTGCTGGTGGTGCAGCGCCACGAGGGTGTGGCTGCCGCGCTGCCCAGCAGTGGGTTAACCACCGTGAAGCTCATTGTGAACATGGTCATGCCGGTGGAGATGTAGGCCAGGCCGCCAACAAACAACAGCAGCCACTGGGCCTGTGGTATGGGGGTTGAGGGGTGCGGGTAAGGGGAGATGGAGGGGAGCAGAGAGGTGGTTGGGTTAGGTGTGCCGGCGCCATAAGCAGCGGCCGCGACAACCTAGCACTGGCCTAGCACTGTGTTGGACTTACCGGGCCCCATCCTCGAAACCCAAGCTCTCGCTCCAGCAAGTCATCAATGCTTATCACGTCACTGTCCAATTTCTTAGACAGCTCTGTGCGGGGGCTTGCGCCCTCCTGGGCTCCGCCATCAACTTGTGTCATTGCGCGGAGGCTGCCTAAGGGGTCGGCATGTTGTAGAGTCCTCTCCTTGAGGTAAAACGTTTGCAAGGGGAAGTCGTGGTCGCTGCCTTCTGTAACCAGTGCAAACTTATGCAAAGGGGGCCGCTTTGTCAAGACTCTGGCCATATGTCACCGCGGAGTGAATAGCAACCAACTCGGCCGTTTGATACATGAACAGCAGATTCCATGCCCTCGGCGACCCAATCGCATTACGCATATGTGTTGGTTGGGACGACAGAGGTCAATTACACCGGCGAACGCATTCCCGTGGCATTCCCCCCTAGTGAATTTCTCCGTGCTTCTTTGGTGAATAGGCTATCGGGCACTCGAAGTGGGCCCCTGCATGCTTTCAGGTTCCTGCCTTAATCCTAGCCTCGCTGGTGGTGCGTGACGCGCCTGCCTGCATGCCCGAGCACGTGCTAACGCCCAGACCAGACACCCAGCCTGCACATACTGACACCCACGACTAGGTATGGACGCCAGGATTCCAGTGCCAGAATTCCAGAAATTAAACACCGGTACTGGTCCATTGATAGATTTGATACCAAGCAACGCAGCCGTTCCAGGCGCATGCAGGCGCATGTGACTCGCATCCACTCAACCGCTCCACATCCCCGACCCCGACCCCGACGCGCCGCCCTCTGTTGCTCCTCACCTCCTATCACCTGCACTCAAGTTACAGGAGTACGCATGCAGGCATTCCACGTGTATCTCACCGGTGCAATGCTCCTTCTGATAAGGCTTCTTCGGCAAGGATGGAAATGCACCACTGCCCATAAAAGGCCAGCGGTAGTGCAGCTGCAACCGTGGCTCGTGGGTCCACCCCCCTTTACGAGCAACACCACAACCCACACCACGTGGCAATGCGCCCTAGGCACTCATGCTTAGGGGCGAGGCACATCGTAAGTATGCCAATTTGTGTCTGCGCAAGACCGGCGGCAAATACCTGAACGTCACAAGGTAATAGGTTGCCAGTACTGCATCACCTTCAATCGATACATATCCAGGCAAAACGTTAACTTGGCCACGGCGCTGCGGTTTGTATGCATGCAGCAACCACCAGTAACGCCCAAAGGATGCAAAATCAGTAAGCAGCACACGCATGCATGCGCTCTCTGCTGTGCCACGGCTCGCTGCCGCGTCTGCCGTGCCCAGATACAGATACTTAATACTACATGCATCCTACAGCAACATACATCGATCCGCCAACACTTCATCCCGCATGCCTGCTGCTGCACGCGCAGAACCGTGATCAATTACTTACACCGTCCGCACAAACGCTCCACACGTGAGTATATAATAAGGCATGTCCACGCATTCCTACGTCTTAAGTTTAAAGCGTCTTGCACGTTGTTGCCTTACATACATACGGCAACCCCGCTCCCCGCATGCTGTGCCGGGCGCAGCATCCCACTCCAAGCACGACGCAATCGTGCGGCAAGGCTCTCCGCTCCCTCCCTAAAACACCTCCTGCGCCCCGCCCCATGCTGTTGCTCTCCTCATTTTCACACTCTCCCGCAAACTTACAACTGCTGGTCAGGTGCTTGTGCACTCGCCTGACCCGCCCCCTCCCCAACCAGCCGCCAACCGCCGTCAGTTGCTGTGCAGCCGCCCGATGACGCGGCCCGTCAGCGCGTGCATGAGCATGGCGGGCACTGCGGGGTCCACCAGATTGACCCGCGGGTCCATGGAGGCGGCGAATCCCACGATGACGCACACGCTGATGACCAGCGCCGCATAGCACGAGTCAATGGTCACCCCGTGGCGGCGGGCCAGGCGCAGCACGTCCTTCATCACGGCGTCCAGGTCGATGCCCTGGGGAGGGCGGGGTAAGAGTAGGCAGTGGGCTGCCAGTGGGTGGGCATTTCCAACCCGGGCCGTCCTCTCCTGAACTTGATGCCCTACTTCAGCCCCGCAGTGCAGGTACGGGATTGCGATGCGCTTCCTTCAAACGTAACAACAAACTTGTTTATTTTTACACGTACTGCCGCTACCTGCGCTCTCCCCACGCGCCCACCTGCGGGCTGTGCACGTCGCAGCGCTCCGCCGCCAGCCGCACCATGGCGGCGGTGAGGGCGGCGGGGTCGGGGCACGCCTGGGGCCGCTCCGTCCACTGCAGCAGGTGGCGGGCGGCGGCAACGCCGTTGCCTGTGAGGTGGTGTGTGCGTGGGGAGGCGTAGGGAGGTTTGGGATGGGTCGCCGGCTGGGCAAGGAGCACCGAGTGCGCATAGGGGCAGCGTTTGGGCCCCATCGGGCCGGTAAAAAGGCGGGAAGCAGCGAGAGCAACCAGGGGAGGGTCAGGGTACAGGTAGGCTGCATTGGTACAAAGAGGACTCCTGGGCGCCTGAACCATCTCAACCACCCACCCGCCAGCAGGTGGTGCAGGAAGGATATGAAGTGGTGCCGTACGGCGGGCGTCAACTCCTCCGCCAGCCCGAAGTCCAGCAGCACCAGCTGCACGCCAGCCTCGGCCGTGGACCCGCCGCCGCCGCCGCCTCCATTACCATCGCCAGCATCACCACGCCCGCTGCCTCCAGAGCGGGCGCCGCCGCTTGGCTTGCTGCCCGTACCGTTGCGCACTTCCGCGCCTGCATCCGCGTTTGGGCGTTGTGGTGGCGGCGTCAGCGGCGGGCGTTCCCCCGGCAGACCCACGGGTCGGCCCTGCTCGTCCACCAGCCGCACCATGATGTTGCCTAAGCAGGGCGGATGGGAGGCCAGGCGGGGAAGGCCACAGCACGGCGTGAGCTTGGTTGCGATGGGCTAGCCGCTCGCCATGCTAACTAGCGACAGGGTCACTTTGAGCGGCACATGGGCTACAATGGTAGTGTTTCACGGCAACTGTAACGCTGTCGAGATGATGAGCGCGAGCCGCTGTCCACCAAGCTGCACGCACGTGCGACAGCCCTGTGACCCCAGCTGCCGTGGCAGCCACGCCTCAGGGGAGCACATTGCATATGCTACACCTGTTGCCGTCACGCACCCGGGTGCAGGTCTGTGTGCACGAAGTTGTCCGCCAGCAGCATTTGGAGGTATGTGTCCACGCCCAGGGACACCACGGTGCTGTTGACGGGGCTGGGCTGACGGATGTAGTGCGACACGGAGCGGCCCGCCTCCCACGTCTCCACCATCACCTCGGGACGCACCATGCCCGGCAGCGGCCGCGGGGTCAGCACCTGGCGGCCGCGGGAGGGAAGGGCGGCAGCCAGGAACCTGTGAGCCTCTCGCCAGGCCGATATGGACTGTACAGTATTACAGGGAAGTGCTCCCACCTCTTTTTCCACCGCCCAGCCCCTACGCCCTCGTAGCCGCACCTTACCCCACGCGCTTTGCACAACCCTGTCTTGACACCCCGATGCTGACCTTGGCCCCTACCATCCACGTACATGATCCACCTCCCATAAGTAGACCCTTAAACAAAAGCCCTGCTTTCGCCCCCACCTTGTGCGCCACCCGCGCAAAGTTGGCGTAGAACCTCCGCAGATGCGCCGCCTCCACCCGCAGGTCCGCCTGGGCCGTCATGGTGGAGCTGAACTGCGACACGGTCTCGGGCAGCGACAGCTGCCGCAGGGAGGGCAGCCGGCCCAGCGCCGCGGCAGCAGGGCGCAGCAGCGCAAAATCCTGGGGACGGGTGCAGTACCCCAAACCGGGAGAATGGACAATACAGGGTTAGGCCGAACAGCACCAGGATGTAAAGGGCAGGTTTTGAGCTTGGCGCAAGCAATTCGCTGCCTTGCAGACGCTGGTACGGGTGTAAGCGCCGCCGCCTCTTTCCCAACCTGCGCTCCCTGTCGCTCTGTTTTTGGGGACGTTGCTGGGCGGGCACCGGAGCCCAAGCAAGCCTCATTGTGGAACCAGTTGTCCGTTGCACCACCTGCTGCTAACCCACCTGCCGTATCCGCAGCGCCACCCGCGGGTGCACCACCTTGACCGCCACCTCCAGCAGCCGGCAGCCGTCGGGCGAGCGGAGCAGCGCATGATGCACCTGTTGGTGGTTCGTCAGGGACAGCAGTTGCACGGTGGACGCAGTCAAGAGGTGCGGAGCCGTTGGTGTACGTGACTGCCGGTATGTTGCCACATGGAGGGAAAGCACAATGACCACAGGGGGGGTTGTGCAATGGCGGTGCACTGCCGCGCACCTGGGCGATGCTGCCCGAGGCCACGGGCCGGGGGTCGAACGACTCAAACAGCGACTCCAGCGGGCAGCCAAACGCCGACTCAACCTGCCGTAGGGAGGAGGTGCAAACTGACCAGCCTCAATAACAGCGACGAAATTGGCAAACCGTCCGAGTTGCGTCGGGGTATGCTTCTCCATTTGATGTACATTCTGACACAAAGGCCTGGCAGCGTAGGCGTAATTGCTGACTGCTAGTAACCTCGAGAAGCATACCCGCAAGCGCGACTGATTCGGTACGTGCCAGCACACCCCTAGTCCGACACCTCCCCTCTCAGCCCCTTGTCCCCCAGTCTGCCGCGCACCTGCCGCCGCGTGAAGGCGAAGCTGTGCGTGGGGGCGCGGTCGTGCAGCGAGCCCAGCGCCTCGCAGAAGTCGTCCGGGAACAGGTCCACCCGCGTGGCCGCCCACTGGCCCCACTTGATGAAGGCCGCGCCGCTGCGGCGGCAGCCGCCTAGCAGCAGCGACCAGGCGGCGCGGCGGCAGCGCAGCGCAGCACGGTGCGCCCAGGAGGAGGAGGAGGCAGCGGGAGAGGCAGTCCCGGCCGCGGGGGACTGTCCGATGGCTGTTACGGGTGCGGTGGAGGAGAGGGCTGTGGAGGTGCGGCCGGCAGCGGCATCGGCATCGGCTGCAGTTCCGGGGCGCGTGACGGATGCGGTGGCAGTGGCCACGTCGCCGGCTGTGGGGGCCGCACGGGTGGTGGCTGCGGCGGGTGACTGGCCAGCCCTAGAGTTGGCTTCCACGGACACAGACCTGCGTGTGCCTGTGGCACGTGTGTGCCGGCTGTTGCTGCGGTTGCTGGCACCCGTGGCGGCCCACCGGACGAGCAGCGAGGACAGCAGCAGCAGGCCCACCCCCAGGGTGCAGAAGGGCGCGAAGACGGCAATGAGGTACACCGCCCGGCACGTCAGGCCTAAGCGGTACGACATGTACGCAAGCTGCCCCCCGGAACGCAGTACGGCGTCCTGGGTGCCGTACGCGTGGTCGGCTCTGCCGTACAGAGGCAGGCCGAGCGCCTCAACGGCAGCCTGTTCGGCTGCCATGAGCTGGGCGGCGCGGGCTGGCAAGATGCGATGCAAGTCCCAGTCGGCGGCGGTTGGAGCGGTTGGGCCGGCGGGGGGATTGGCACCGACGGCGGTAGAGGGCTGGACTGGCTTGGGTTCCCATGACGCAGGGGAGGACGAAACAGGGGGTAGCGGAGCAGGTGGCGGTGTGGCGCGCGCTTCACCCTGCTGCCCCGCACCCGCGGTGGTCCCTGCCGCAGCCGCTGCTGCACTGGCCAGCGACGGCGCTGGCAGGGGCGGGCTTGCGGCATGGGTCGTTGGCGTAGGCGCCGGGGAGGCACCACAGCCCGGTGACGAACCCTGGGCTCCTGCACCCCCTGCTGCTCCGCCTGCTCGTCCTCCTGCCGCTGCGCCACCCACCGATACGGCAGCCGCGTCCATGAGCTTGAGGCTGGAGGCGCTTGCGGCCCTGGGCAGTCCCCGCTGCAGGGAGCTGGAGGGCACCCCCTGTAGCGTACCCGGCGCCGGCGGGTCCGGCTGCTGCTCCTGTTTCTGTTGCTGCTGCGGCAGCTGAGTGTTCGAGTGCGGCGGTGGAAGCGGGCGGGAAGGGGTCGTGTCCTGCGAAGCGAGCTGACCCGAGGGTGTGCGCTGGGTAGCTGGCGCCTCCGTGACAGCCGTCCCCGCAGGTGCACCACTCTGAGGCCCAGCAGGTACACCAGGCACAGTGCCTGCCGCTCCCTGCGGCGGCACCTTGGCTGCCTCGTGGACCCCGCGAGCTCCATCGTACAGCTTGTCCAGCTTCCGCCGCCCCCGATACGAAAAGCTCAGCACCAGCTGCCCGCCCTGCGCCCGCCGGCCCCAGCTCCCAGCACCACCACCCCCAGCCTGTACCCCTGCACCTCCAGCGCTCCCACAGCCTGCCGTATCACCACCAACACCAACACCAACACCAGCTGCCGCCGCCGCAGTACGGCACATGGCAAGCGAGTCCACCACGCCGCACAGGGGAGCCCCGTCCACCGCCAGGCCTGCCGCGATGCCGCACCGCTCCCAGGCCTCCAGCGCGGGGCGCAGGGGAGGGGAGGCGGGCAGGTCGCCCAGGTGGCGGGCAAGGCGGCGGGCGGCCGTCTTGTGGCAGCGCCGCCACGCCAGCTCCTGGGCGTGGCCTGGGGGACCGGAAGGGGGCGCGTTGGAGAGGTGAAGGGGTAGCAAGGCAAGGCACGGTCCTGGGTGAACGACATGCCAGGAAGGGCAAACGGGTCGCACTGAGCACAGCCAGCCCCTGAGCGTGGCCTGGGGGACGGAACGTTTGGCGATAGAAGCTGGTTGAAGAGGCGAAGGGGTGGGAAGTAGCGCAGGGTCCGGGGTGAACAACGTGCCAGGAAGGGCAAAGGGTTTGCACTGAACTTCCAGTGCCAATGCGGGGTGAGCCGTTGCAAGCAGTTATGTTGATGGAGGCGTTGGTGGGGTGGAAGTGCAAGTGGGATGTAGAACGGTACGGTAGTCGGAGGCACGAGGAGGCGATGCCAAGCCGTACCTGGCGGAATGCGGCCGTCGGCGATGTCCCGCCCCAGCCGCTTGTACGACAGCGCCGCCGCCGCCAGGCCCAGCAGCGCATCGGCCAGGGCGGCGCTGGACGCGTGGGCCACGTGCCACGTGTCAGCCGCTATGGACAGCAGCGCCGACGGAACTGCAACAGCGGGAAGCGAGCAGGCAGGCAAGGACCTTCCTCATGGAGTGGGTTAGGAGGCAGGTCTGGATGATTGCCGCTGCGTGGCATGACAGGTACACCGTAAGCCACCCGGTGTGGATGCAACAGGCGGCCGGCGCTGCATAGGAGACGTATGCTGCAAGGCGCGCCGACACCTGTAACCCCCGCCCTTAGCGCTCCGCCGACTGGCCATATGCCCCTCCATGTGCCACGGCGCTCACCCAACAAGCGCTGAAGCAGCTCCATCACAGGGCGGCCGCTGCGGCCAGCCGCACCCGCCAAGCCCCTCGCCGCCCTCCACGCCGCCCGTGCCCCCTGCAATGCCCGGCCGCCGCCGCCGCGGCCGACCTCGCTGCATATGACCACTCTCGCTGGCCGCAGGCCCCGTCGCGCCTCGGCATGTCGTCGCACGCACTCTGCGCCCGCCGCCGCCGCCATGGCTGCCCCCACGTACAGCCCCGGGACCACCACGTGCGGCCGTACCGCCGCCGCCGCATCCGTAAACAGGACCGTACCCAGCAGCAGTGCCCCCGTAGTGGAAAGGTATGGCAGCACTGCGGCAGCACGACTGCCTGGGCGGCTGGCGCTGTCATTAAAGCTGGCGCCGTATGGTAGGCTGCCAGTACTGCCACTGGTCATGCAGGTTGGAGAGCCACTGTTGTCACTGCAGCTGCTGCCACTGCTGGTGGTGGGTGCCGGGAACATCCGATAGTGCGCGCCGCCGCAGTCTGAGTCAGCAGCGGATGCTGCCGTTCTAGCCGACACGCCATGGCGTTCAATGCAAGAGCGCCGACTGCCAAACCCTGGGAAGGTAGGGGGCACACGTGAGGGGCTCATGCGAAAGGTTGTCTTCGTAGGTTGTCGTGCGTGGTTCACCAGGGGACCAGCAACTGCGCATGCTGCTGTCTGTTGTCCGCCTTTTACCATACCCCTACAGACATCGCCCCATGCAGTGATGGGCCATAACCCTGGCGCAGCAGCCCCCGGCCCACTTACTGGTGCTGGAGCCCCACCGAACGCGGACTAGCTCAATCCGGAGGTCGGGTAACCCGGAGGGCGAGGCGCCCACCGCCAGGCCAACCGGGATCCCCACCTCCCAACCCCCGAACGGCCTCGCAGGAGAGGTCCCGCCGGCATTGGAGTCTGCGTGGAGGGCATACAACTGGCGGCAGTTGTTGTTTTGTCGTCCCTGAGGCACCTAACCGCTCCTGCCGCTTTGGCCATCAGCACGCGCACCAGCTCCCGATGACCCAAATCGGTCTTACCAGTACTGGTAGAGTCTGCGGGGCTTCTGGGCAGGTCCAGGTAAACGCTGCGCATCGGGCACCCAGTCGGGTAAGAGGCGTTCCTCGTCGGGTAATACTCTGACTTGCATTCTTCATTACACGCTACCTGCTATCCAGATGCAGCTGTCTACATCGCTCTTCGCTTCCGGTGCCTCGGCTCTCAGGGCCGAGGGCGCGAACACGTCGGGATTGCCTCATAGCAAACAAACGGACCTCTCATGTAGACTTGTTGAAAGTACTTTGTTGTACCTCATGAGAAATATCAAGCTAGGGGTTGCGGCAAGCACAGGAAGTAGGGCTGGTTTAAAAGTACGGCACAAACGGTTGGCAGTTGGCACCCTGACCTGGCCTGATTGGTCTTCCTCCCTCCTCACCTCGTTCCCTCCACGGCCACACCAGCAGCTAACGCTCCTGGCCCCCACATCTCCCACAACCTTAGTCGTGTCAAACCGTCAGCAGCCACTCGACTCAGTTACACATGACGGCGCTGCTTCACCAATCCCCAATGTGGCCTAACCATGTCACGCTGTGTGTCACACATAACTCTGGCGACCCTTTGGTGTTAGCGCATCACCTCCCAACGTTAAATTATCCAGCATAAACAGGCAAAGGATCTGGGCAAAATGGCGTAGTTGGCTGGTCCTCCTCCCCTCCTCACCTCAACGGTCTCAGCAGCAGCTACCGCTCCTGCCACCCACACCTCTCACGCATTTCATCTTTAAAGCTGTTAGCAGCCACTTGACTCAACTACGCACTACGGCGTACGGCGCTTTCAGAAACCCACGACACAACTTGGGCCCTGGGTCTGGCTTGAGCGCAGCAACGGCTTGAATGCGCCTGCCTACAGTGTCCAGGGCTCGTAAGCTTTGACTTGCTGTGTCGCCCCTTCCACCTCGCACTCGCATACAGCAGCACACGCAGGGCCAGGCGCAGGCGCAGGGAAAAAGGGGCTTCACCACGTCACGCTGTGTCACGCACAACTCTGGCAACCCTTTGGTGGTCGCGTATCACCTCCCAACAGCGCAGTACGCAGCGCAACGAGGCGAAAAAAACACGGGCGGAACGGCAGTACTGCATCAATGTCTGAGTCCCAGTATGGAACTACGCACACGCACGAAGCCAGTGTCGTTGCCAACCGCGGCTACACCCAACGGCACCTCCCTTCGGAAAGGAGCAACAGCTGCAGGACCGGTAGACGAAAAGCTAACCGTGCACACACAGGTTTGCTCAGGCAAGGGGCGATGCTTGCGCTCTGCCCACCACCTGCGCTACAGCAAGGCGCCACTGGTAGTCTACACCAGTGCCCACAATCACAAAGCAGCTCGGCGGGTCTGGCTGCAGTGCAAACTTCCAACCCCGCATGCATCCTGTTGACAGCACGGCGAATAGCATCGCAAGCAATGCATTCGTACCAGCAGTAACCGAACAATTAGTCCGTGCTCCTAGTACTCGTTTATCCACGGCTCCGCGCATGCCGCTGTATGTCACCCACATCACAAGACCTCCTAACTACAGGAATGATGCCTCAGGCCCCCATCCAACGGCTAAAGTTGCGTACAGATACATATTAATCATTTTATGTGCTCATCCAGCTTGCGATGCCGACCACTACTATGATGGGCAGCAGGTAAGCAACACGCCCGTTCCACAGCACCGTTAGGCCTGGCACTCGTTACCCACTAGTTAATGTCGTACAGCCGCCTCGTTGTCAGACACGTGTGACCCAGAAGCCGCTTGCTCAGGAGCATGAATATGGGCCCGTGCTTGTCATCAGGAAGGTAAGCAGACGAGCTGGAGTCCATCTTGGGCCAAAAGTTGAGCACAACAGCATGGACCAGCTCGTGGCTTAGCGTGTGCGCCAGCACCTCCAGCTTGCTGGTGCACATTGTGCCCTCAAAGTTCAGCGGATTCGACTCGCTGATGTCCTCCTTCCAGCGAAGAGAGTTGACCCAGATGGTGTTGTTGTCGTGCAACCCCGACAGCCAGGAACTGGTGTCCCGCGGGTCCATGCCCATAGCCAGCCGCAGCGGGGGCCTGCCGGTTTTGGCAATCTGACGGGATATCAAGCCGCCAAAGAACTCGCGTTCTATGATTTGACATAGGGCGTCGAGCTGTGCCTCAGTAATGTTGCTGGGAAGGAAGTCCAGGTGCCATCCTCCGCCTGCTGGCTCTCGTGCAGCAGCCACCGCTCGCACCCAAGCTTGCTGGATGCTGGCAGCATCGTTCGAATATCCTCTTGCTCTGTAAATGCGCTTCAAAAGGCCCTTCACTGCAACGAGCTCTTCGTCGGGAATTAAAGGCAGATAGTCGCGCTCCCGCATTCCCTGGGAAGAGAATCGGCGCAAGTAAGGTCATCATAACACACTTGAAAAGCAATACATTGTTTGCTGCCTTGTCTCTCCATCAGGTAGCCTTCAGCCAGCGCTTCCGCAAACCCACCCGTTCATAGGGCCGCCGCCTCTTGTATGATGCATCGTTTTGCTTGTCGTTGCGCCGCATTGATATCACTTCAAGAGCTATCCATCCCAGCGCGGCGACCCCGGTTGCTACAGCGATAGCAAGCTTCATCCTTCTCAGGCAAGGCAACCTGCTGTGCTGTGTTCAAGGGTGAGAGTAGCAGCCCCAATTCGTCCACGTCGAGAATTCAAGTGCTCTTGGCCCATATCTTGTGCCTGGCTACTCGGCCATGCGTGATGCCAGGGGTATTCCCGCATGCTGTCGACATCCGCCACCCGTACACAAGCCCATTCACCTGCACCTGCACCGGTCAGCCCATGCGTGCAGTTCTGTAACACACAAGCACATACGGCCAGCACACACGGCCAGTCACACTGCTCAGTGCTTCAAACCTTACAACGCGTGTTGGTATTTCGCCTGCACCCAGGTCACGCCCTCCGCGTTCAGCACTACCGTATGCCGCAAGCACGCTTCACCCCTACTCACGGTCCCATGCTGCTCAGGGTGGCACCAGAGCCGCCCTATGCTCGTGCCATGGAGAGCGCCACCCACGATTAAAAAGAATGAATGACTGTACTAAGTGCTAATGCAAGTACTGTGCGTGCTGCACCAGTCTGTAGGGACCAGCCATGCATCCTGCCGCAGGGAAGCCCACGGCTTCCTGCTCCCACCAGTCCTGACGCAAGAACCCAAACAGCAGAGCGCTCTGGTTGAGCCAAAAACTGTGCACAACAGCGATCATTATTCGTGCAGAAGGGGCAGACCCCAAAGGCCAAAGGCACACTTAACACCACCATGACACAGCAGGACCACATTGACACGGGGAATGAATAAAAGGCGCATAGGACGCCCCAAAAAGCTTCCTCACTTCAGGTACCCTGCCAATGTGGCCCAGGACTCACTGTATACACAGAAACCCACATTACACTACATCCTAAAGATGGGTTGGTCCCCATACGCAATCTCTTGCCGTACAATCCGCTGCATCTTTTAATCGAACCCACGCCCAGGCACCATTCCGCACCATGCGCGTTGCTTGTTGGCTCACTTGTGGGTCAGCCCCGCCGCAGCCGCGAACAGCAGCAGGCAGCAGATGACCATGAGGCACACCAGCACGCGCGAGAAGGCCTGCTGGTCCATGCGGCCCGCCACCACGTTGCCCAGCGCCACGCCCACCATGGCCGCGCTGGATGCGGCGCCGTACAGGGGCATATCCGTACGGCGGAATACACCCATCACGATGTAGGTCACCATGCGCACCTGCATACCGCGCACATGTCAGCGGGACTAAGGAATGTAGCGGTAGGAGGCTGGGCGGACCGGCTGAACCGGTGCAGAAGTTGACACAGTGAAGGCCGCCAAGCAGGAGTGGATGGCAGCATAGGAACGACGTATCCCGGCTTCTGTTTCGAGTCAGCGGGGACGTATGGCGCGCACCTGCAGTACGTTCATGACGGCGTTGGTACCGCGGACCACGTCCTTCTCCACCTTGAGCAGGTCGTACATGTACTGCAGTACGGCAGAAGCGGGGGCGTAATCGTGGGAACAAAACGTGTCCGTGTGCACATGGAGGGGGCACAGTAGCCGAACTGAGACGCTCCTTTTGCAGTACAGAGCGAGGCGTGCACGGCCGTACCGTCTGGGCCGGATTCAGCTGAGCTGCTCTAGCTCAGGACACGGACGCATGCACGGTGTGCACTCACCATAAGGGGCGGCCCCCCGATGCCCGTCATGCCTGCGTCCGGAGCACGAGCGGCGGCAGCAAGATGGTCATTGCATGCGATGCAAGTTGGTACGAACCCTCTCCAAACAGACAATGCAATCTGTTGACAGCATCTTTCAGTCTGCTGTAAAGCTACACTCGGTCCCGCCACTCACCCGCCATCACGCCGCTCGCCAAGCTGGCCACGCTGCCAATGCCCACGATGCGGCGCCACTCGCGCCAGTCCTGCCGCGCAGCCCACCGCCGCGCGCGCCCTGCCAGGGCCTGCACGCCCCAGCCCCGCTCGGCCCCACCGCACCCCTCGCCGGCGGCCTTCCCGTTGCCCTCGCTGCCGTGGACGAAAAAGCTGGTGGCGCTGCTGCTGCTCCCTCCCGCGGGGCCCAGCAGTGGCTGGGAGTCGGCCCCCAAAGGTAGCTCCGCTCTTCCATTGCTGCTAGCTAGCTTCCGCTGACCCTGTGTCGATGAAAAGGGCCCCATAAGCGACCCGGTCAACCCCTTGGTAGGCCGTAGGTCAGACGACAAACCGCTGCCATCCCCTGCGGGGCTGCCAAAGTCTTTGTTACCCGCCACGACAACTGCGACAGCTCGGCCGGGCGACACAGTGCCTCCACCCAGCTTCGCACCGCCCTGGCAGCTTTGGTGCATATCCGAGGTAACCGATAGGTCCTTCTGTTGTGCTGGGTCGGCGGGCGGACTGCCACCCGCGTCCATACCGAATGCCTGGTCAGAGACCCCAAACAAGCGCCGGGCGACCGGGGCGGAGCCCTTACCGCTGGATCTGAGCGCTCCCGCCTCTGACTGCGCCTCAGGCACTGCCGAGGCGATGAGGCTGAGGCCGTAGCTGTGGGGATCTGCGCTGGGGCTGTCCTCACGCTGCTGCATAGGGTCCGGCAGCGGCGAGGGCAGGCAGTCCACAGCAATTCCATGCAATGCGGCACCCTCAGCATCCGCTGCTGACTTGCGGTAGGGTTCAGGCTGACCTGGATCACGCGCGCTGGTAGCTGCAGTGCTGCTGCTGGTGCTCTGTTGGTGGGCCTCTTCGTGTAGCTTCCCATAGGCAGCGGCCCTGTGATGGGAGGGCGCGAGAAACAGGAAAGCGAAGCAGACTTGATGGTCACTTGGTGGTGGTGGTCGACAAAAACAGGGTTCGCATGCTTGCATGTGTGGGCACAAGGCAGGCAATGGCAAGACGCCCCAGCATGCATCGTGGCCTGGCAGTAACAGGTGCATACCGGTAGTCTGCGGAAGGGTGCACAGTGAAGATACCGTAGTGGCCGAAAGGCAACGCATTGAACCTTCCGATTTGCCGCAGACGGGGGTGAGCAACGTGGGCGGAGAGAAATTAACACCGAGCATCAGGCGAATCATGCTAGCGATTTGGGTTGGCGGCAGGTGGACGTGCTATGGAACGTGTTGCTGCAGGACGAGCATGTGCCCTCCTCACCTGCGGCGCTGCCGCCACCCGCGCACTGCCGCTGCGGCCCTGGCGGGCAGCTTGACGTGGACCAGGATTACCAGCAGTAGCACCGCCGCCATGACGCCCTCCACCGTGCGCGGGTCCATGTGGGTCAGCAGCGCAGCGCCAATTGGGGAGCCAGCGGCCTGCGAAGGCAGGGTGGGCCAAAAGGTGCCAGGTGTAGCAGCTAGAACGGACAGTGCAGTGATCGACGCAATTGGACAATCAAATAGGGCAGGTGAGCAGGACACCGAGCAAACCAACCCGGCACGGTTGTACCTACCAGAAAGACCAGCATGACGAACACGAGGCGCCAGTCGGCTGCAAGTACGTGGAGAGGGTTGTCGAGGGGAGCACTCCCAAATGTTTGGCCCCAGTGGGACAGGACCGAGGAGCATGTGGCCTCTCACCTGTCTTGTGTGCGCGTGTCATCACGAGGAGGGGTATGCTCACTACGAGACATGCAGCTGCGTCCGCCAAGACGGCTTGGAGCAACGTCCCTACAGAGGGCAGGGCACGTGTACAGGGGACATAAATACCGAGGCAGCCAACAACGGCTAGCACGAGCGGCCTTCCGTTCCCCGCCTGTTTCCTAGGCTTACCGCCGTTTACTCCTGCTGCTGTAAGCGACACCCAAATCAGCAGGTTGATTATTGCGTTGCCAAACCCTGTGACCCCCTGCACATGGTGTACCAGGCGTACCCCACGTTAGTCATGGGCACGCCTTTACGCAGTCCATGCCACTCCTATCAGCTACGAAAGCAAAACACACCTTGGTAACACCACCTAGGAAGCCCCCCAAGCAAAGCACCAAGTAAACCGAAGGAGCTATGGGTGCTTCCTCTGCCATTTTGTTCGACGGGCTTGACCCAGCCACAAGTTAGGCTTCCTTGCCTTCACCTAACTGAGTCATAAGTTCAAAAAGGTTTGCGTGGTTCGGCCGTGCTTTGTATGTACCATATGCTGCAGCAGCCGAGAAAGGTTTGTGTATGTGTGTAAGGTTTGGGTACCTTACATGTAATAGGTGTTAAACAGATATCACAACAAGGCAGTATTATGCTTTGGCCACGGCGGATTGGCGCTGTATCATGCGAGAGTGCGGGGCCCAGAGCCCAGGGGAGCCCTCTCCTAGGTAGCTACTTGTTGGCATACCGCAACAATCCCATAATGATAGAAAAACATATTCCATAACTGGTCATAATGTCCTAAGGCTTTGCTGCTTCAATTGGTGGACCGAGGACCAAGGGCCGAAAATGCCGCCAAAGAAAATAAGCGAGGGAACACTGGGTCATGATCATAGGAAGCTCATATCGCCAAATGGTCTCGCTGGAATGCAGAAGGCAAACGTGCCCGGCCACCGACCCAGTGACAATAGCCGATCTGCTTTCACCTCCGCCATGGTCGCGGCGCTCAAGGAGCTGGAGCGCAGGCCGCCACCGTCTTCCGATGATCTGGGTCGGAAAGCGTATGACAAGCTACAGTTCGACTTCCCGGTGCGTGCCGCTCCGGTGTCCACAACGCAGGCCAGCCTGGGGCAGGGAGCTCGGAGGCACGCTGTGGGGGCACGCTGCGCATCCAGGTTCTGCTGACCCTGTGATCCGTACTGACGGTGCCGACACCCCTCGCATACATGCGTGGTGTATGCAGCTTGCGACGGAGGAGGAGCTGGACGGCCTTACGAGTGTCCTCAGGTCTGTCCTGGCTACTGTACGGCTCGCGTAGCGCCTTAGTACACGTGCTGAACGCACAGCCGCTCTCCCCCGCTTCCCAATCCCTGCAGAGCTCAGTAGCAATCAAAAAGTGCATGAGACTTGTGCTTACTGCTTCTGTGCGCGGTAGTAACACAGATTCTATACCTCCAGTTCGTTTGGTCTCTGGTGAAATGTTGCTGTCGGCCAGGGCTCACGCCCAACGCAATCTTGCTGCGCAGGGGCACGCTGCACCTCAAGGCCGGCACACGGCCGCTGCCGTTGTCCGCCAAGATGCTAGCCAACATCGTGGCAGGCGCCCGGGCGCACGTGCAGACAGTGGGGCCTGCGCCCACTGCAGCAGCCACTTCCAGGCAGAGCTCTGCCGCCTTCCCGGCGGCAGGGGAGCCGGACAAAGCGGCTAGCACCAGGACCAGCGCTGGGGGTGACCCTGGGGCTAGCGCAGGGGAAGCTCCAGCTAACGGTAACAGCCATGCCGGGACGGATGGGAATGCGGATGACGTTGCAACCGCCGCTGCATCAGCAACCAGCGCGCAGGGGGAGCTAGGCAGCCACCGGACGGAGGAGGAGGAGGAGCAGCAGCGGCAGCAACAGCAGCTTGAGGAGCAGCAGCGGCAGCAGCAACTGCAAGAGCTGCAGCTGCAGCAGCAGCGGCTCCAGGCGGCGTACCGCAGGCTGTGTGCTGTGGTGCTGGTGCCGTTGGTGACGCACTGCCTGGCGGTGCCAGAGCAGGAGACGTGGGCGCTGTTGCACGGCCTGAGGCCGCTGGGGCGAGGGGGCGAGGAGGAGGAAGACGGGGAAGAGGAGGAGGGCGAGGGGCCTGGCACCTCGAACACGGACGGGGGCGGTGACGCGGAGCGCGACATCAGGCGGATACAGGAGGGAATGGCTGGTGTGGCGACGTCGGACGCCGAGGGGATCCCCTCGAGCTTGGCGGCAGCAGCAGCAGCAGCAGCCTCGCATCCTTCAGCTGCGTCGTCAGAGCCAGCCGCCAGGCTGTACGAGGAGAGCCTCGCGGCAGAGGAGGACGGCGACGACTTCGTGTTTGAAGACCTCGACCCCTCGCCCCGCCCCCCAGCGCCCCCGACCTTCCAACCACCCTCCAGCATCAGCACCCCCACCACCCTCACGCTCCCCGCGCCCCCGCCGTACGACTGGCCAGCGCTCCGGAGCCGCCTGCTCGGCCTGTCGTCCCACGTGTCGTACGGGCTGCTGGACGAGCCGTCGCTGTGGTCCGACGGGCAGCTGGTGCAGGAGGTGTTCGAGCTGCTGCGGGCGCTGGGCGCGCACCGGCACAGCGGGGAGCTGCAGCCGCTGCTGCACGCCTACGTGGGGCTGGTGGCGGACCGCATCGCGGACCAGCCGCAGGAGCTAGGCTGCCTGGACAGCCTGTGGGACGCCGTGGGGGTGCCGTGCCTGGCCACGGCCCCACAGCAGGTGGGCAGCTCCGCCGGGCGTTGGGTCTGCCATGCTGGGTCCTGAGATACTTTTAGTGCTGTACCGCCGTAAAGTGTCGTTCATATCTCTTGGAAGGCCTCTCCTGCACCTGTGTGATAATGGCTTTATGCGTCAACTTGCGCACTGCAGGCGGGGCGGTCGGGTGGCGCAGGCGCAGGCCGCGGGCGGTCAGGCGGCGTGCTGCAGCTGGCGGAGGCGTCCACGTGCCTGTCCCTGGTCGCGGGGCTGGCGGCGCAGCTGGGCAGCGGCACGGCGCGGGGGCGGCTGTGGCAGCAGGTGCACATGCACATGCTGCCGCTGCTGGAGCGGTGCCTGGGCGAGCTGGCGCGGGGGGTCACGGCGCCCCCGGGGGCGGCGGGGGCGGGGAGAGGGAAGGCGGCGGAGGCAGCGGCGGCGGTGGCCCAGGGGCAAGGGCAAGGGCAGGGTCAGGGTCCGAGCGCGGAGGACGTGGCGGCCATCGTGTTGGTGTGCCAGGTGAGCGCAGGAAGGATGGCTGCCGGGCAGCATTGCTGTCCGTTGCTGTCCTTGACGTTGCGTGCCTCAGTCCGTGCCAGCAGCCCCTGGGACAAGGACCCAAGCTTTTCTAAGCGTTTGGAGAGAGGGAATGAGGACGGGCGACTCTCGGCCTGCGTTGCGCTCCAGGACACGCCCTCGCTGCGCGCCACATGTCAACGATCGTACCAGTTACCACCCTACACCTCCCAACGTGTTGGACCCGTAATCAGTCACCCGCTGCCTTGCCCCTCACGTCTCCTCGTCCAGGTGTTGGACTTCTACGTGGAGCAGCGCCCCGCCAACGCGGACCTGGGCGGCGCGCTCAAGTCCAGCGGCGTGCTGGCCTCCCTGTGCCGCCTGTTCGCGGCGGCAGCCCACCTGCCGGGCGCGGAGCCGCTGCGCGGCGCGGCGCTGGGCTGCGCAGCCAGCGGGCGGGAGCTGCGGGAGTGGATGGTGGCGGTCCCAGGGGTGGCGCAGGCGTTGGCAGGTGGGGGGCGGGGGACGCCAGTGGCTGGTGTAGGTTTGGGGTGAGGGACATGGTTGCCGGTTGCGGGATATGTACCGGACACCTACATAACGTGAAACAGTCTCCTTTTGATGCCAGTTATCGGGCAGCCACAAGATGAGCACCACTAGCCGTTCGGACGAGTAGGCCCTGCCGACTCTCTGGTCTCCTGCCTTGGCGCTGTTGTTACTTGGACCCCTCGGCCCTACCGCCTCCCCTGCCTGGCCCCCAGCCGCTGCGTTCCGAGAGGGAGGCCCCTGCGAGGCGCACGGCGCGGTGTGGCAGCTCCTGACGCAGGGCGGGTCCAGCCCCACCGCGCTGGCCATCCTGCAGGGCGGAGCGGCACCCGAGAAGGCGGGCCGTGTGCACGCGCTGTTGCAGCTCATGGCGAAGGCGTCGGCGTGCCAGGGGCCGGCCGCAGCTGCCCTGGCGGCCCGGGGCGGGGGCATGTGGGGCCCCGAGGTGGAGCGGGCCATGCGGGAGCTCTTCGCAGCGCTGCGGGTGGCGCAGGCGGCGGCAGGGGAGGACGGGAAGCCAGGGCGGAAAGGGGAGGGAGCGCTGGGCGAGGGGGTACGGGGGAGAGGGGAACAGGGTCGGGAAGGGGACGGGAGGGAGGAGGGGGAGCAGCAGCGGGAGGAGCAGCAGCGGGAGGAGCAGGAGGAGCAGGAGGAAGAGGAGGAGGAGGACGATGATGATAAGCTGCACATGCTGGACCCGGAGGCGTTGGTGCGGCGCCGTGCCAAGCAGCTGCACCCCGTGTGCTGGCGGCTGTTGAAGCAGCTGCTGGCGTCCACAGGCGCGGCCGGGGCCGCGGGAAAGACGGACTGAAGCTCAGGCATTTCTGCTGTGTAATGATGGTGTGGATGACCAATTGCCTGCCCTGTCGATCTTGCTTGGCTTCGGTTGCTGGTCGGTCCAGCGGACGGGCGCCAGGGGTCGACAGGGGGCTGGGCACTGACCGGGGTGGCACTACAGCCTGCAACCGAAAACCACCTTCGAGACCATGCAAATTCCCTCGGGCGAACAGCATTCTACCCAATTGTTTACATTGCGTGATTTGCATGTCTAGCAAGCCTCTGCCATGGTCCGATCTTGGGGACTTCGGGGTCATGGCGGGGCGAGCCATCGCTGCCTGTTACATCCGTGAAGTACCTTTTGCCATCTGAGCTGCACTGAATACATTGTTGCTGAAGAATGGTCTCGCCGGTGATGAGTGGGCGGAAGCGCTCGGACGCCAGCGAGGGCTTTCAGTCGATGTACTCCGGGGCGCCCTACAGCCCGCTAGCTACGCCAACGCGCAGCAGCATGAGACGACAGGGAGGAAGGGGAGCCGCGAGCACGGCCAGCGTGCGGTTCAGCGGGGTGTTCGCTGCCGAAGCCGAAGGCGAAGCCCACACCGATGACATCCCTCTGCGCACTTTTCGCGAGCCGTTGGGGGCCAAGAAGCTCATCTACCAGCGCTACTTTGACCCATTCGAGAACCTGCCCCTGAACCTATCACCAACGTCGCCAGCACGAAGCACACGCTCCCGCACTGGTAGCGTCCGTACGGGCAGCGTGCGCTCCTCCCCCGCAACTCCACACCACCAGTCGCCCGACTTCAGCCTCCCAGAGGCGCCCTTCACCCCCGTCAGCACCACACACGTACCTTCACAGTGGGCGACGCCCGGGCGGCCCGCGTGGGCCGCACGGAGGCCGAAGCCGGGCAAGGGCACGTCGCCAGAGGTGAGGACCCGCACTTGCAGCCATCTGCCACACCTCTCGCCCGCAAGCTGAGCGCGCGGCGGCATGCCACTGAAATCCTCTTGCCCACGCTTCCGCCGCCTAAACTCCTTCCCCGCCATGCAGGGCGGCACGCGGCCCCCTGGCGAGGACGCCCTCCATGCTGCCACGGGCCCGGTCCACGGTGCTGGCTGCCTGGCGGCCAGGCTCGGGGCGCTGCATGAGCTGCTGGGCCGCGCATGGTCGCGCAAGGAGGTGGAGGCAGCGCAGGTGCGGGCAGGTCGTGGCAGGCCGGCACAATGCGCGAGAGGTTGGAAGGTCGTCACTGGCTTTAGCCGAATGCGTGTGGGGCTAGACTGTCTGAGTTGCAAGGAGGCAGACGTGCACAAGCTGGCATCCAGTGCGCATGCTTTATGTGACTGCTGCAATACAGCAAATATGTGCAAACCCCAAACCCTGCCGCAGTCGTGGGGTTTCTTCCGCCGCCTGGTGCCGCTGCTGGGGGTGGCGCAGCTGCAGGGCCCCGCGGCGCTGCTGCTGGCGCGATGTGCCGCGCTGCTGCCCCCCGCACCTCCGGCCCCGGGGCCGCCCTCGCCGTCCGGCACCCCTTCCCCTGCTGCGTCACCTCCGGCGCCCGTCACCGTCGCTTCGCTGCTGGGGCCGGTCACGCAGGAGCTGTGCGCAGTGCTGCCGCTGCTGCTGTGCAGCCCAAAGTACGAGACACGGCAGGTGCGCGGCAGGGCCGCAGCAGGGAACGAGGCTCACTGCCGGCGCGCACTAGTCTTGTGCCACGCCTTTGGCACCGTACTGCCGGGGCGCCATGTTGGGCCACGCTCAGCGGCATGAGTTGTAATGCTAGTCGGCGAGCGGTCGAGAGGGCAGGTCGGCCAGGACCGCCTCAGGATTGGCCCTAAGGCCCCGGTCGGTCACCCCCTTGTGCACGCCCAAGCCATACCCGGCAACCATGTTCTTGTGATCATCAATACGGTATTCCAAGCACCGCAAATGCCTAAGCTTTGTCCTCGTGTGCCGTACGCGTACAGGCGGGGCTCCTGCTCACAGGGCTGCTGTGGCGCGGCTGCGGCCCCCTGGCACGCCGCCACCTGCGGGCCGCGCCGCGGCTGTTGGACGCGTTGGCGGCACGTGTGGCGGCGGGCGAGCTGGCGGCGCTGTGGGCGTTACGTGAGGCAGCGGCAGACGCGGCTGGCGCGGCGGCGCTGTACGAGCGGGGGGCGACGGGCGGCCTGGGGCGGGCGCTGAGGGGGCTGGTGCGGGAGGTGGAGGCAGAGGCAGAGGGGGAGGACGGCGAGGAGGACGGGGAAAAGGGAGCGGGGGCAAAGGACGGGCAGGGGGTTGGGAAGGGCAGATGGGAGGACGAGCTGCCGCTGGGCAGCCGGGAGGAGCGGGAGGTGGCAGCGGCGGCCCGGACTGTGCTGGTGGCAGGTGCGCGAAGGGGGCGGGGAGCGGGGGAACAAAGTGCTAGTAACGCGAGGAGGAGGTGGTAGTAATAGATTTTGTACGGTAAGTAGTAGTTCAGCCCACTGTGATGGAGCTCCGCCTGCTGCTCCAGCTCCCACACAAAAGGTCCGCGAAGCGACAGTGGCGTAGTCTAACTCAGCTGGATCGGCCGAGTTGCGTAGGTAGGGCCATTGGCCGATGGGAGGGGGGGTCGGGGATGCGGCCATCCGGCCGAGTGCTGAACGCTCTCCCACAGCGGTTGTCTCACACAGCGTGTTGGCTTTCAGCAGTATCACCGAGCTCCAATACATGTCTGGTGTGGCGCACGAGTATATCGGTAGCTGTACTGCCAGCTGCACGGCAGGTTGGCGGGTCATACACTGCAAGGCAGCAACTTGGGCCCTTCCGCCGCATGCCGCCCCTCTAACGCCCTTTCCCAACAATCCCACAGATTGCATCACGGCGTTCTCCGCCGTGCATCCCGCCGCTGTGGCCCTGGCGGGTCGCTGCAGGGCGGCGGAGCGCCTGCTGCGTCTGCTGCTGGCCACACGTGTGGAGGAGGAGGAGGATGAGCAGGGGGAGGGGGAGGGGGAGAAGGGAGCAGATGGGGACGGGGGCACAAAGCCGGGTGGGAAGGGTGGTGAGGCCCATGGGGAGGTGGCAGCAGCAGCAGCCGAAGTAGGAGAGAAAGCAGCAGGGAGTGAGGCTAAGGAGGCTACAGCAAGTCACGCAGGGGCGGACGGTGGTGGGGAGGCGGGCGATGAGGATGACGAGTATTCGCTGGACCTGGAGGAGGATGAGGAGGAGAAGGAGGAGGAGGGCGCAGGAGGGGATGGAGGAGGGGCCAAGGGGGGCCAGGACCCCCATGCGGAGGCGGGCAGCAGCGGGGGTGCGGCTGCTGCCGCCGATGGCACTGGCCAGGTGCGTTGCGGAAATTGCGTGCTGTTTGGGGCCTGATGCCTGAGGCATTGTCCCACCCAGGGGCTTTGAGCGCGCTGTGCGTTGTCGAGGTTCCTGGACAGGGTTGCGTGGTGACGCAAGGCAGACGACTGTGTAAGTCTCGCAGTGCAGTGAGTATCAGGAATCAGCAACCGTAACCCGGGCGGCTGTTGTGCTGCTGCAGGCGCTGCAGCCTCCCCAGGAGCGGCGGCGGTCGCTGTCTGCCCGGCGGCGGCGGGCGCTGCAGGTGCAGGAGGCGGTGCTGGGGGCGCTGCACGGCCTGGCGTCGTGCGGCCTGGGCAGGGAGCCGCAGGAGGTGAGGCGGGAAGGGCGCGGGCGCGGGATGGGGTAGGATGGGACGGGGAGGTGCACTTCGGACGTGCAGGTGCTTTGCCTGCATGAAGGTTTGTGCCTCCTGCATGAACGTTTGTGCAAGTGTGTAGAAGCGCATTTTGCTGTGCAGACGGTGTACCGTGGTGTGGTAGGCATGCTGGACGGCTCGGCAGCAGCGGCCCAGCCTGCGGCCGGTCCGAGCACAGCCGCTTGTAAACTGTTACCCGCTCGCGTCCAACCAGGCTATTACTTGACGTTTGGTCGCCGTTTCCGCATTGGACCTCCGCCCAACATGCGCTCGGTTACTCTGCTTTGTACGGTATATGATGCTCCAGATGCTGTGACCCCGTGTCCCCAGGCGGTGCGAGAGGCGCTTCGAGAGGCTGGCCCGGCCGCGACCCAGCGCCTGGCCAGCATCATGCGGGTGGGTAGTACATCCTTTGCCCTTATGTCTGCGCAAGTATGTGCTGTTGCAAGGGCGAGTATTAGGACCGGCAGGTTTCCAACCAGCGGGTTGGCACTGCTGCACCCTCGCCGGTACTACAAAAAGGTCTTGCACCTGTGCACGATGCCCCAAGCTTTGGCACCCACAACTGCCTCTCCCACCCACCCTGCCCACTTCCCTGCCCTCCCCAGGATCCCGTGCAGCTGTCCGGCTGCAGCGCCGCCGCCTACCTGCTGTGGCTAGCGGCCAGCGGGCCCTTCTCCGACAACCCCGCCAGCGAGGCCAACGTGCTGCGGGCCCGCCTGGCAGCGCCCACACCTGCGCCTGATGCTAATACACAGCAGCGGGCCCCCAGCAGCGGCGACGGGCACGGGGTTGTTGAGGCGGTTGCAGCGCTGCTACTCAACCGCCTCAACGGTTGGAGGGACGTGGCGCTAGGGGACTGTGTACCTGGGGCGGGGACTAAGCCACGGGTCGGGGTGGCAGGGGACGGGGATGCACAGCGGATTGGGTACGGAGGGGTGGGCGGGGTTGGTGAGGGTGGGGCACCCGACTCGGCTGCGGGATCCGTGTCGGGGCGACCGTCGAGTGGCAGCCTGGCTGGGGCTGTGCCGCTGTTTGGTCCCCACGACCCCCAGCAGCACGGGGTGTCGGGTTACGGGGGCAGCAGTGCGGCGGGGTCGGCTGGAGCAGGCGGCAGGCAGGGCCCGGCAGGGGCCGGTGCAGGCGCGGACGGAGGGGGCCAGGAGGGCGGGGTGGGCAGTGGCGGAGGGTCCCACGGCGGGCCTGGCTTGCCGCGGCTGCAGCTGGGGTCGGGGGGGCTGCTGCTGACGCCGCGGCAGAGCCGGCCCATGGGCTCCACCGCCATGGCCTCACCGCAGGTGGGTTGCGGGCTGCCGGGGGATGCCCTGCTGTGTTGTGGAAGGATCCTGTGTTCATATTAGCTGCCGTCTGTACCGGTGATGAGGCAGGGTTGCTGCCAGGAGAGTGCTTGCCATGCGCTAACCACTGCTGGCACTGCGCCGCTTGGTTGGCTCTGGGGCTGGTTACTCGCAATCAAAGCATTGCGTCGCCTTTGTACGTGTTGCCCCGCCAGCGCTACGCACACGCGGCGGGGAGCAGCGATGAGGAGGAGGTGGTGGAGGAGGAGGGCATGCCGGAGGGCGACGACGGCGGCGGGGAGGCGGGCCGGAGGTCGGGCGGGGCGCGCAGCAGCGGCGGGCGGCGCGGCCCGCAGGATGGCGGCGGCGGTTCAGGAGGCGCGAGCATTACGGAGGGTACGGAGGAGCCGTACGAAGACGCGATGGGGGACACCATGGACGAGCACGGGCTGAGTGACGTCATTGACGCGAGCGTGGAGCTCACGGTGGGTATGGTGAAGTAAAGTGCCGGAGGATAGGTTGTGTTACTACATGTTAAGACCGCCCACCGGCGAGATAAGAGTGGACCAGGGCGGTTTGCATGGGCCTGCAGGTTAAGGGCCATGAGGTCACATTCGACTGACGCCATGGTTTTGTGGCCCCCTCTGTATTTCCCTCGCGCAGGGCAAGGAGCAGGTGATGCGAATCGCCGTGTGGCTCAGGGCCATATGTTTAGGCTCAAGTGACGGAATGATATTTGTATTTTGTCCATCCTCTTCCTACTTCCCTGGCGCAGGGCAAGGAGCAGGTGATGCAGGCCATCAAGGCCGCGGCCGCCTCCGTGCGGGTGACGGTGGCGCGCGAGGAGCAGCAGCGGCAGCAGGCGGAGGCACAGGCAGCTGCAGCAGGAGGCGAAGGCGCAACAGGCGCGCTTGGCGGCCCTGAAGGGGAGGGCGTTCCCGGGCTGTTGAACGGAAACGCAGGGGCGCCCATATCCTACAGTGGCGGGGTGGATGGGGAGGGGGAGGACCTGGTGGAGGTGGGCAACTTGACTCTGCCACCAGGGCAGCAGCTGCTGGGGGCTGCTGGCATGGGCATGGGTCCGGGCATGGGAGGAGCCTGGGGTACCCATGGGATGTTGGGCACGGCAGGAGGTGAGGGCGCGGGGCCCGTGCCCTTTAGCGAGGTCCAACGGCTTCAGCACCTGAACGCGAGCTTGGCTGCGAATGCGTCTGGGGGTCTGGACCTGGGTGCAGCATTGTCGCACCTGCAGCCGACCCAGATGGGGCATTCAGGGCAGGCTGGTTCCGGGGTTGCGCACACGCCCAGCCAACGGGCTTTCACACCGCTGGCTGGCGACGGGATGCACTCCGGCTACACCGCGGTAGGCTCCTCCAACGCACGGCTCGACGCCCTTCGCCCCACCGCCCTCGTCCTCGCGCCCGCCTGCACCAATGCCGGCCAGCAGTACCACCTTGCCGTACAACAACAGCAGCAGGAGCACGCGCTGCAGCTGCAGCGCCAAAGGCGGCGGTCCGCACGTGATCAGCAGAAGCTGCAGGAGCTTAACGTACGACTGGCGGCCGTACGGCAGATTCGCCGCCGCCGGCGGGCGCGTGCCGTACCGCCGCCGGAGGAGGTGCAGGCGCTGCTGTGCAACGCGGTGGGGCTGCTGGCGGCGGTGTCGCTGAGCGGGGCGGGCAGCAGGGCGGTGTGCGAGGCGGCTGGCGGGGGGCTGCTGCGGCACGTGGTGGCGCTGCTGGACGTCCCGTGGGTCGGTGGCGGCGGGGCGGTGGACTTAGGGCAGGTCCCGGAGCCGGCGGTGGCGGCGGTCAGCGGCAGCGGCCTGGAGCTCAGGTGCGGCTGGGGGCGTGAGACGGAACTCGTCGTGCCCCATCTGGGAGCCAGGGGAGCGAGAGCGTAGGTGTGGACAAGGCGCTGGTGCGGACAACTGGTGGTATGACTGGTATGGATGTGCCCTGCTGCATTGCGCTACAGTGTTGTCCTGCAAGAAAACTGTGCTCCAGGGCGGTATGTTGGTGCGCCCTGTACGTCGAGGCGCCCTGCTGCATGCCGTGTTGCCCCGGCATGGAGGCAGCAGCCGCCGGCCTCTCGGCAACTTTGATCAAGCTGCTACCGTACGCAAGCGCTCAGCTCGTGGCCGGGTCCTTCACCCATTCTACGCACACAGGCTGCTTGCCCTCCTCCTGCACCCTGCGTCCTCCCCCAGGTTGCAACTGCTGGCGCTGCTGGGCAACGTGTGTCTACACCAGGAGGGCGCGCAGGCGGTGGCGGCGGCCACAGCATGCAGCGGCACCACTGGCGGCGGCGGCGGCGGGGGTGGTGACGGTGCCCCCGAGGTGCTGTACCGCTGCGCGCGGCTGTCGGCGCTGCTGCTGAGCTCCAGCGCCACCAGCTGGCGGGCGGGCATGCAGCTGATGGAGGTGGGCTGGAGCAGATTGCAGGCGGGCTGTCAGGACCTGCCGCAGATGGCTACCTGTGTGCATCGTGCCACAGCGACTGCGAGGCAACGGCACCCGCGTGCTACCTGGCCTTGCACCGACGGCCCGCCACTCGGTCAGCCGCTCGCTTCAACAAACTTACCGCTCCCGTACCCCTCCCTTGTGTTCATAGGCCTGCTTCACCGTCCTGGCCAACCTGCACCGCGCCAGCGCCTCCCTAGACATCCCCGCCGACCCCGACACCAACACGCCGCGCGACTGCTACGGCCTGGCGGTGGAGGCCCTGCGCATGCCGCTGCCCGGACCCATGGGTCGCGCCGAGCGGACACGCGTCCGTGCCGCCGCCGCGCGCATGCTGGACTCGGCCATCTCCGCGTACGAAGGCATCGGCCGGGAGGTGCCGTACGAGGCGGTTTCGGAGCTCATCTCCCTGTTAGAAGACGTGGGGGGCTCCGGCACGGGCACGTCGAGCTCGTCGTCGCCGTCTCGCTCGGAGCAGGATGGGGAAGGGGCGGGGCCCAGGCAGGAGGCTCGGGTTGCGGCGGCGTGTGCGGCGGCCGGGGCGCTGTGGCAGCTGATGGCGGCTGGTCAGCTGCACCCAGACGGTGTTGCGAGGCGGCTGATGGAGCCCCTGGTAGGCATCCTGCGTGGGGGCAGACCGGGGCTGAGCAGCAGCACGCTGGTGGATGGAGCGCTGGGGCTGGTGTCGTGCCTGGCGAGGTCTCCCCTGGTGGCCAGGAGGATGTGGGCTAGCCCAGTGGTGCCGGCGGTGTTAAAAGCGCACGCGAGGGCACGGAAATCGGGGGAGGATGGCACGCTGGAGCGGGTGCGGGAGGTGTGCCAGCAGCTGTGCAGGGCGTGCCACCATGAGGACCGGGGCAGTGTGTCGGGGACCGACCGGCGGGTGGACAAGTGGGGTATGGTGGAGAAGGTGCTGACGCAGCTCAAGTGCAGGCTGGAGTATGATGACGGGGAGGAGGCCATCATGCTGTTGCCGGTCGAGGAGGACTGATGATAACCGTTTTAACACCGTAGTGCCGGCGGGTGCATGGTGCAGTCCGCAAGACACGATGTTCCAGAGCGCGCTGGGTGAGCGCTGGGTGCGTGCTCCTTGTTACGTGATACGTGATAGTGATGGTTGCATTTCGTTCATCTTCCTCTTCATTTAACCGTGGGATTGTGTATCTTGGGATTGTGTTTGTCCATTTGCGCACCAGATGTGCAACAGCTCGCATGCGTGTAGCGTTAATGGACGCGTGGTCGCTACTCCAGCGTGCGTTGTGAAAGAACCTCCGTGGACAGCAACCTGATGACCAGTTTACCCTACTCCGTGGGGCGACTCTGCCCGCATCCGCATTGTCACCATTGGACATGCAACAGTTCTTGCATGTCGTACGCTAGTCCACGGCCATTGCGGCCTCTTGCGCAGCTCTCCTGTCTTAATCACACTATGCCACTGCCTAGCTCCCAGCTCCACTACACCCGCTGCGCCCATCAGCCACAGTGCCACCCAACGCACGCACGCGTCAAAGTCACACAGTCTAACACCCCTTGCCTTCGGCTAATAGCCCACCAGCACCACCACAGTTTGACTACCGAAACTAGCTACGAGAACTGCAGCCGCACCGCCGCCCCCGGCAGCCTGGCCGCCAGGTGGTCCCGCGTGCCCACCGCCACCAGCTGCGAGCTGCCGTGGGGCACACCCACACACACCTCCCGCAGCAGCGGCAGGACCGCCAGGTGCTCCGCGAGGGCCGCGGCGCACTGCTGCGACCCCACCGCTACCCACAGCGTGACCAGGCGCCCCAGGCGCCCCAGCACCGCCAGGCCGCCGGGGGTGGCGGCGCTGGCGTTGACCGCCAGCGCCGTTAGGTACGGCAGGTTGACCGTCAGGGCGGCCAGCGACGCGTCCGTCAGGGGCGCCCAGTCCGCCCCGCGGCAGCCCCACAGCCATAGGGTGCGCAGCATGAAGCGACGTGGGGGCATAAGCAGGCCAGAGATACCGTGGTGCTGGTGGCCAGGGCCTGCCTGGCCGCAGCTTCTGAGGTCGTCTCCGCCATCGCTTTCTGGGAGCGGTGCCCTAATCCCGCTGATGTGGCTGGCGCTGCTAGCCCTGGTGGTACCGACGCAGTCGGACACCCGCACGTGGCGCACGGCACTGCCGCACATCTGCCCAAGGCCGCACAGCAGCGTGCAGCCCACCAGGTCCACACGCAGCATTCCGCATGGCGCCCTCGCCCCCATGGTTGGACCAGCTGCAAGGGAGCAACCCCCTGCGCCTCCGCACTGCCGCCTCAACTCCACCAAGCCTGTGGTTCCGAAAGCACAGCTGATAGGGTCCTGTCCCGCCGCCCCGCCCCGCGGCGGCTCCTCCGCCTCCTTCCTCGCACCACCCTCCAGTTCCTCCACACAGACAACCAGATGGTGGAAGGACAGGCTGCGCAGGCTGCCGGGGAACGGCGCCAGCATCAGCTGCGGCCCAGCCGCCGTACCGCCAGCACCGACCCCTGCACCCGCTTCCCTCCCGGCGGCTGCCCACGCGGATGTGCCGTACGCTAGCTGCCGGTAGTGCAGCGGGACGTGCTGCTGCCTGTCGTTCCTCGTGTGGTGCACCACGAGCACTTGGAGGTCGTGGGGCAGCCGCAATGCCCCACTGGACACGCCAGCTCCATACCCCGGGCTGTTGAGCGGCCGCCGCCACTGCCCCTGCTCAGGCGCTGTGTCCAGGAGCCGCGATGATGGTCCACTGGCAGTATCGTCGCTACTGGTGCTGGATCTGCTGGTACCGCTGGTGCTGCCGCTCAGGGGTGCGCGCAGCACCAGCACCTGGAGCGCGGGGCACGTGTCGCACACGTGCTGCAGCTCGTGCAGCTGCACGGCAGCGGATCGGCAGGACAGCTCCAGCCGCCGCAGGGGCCGGGGGCCGCCCCCACCACAGCCCGCGAGGAGCCGCACGAGTCCGTGGGGAGGAGCAGGAGGAGGCAGGGGCAGTGTGTCGGTTGTGGGCACTGCGGAGCCCATGTCAGGGCAGGGTGGTGCTGTTGCTGCAGCGCTCGCCGCTGCTGCTGTTGCAGCTCCTGCTGCTGCTGGCGTGTAGTCCATACCAATGAGGTCCAGCTGCAGGTGCGTCAGGAGGGGCAGCTGGGATAGCTCCTGCGAGCGTACAGAGGGCACAGAGAACGGGTTGATGGGGCCACCTTGTGAGCAATTCATTTATCGGGACCGGCTCATCCGCAAACAATGAGTAACGGCACGTCAGGCAGGTGATGCCTTGACCGGCCTGGCGAAGCAAGCACACGTGTTCTCGGCTACGTGTCATTGACGGGCTGCAAATGTCCGAGCTTCCACATAGTGAGCGAGCGTACCTGCAGTGCAGGGCAGTCACCCAGCGCGAGCGCCAGCTGTCTGCAGCCCCTAAGGCGGTGCAGGCCGCGGGCGTCAAACGCGCCGCCCCACGCCGTCTGGCGCAGGGCCAGGTGCTGCAGCTGCGTGCAGCCGCCCACCACCTCGTCCCACAGCTCGTCAGTGATGCGGTCCAGCGTCAGCTACAAGCAAGCAAGCAACCGCACAACACAAACCTTGTAAGCACACATACGAACACTACTAAGGCTGTCGCATCTCCCGCAACCAGTCCCGCAAGAACGCCCTCTAGCAAAGTTCAACCCAGGCATCTACCTACAACCCGCCCCTACCTGCAAGCTGCTCAGCTGCTGCAGCGCCGGGAACACGCCCCGCCAGCTGCAGCCCGCTGTCCACTCCTCCGGGTCCTCCCAGATGGCCCCCTCCATGTCTGGGTGCGCGTGGCAGCACTCCGCCAGACCCAGACCCAGGCAGCGCAGCCCGGGCAGCCCCACCACCCAGCTGCGCACTGCACCCGCCAGCTCCGGCACAAGGCACAGGGAGCTGCCGCTTCCGCTGGGGTGCAGTTGAAGACAGGTCAGTGCGGACAGGGCCGAGAGTGCGGACAGGGCGGCGGCCCAGCCCGTAGGCCCGGTGATGGGGTCTCCATCAGCGATGTGGAGAGGTATGCTGAGCATCTGTAGGCTGGGCAGGCCACTGATTAGGGCCCGGAGGGTGGCGAGGTTCACGCAGGAGGTGGCACGGGTAGAGGTGGACCTTGAATATCTTGGGCCGCTGGGGCCGAGCGATGCGCCGGCGGTGGAGGTGTCGGTAGGCCAGGGGAACCCACCGCAGCACGGCGGCCGCGCAGCGGCGAGCAGCTGCGTGACCCCTCCCGCGTCCTGCTTACCAATGCAGCAGCTGCTGCTCCCGCTGATGCCACAAGAAACCTCCCAAAGGCTCGACGCCGTGCTCGTTTCCACAGCAGGTGCGTCAGTGTTGGCTGTAACCACAAGCCGAGTGAGCGAGGGCAGCCACGGACCAGCGAGCGCCCCCAGCCCGGCTGGCCCTTCCGGCAGGACCCACGGCCCCCTCAGCACCAGGCTCTCCACTCCAGCCGGCACACTGCCAGCACAACTGCCCTTTTGCTCATCGTCCTGCCCTGTGCAGCCCGTAATGAGCGCCAGGGTGGCCGCAAGATCCGGCGGGGTGTCGCGGGACGCTGGGGCGGGGGGCGGGGCCTGGTCCCCTGCCGTACACAGGGCAGCTAGCCCAGCCAAGGCCTGGCTGAGGGCTGCAGTGGGGCTGCATGGTTCCATGCTGGGGGCGCTGTGTGGGTTGTCACGTGCTGCGTCTAGCACCAGGCAGGTGGCTGTTCGCAGGCCGGGAATGTGCTGCAGGGCTGGTGGCACGTCGCCGGGCGGGTTGATGGGCGCAGACGCGTCCGAATTTGATACGCTCTGGGACAGGGATTGCTGCGGCGGTGGGCGGGAGCATTGATCGTTGCCTTGGGAGGGTATGATGATGTAGACGCACCTGTGGGAGTAGCGGGCGCGTGGGCATTTGGCGTTTGCTTCTGGCCGTGCACAAAGCACTACCCTGGGACACCGCAGTGCTGGTCCCACACAAGAGGCCCAAGATTACACCTGCACACATGTCTCGTGCAGCGGGTCGAGGGCGGGCTTGGCTTACTTGTTTGCACTCCTTGGACGCTCAGTGCGTGACGGGGGCTCCTCGCCCAGCGGCGGCTGCGGTGCGCCGCGGCCCAGCACTGCCACGTGCCGCCAGACACGCGTGGCCAGGGCCCTCCTCCACGCTCGGCACACCAGCAGGCCGCATTCCAGCTCAGCATCTCCCAGAAAGGAGAACATCGCCTGCATTCCGGAAGATACTGACCACCACATTAAGGGGGTATGCATGATTGCATTGTTGCAAACAGGCGGTCTGGCACACTGGTGGCCTTCCCCACAGCCCCCCAAATGCTCTCCGCTGCGCTAGCTGCCCGCTGGCTGTTCCCATTGGTTTTCCTACAAACACGCATGTACCGTGACGGACATTAGGATCCTGTTGCCGCTTACATTGACGATCTCCGGAAGCAGCAGGCACAAGGGACACGAGCCCTTTGGGCCCTCGTCCGCTTGGAGGACCACCGTCGACATTCTATGAATGAGACAAATTGAAGAGTATATGCAGTAATATCATGTAGCTTTCGCCTATGCGTCTTGGAAGCTTGCGGTCCAAGCATCCCTTGAAAGTCGTTGGCCACAGGTGCGGAATCGCACTCATGCCTCATGCGCCTAAAAGCCTGTTCACCCCTCCGCAACACCTAGTTGACCGATCATTCCAGATCCAACTCAAAACCAACACGATGCTGGCTTCTCGCAACGCTCCTTTCACCGGCGTGTCGCCCGTGGCTCGCAGGGCCGCCGCCTCGCGCGGTGTTGCCATGCGCCCCCGCGCTCGCCCCACCTGCGCCGTTGCCGTCCGCGCTGAGATCTCCTACATTATGGTCAAGCCCGATGGTGTCCAGCGCGGCCTGGTTGGCGAGATCATCTCTCGCTTCGAGCGCAAGGGCTTCCGCATGGCTGGCCTGAAGCTGTACCAGACCCCCCGCGAGGTGGCTGAAGAGCACTACAAGGACCTGGCCTCCAAGCCCTTCTACAAGGACCTGGTCAACTACATTGTGTCGGGCCCCGTGGTCTGCATGGTGGGTGGCTGAGGCTGGGAGGACGGGTTGCTGAAGGAGCGGGGGGTGTCCCCATGGAACCCACGTGCCACCCCGCCCCGACCTCCACATTGTGACATACCCCTGGTTGCGCGCACGTGATGTATACAGCTTTACAGCTGTAACCGTGGCGACCTGATGTGATGTGCGCTGTGTGTGTGTTGCTGTCCGCCAGGCGTGGGAGGGCAAGGGCGTGGTTGCCACCGCGCGCAAGATGATCGGCGCCACCAACCCCCTGGCCTCGGAGCCCGGCACCATCCGCGGCGACTTTGCCATCGAGGTCGGCCGCAACGTCATCCACGGCTCGGACAGCCCCGAGAACGGCGAGCGCGAGACCGGTAGGTCCGGGTTGGGGGTGACGGCAGCGTACACAGCTTGGGACCTATGTGGGCGCAGCCATTTTGCTAGGAGCGGCCTGCTGTGGGACTATGGCCCAGTGCAATTATGTGCAGCGATGTTTTGAAACAGCTTGCTGACCAAGTCTTTTTGTCTGCTTGCTGCCCACCCCTTGCTGCGCAGCCCTGTGGTTCAAGGAGGGCGTCATCTCGTGGGAGCCCACCATGACCCCCTGGCTCAAGGAGTAAGCAGGACGGCGCTTGTCCTGCTGAGTAACCTGACGTGAGGGGCGTTGCCTGAGGAAGGCTTTTGGCGGACTGAGGCTGTTCTTACAACGCACGTGTGGTGCGCGGCGGCACGGCGTAAGCTCGGGCGTGTTGCATACAGTGGTGGCCAGGGGAGCTCCCCTGCTGGTGGCTAGGGGGGACTTATCATAGGGGCAGGATGCGTTGACTCTGCGGTGGTAGGAAGCAAAGGGCGTACTGTCTGAGCATTGAATATGACAGGTTTCCCGTCAAGGAGCAGGTTTTGCCAACTGGCGCAACGCGTTGCCCAGCTGCTTCTCTGACTGGACTCTGCCCGTATGTACCGTTTTCGTTCACGGTTGTGTGTTTAAACTGCATTCCCTCGCCTGCGCTGGCCGGGCGTTTGCATATGCTCTCGCCATGCAGACGAGCGTAAATTTGGTGTGCAGGCGTGTCTGTGCTGAAGTGCATGGACGTGTAACGGAGATCCGTTAGCTTCTCCTGACACATGCGTCGGTCTACCAACACGACGGGAAGTGGGAACTGTTGCCACGTGCCACGTGCCAGACAGCACCAGTCCAGCCATGTTCCACAGCTGCCAAGCAGACTGCGTGCGGTAAGCTAGCGGCCATAGAGCTCTTAAAGGCCATTTCGCGATGTGGGTCACAGGTCAGGCAGGGGGGCCCTCCTGCGTACGGCTCGGGTGTTGCAGCATTCGTGCACTTGCGCGACTAACAGCGACGCCGGACGTCTATCATACCGAGCATAGTCCTGCCTCGTGTCATATGGTCCTCCTAGTTGAAACTCCAGTTGTCTCAGGGAACGAAGGCTTTCCAAAGACAGCGACAGCTTCGGTTTGGTGTTCTTACGTAGAACGTGGATCGTAGATTTTTGCTTGGTCACACATTCATTTATCAAGCCAGGCCCAGCTGCCTTTAGGGCGCACCACGCGTCGTCCTAGAGAGGTTTTGGGCCAATGTCCGCCCTTTTCGACTTCAACTCTTTCGTAGTCGTAGTGTTGCTTACAATCTGTGCCTGCACATACGTCAAGCTCATTTACCCAGCAGCTCTTACAGTCAAGACAGGGTGAGCGCTGCTTGGCGATCCCGAACGTGGGTTCTGAACAATGCGAGGCTGACTACAGTGTGTTTCCTCGGTGACTGCAGCTTCAAGGGGCTTTTCTGGAAAGCTGCGAGGATAGGTGAGTTAAGGGCTGCCCCTCCAGCCACCATAGGCACGCATTACGGGGAGGGTGACCTGGGGGTTATCAGGCACAGGTGCCCCACGCACGAGCACAAATGCATGACAGCAGGCGCGGGAGGAATTCGGTGAACGCCCAGCGCTTCACATGCCAGGCAGTCGGGAGGTGTCACATTGGGGGTACCAATGCCAGAGAGTGGTTATGGGCCTGGGGGCGGGGCACGGGGCCGGGGGTGGCATTTGCCCAATTTTGGATACCGCCGCAGGGTAGGACTTCCAGCACGACTCTTAGAGGCACACACTAAGGGGCAGGCCAGATGAACTTCCCTCGTGCTGGCCACATGGCATGCCTGCCATGGGCGAGCGTAGCCACCTGGAGCTGTGCAGACAGCCAGTCTACAGCAGCTGCGACGCATGCCCAACGCTCCGCATGCAGTGTGACCGACATTGTCAAGCGGCAACCTTTCCATTCACTCAGCCGCCCTCTGTCCCTGTTGGCGTCTGCAGGAGAGCGCTTGAGCCCGTGGGTCGGCATCGGGTGTATCGTCATGGCTGTGGTAACCCTCCTCTATTAACGCCAGTGGAGGCTGCGTTGCAAACGTACATGGTACCCAGCGGCACAACATGAGCAAGCGGAGGCTTAGGGGGCAGTGATGGTCTGCCGTTGTGGGCCGTCGAGCACGGGGGTCGCTGGTAGGCACTGGACCTGGTGGGGAGGAAGGATGCAGTATGGGCAGTACGTGAGGGCAAAGTTACATGGGAAGCCGTGACGTTACTGGCAAGTCGGACCCCAGGTATGGTAGCAGAGCTGATGGCATGTGTTGGACTTGGGTTGTTGGGCCCACTCTCGCGTGACGGCTCTCCGCTGACACCAAGGGCTCGTGTGGGTAGCTGATGCATGCGGTGCGGGATGAGGCAAGAAGAGCCTGATACAGTTACAGGCATGCAGGAGCAGCAGGCCGGGTGTGGCGAGGCAGGGCAAGGTAGGAGAGCAGCTAGTCGGTGACTGTGGTCGCTGTCGCTGAAGGGCTTGTGTGGGTGTGAGGCCACGGTGTGAGGCATACGCCTGCAAAAGCGCTGTGCCAATGCAAGAGCTGCCAGGGCCAACGCTTCGTGTGAGAGTGGGTTCTGCTTGAGTTGCCTGCTGTTCTGGGGGCGCAGTAGGTAGCACGGTATTTGCCCTGGCGCTGTAGGGCAGAGCAGGGGAGGCCCCGTCCAGTGGCCACCACGCTGGGTCGAGCGGTGGC